>Ga0209092_10001785_pt1 | contig 20482 bp, 16 predicted proteins | sample FraStrMetagenome_FD_187446 | JGI IMG/M metagenome (GOLD analysis project Ga0209092, IMG submission 187446) | Marine eukaryotic phytoplankton communities from Arctic Ocean - Fram Strait ARC3M Metagenome (SPAdes) (version 2) | ecosystem: Environmental > Aquatic > Marine > Oceanic | place: Fram... | reverse complement strand
TGTTGTTTGTACACATTTTTATATGTGATTCTGGCGGCTTTTAATCATTTGGGGAGACGCAAAAAGTATCACAAAGCCCGGGGCTGATGGCGCTTTCCACGAAAACCCTTCGGGGCCGAGTAAGGGGAGGTTTAAAGTCGTCCTAGCCTCTTCGGGGGAGTCCTGGCGCTGCGTCTTACTGGGGGAAACTCTTGTGCTACCATCGTGTAATTGGCTTGGTGGACCCCCGTTAACAAAATATACCGCAGAAACAAACAAACAAACAAACAAACGTACGTGCCCGTACGGATATTTTTAAGAAATAATTCTGCTGATATCATAAATATTTTTTTAACTTTTATATTTTTGAGGTCTTTACCTTCTTTCAAAATGTTTCAAGTTCTTTATCGTGTCCCAAAAAATAAGTTTCAAGAAGATAAATCAATTTCATAGATATCCGAAGCAGCAGTAATTGTTGTGTAGAAGATTTCTTCTTTTTTTGCGTGAAAACTTAAGTTTAAGAAACGACAAAGAGTCCAATGAAATGTGATAAACTTTAAGATACCTTGCTAACAGCAAGTGAATTTTCTATGCAAACAGATTTATAAGAAATTATTCGGTTTGTAACACATGTGCTTGTCTCGGCAACAGCAGTAAAACGATAAGCAAATAATAAATGAAGAGAAATAAAATTCAAAGGATTGTTCAAAGTAAAATCGTCCAATAAAGAAGTATAATATTGAAACTGTGGGATCTGTCGCAGCGCATTGCCATTAGGACAATTAAAATAATATCATATACAACAACTAGAACGTATCTGACGTCAGTTTTTAAAAAAATTGTGAACTATTTCTCGTTATAGAGAGTCTGGATAATGTTCACACAAAATGATCCATTTCAACTTACAAGTATTCGTATCTGCCCATACCATAAGCTGGATAACAAATATCTTTTAAACAGCACCAGATACATCCAAAAAGTTTTCCTCTACTACTCAGATAAAACCAAGTAGCACCATCATGACTGATTCTTTCTGGAAAGCAGCGGAACCTCTTATCAAAATCACTGAGACTCATCCATTTCTTGTTGCAATGGTGGACGGTACCCTCAATGAAGAAAACTTCAAATATTATGTCATACAAGATGCTTTGTATCTTAAAGATTTCGCTCTGGGGTTACGAACCCTAGCTAAAAGTTCTGATATCTCTGAAGCCGATTCGAAACGATTAAGCGAGTTTGCCCATGGAGCAGAAGTTGCTGAGATGGAACTACACAATAGTTTCTTCAAAAAGTAAGTTGAGGATTTACACTATCGCTGATATTCTACCTTACTAACACATTATTTAATTTTTTTCATTACATTTTTACATTCATATATCCAAAAGATGGGGTATTGATGCGACTGGAGCAAAACAGATGCCAAATGCTTTACTTTACACTTCGTATATGTTACGTGTGATAAATACGTCGTGTCACGCTGAAGGACTTGCTGTACTATTGCCTTGTTTTTGGGTTTACATGCATGTTGGAAAGTGCATGCTCAAACTTCGTGAAGAATTAGATGATAGGTAAGGCTTCTTATGTGTTGAATTTATACAGAAAAATATTGTTTCAGAAAATCTTTTTCATTTCTCACCTTCTCACAACCAAATTAATATTGATGTTGACTTCAGTGTGAAAAGGATTCCACAATATGATGCATGGATTGATATGTATGGTGGGGACGAATTTGAAAAAGAGGTAAAGGACTATATTGCTATGGTCGACATCGCAGCAAAATCTGCTGACGAAAAGGCAATTGCGAATATGAAGGGGCATTTCATAATGTGTTGTAAGCTTGAGTACATGTTTTGGGATCAGGCTCAAGACCTAATGAAGTGGCCAGCACACCTTGAAAACATTGATGCATAGCGCACTTTGTAAAGCAAACTGACCATAAATTATTACTGTATCATGAAGTAAAGTTATGAATTTATTCATACTACGCATTCTATTACACATAATATTACATTTTCATTCCTTGCAATTAAAAGATAATAAGTTTCGAAACGTATTTATATTTCATATCTCGTATTTATCTGTGAAGAATCTTTGGCATTGAAATTTTACATTGCATTTTAATTTTCCTCTTTTCTTTGTTGCTCCTCTAGAGGGGCATCTGCCCAACGCCTAAAGTCACGTTCTGTGAAAAGATAAATTGTAAAAAATTGCTTAGAATGATATCTGTATTAATATTGAATCAATAAAAAGACACCTTTCTTCTTACCTAATTGATTCAAGAATCTTGGCAAGGTCAATCCCAAAACACGTTTAGCGATCAGGGAGCCGACTTGCTTTATTACAAGGGTTGATGGTACGGCAAAAGGGACAGTAGGTGGGATAGTTAGAGACATCACAATGGAAGATTTGATTGACACCTCTATCTGCTTATAATGTTCAGAATTTCCGTCATGATTTCTTTTAGACTCCACAATTATCCATTTAATGAAAGAATCAAAATCAAGATGTGGCTGTACATTTTTATCCATTCTTTCAAAGAAACATATAGCTTCATTACCAAATTCTTGAACATTCTTGTTTGATGATACAGAAGTAGCAGGTTTAGATTGTATTTTTATCCCATTCCTAACACCTTCATCCTTATTATTCCCCTTCATGGCGTCTAGAATCTCAGCCTCAGTAGAAAGAAGATCAACACGCATGGAGCGCATTTTTATTGTATCTTTATTTCCTTTCAGTTTCCCATTCAGAGATGATGAAATACGGTTCCCCCAGAGATTCATATTATTATCGGTATTCTGTTCAACATCTTTTGACGATGATGGTGGTACGACTTCTAAATCTATAATAGGTGTCAGATTCAATCCAACCAAAGGCATTAATGGTGCCGAAAGGCGAAAAAAATTACCCATGAAATTTTTGTCTTTCTCATTTGTATATTCAAAAGAGTTAGATTCTCCTCTGGTAAGCCTTCGAACATTAAAACGACGACTGGAAAGAGGTTGATTCTGTGGTTGTTCAGATACAGAAAATAAAGAGTAATCTTCTACTGGTTGATTCATGTATTTGATGAAGAGATCACTAGTTATTTCATCCAATAAAATTTTCCGTGTAGATGTTTCTGTGGCGGAAAATTGAATCCTTTTTCCTTTCCCTAGATTATTTTCTTTTTTTTTCTTTTTGTCATGTTTAATTTGATTATCTTTTTCTGCTTTTGATATTTTCAATTCAGCATCGATATAATTATCTTGTTTCCCTTCAGGATCTCTCATTTTAGAATCGAGATTCTTTTGGTTTTGTGCGAGTGCGGTAGAATCGTCCGTTTCTTCTTGACTTTCATTAGGTATGGGTTCAGTAGAAAGCATCTGAGGTTTGCTTTCTGTGTCTATCCCACTTTCAAGTTCGATGTTTTCTAGCCCAGCGATTGACACATTTTTATCCAGTATTAAGAAACTTTCGTCGCTTCCTGGTACGTCATTTTGTTGCAAATTTCCCCTCAAAAGAAATCTAGGAAATCTCCTTCTACGAAACTGTTTCCATCGATTCGGGACAGCGTCGCTTGCAGGAATAATGTTCGTATTTGGGAGAGCAGATTGAACAATCCTTCCATTTCGAGAGCGTCCCTTTCTATTTCTTTTTTTTATATTCCTCTTTTTTGATCTTCGTCTCTGCTGTTGTAAGTCTACTTTCATATCTACAGCATTTATTTGTTCACCCATTGGGGATGATTGTCTAAATGGCAATTTTGTCGAACTCTGCTTCCTTCTTTGGAGAAAACCATTTCTGCTAGCAATATCATCATCATTATGAAGTCTGATTAAAGGAGCTCTATTGTTTAATGATAAAGTTTGTTCAAGTTGCCACAAGTTGTTGTGGAATGCATTTGTTCTTGAAACAGGAATTCCGATAAGAATCGAAAAATAAAACGATAGAAATAGGCACTTTTCTTGCATTTTATCACTTTGTCTTCAAATCCTTAAACGAAAGCAATTCTTGTGATACTATCTTGTGCAGAATCAAGCAGATCAGACCCCTTAAATATAAATGTGAATTGAGAACAAACTGGTTGTTTTTTGAGAAGATATGTTTGTTCTTTAGATGAAAATTCAAATGTTATCTGCTGAGTGTAGGATAATGGAATTCTATTCTTGGTTCATTCAGTATGCTGATGTCAAACAACTGTCATCGAAATCCCTTCTCTTTTCTCCGTAAGTTGGCAACTATGCATTAATCTGTTTCAGTTTTGACATGCTACTAATTCTACGTGACACTCGTAGTCTTCTACGAAGTTCCTGATCGATATTCAACAATTTTCATTCGCCACAAACGAGAATTTTTTGACTTAGGTAAAACCCATTTTATTAATTATGTGAGTCTGACACAGCCAGCAGATGATATTGTTTGTTGATTGGGTTGCGGTTGGATCACCAAGCTACAACAGTAAAACGTGCTACAATTATACTCTTCTTTACAAAGCCGCACAAGAGAGACTATGTCCGATATATTCTCTAAGTAAACGACTTCATGATGTCACCAAAACGATCCGATAAAAAGAAGTGTGTACAAATTAATATTGACGTAATCTTTTCATGTTTTGCAGCTGATGTAATAATTCGAAATTGTATTTATTAACATAAGTAAATTGTTATCCGATCGATTGATTAGCTAGCTCTAGATAGTTTGCACGATGTATTCTTGAAACCATATGTGAACTAGAATATGCTCTAGCTATTTGGAGTACTTAAATCCTACGTACTGAAAAATCCTCGAAGGTACGCACCATCATTCAAATGCTGACCAAAAGCTCAGCAGAGTGTTTTCTACTGTACTAGATCTTTGCTGCGCGCTGAGCTAAGATCCAATTGCGATTGTTTTACTGCTGTATAAGCAAATGAAACAAATACCATGGCAACAATGACAAAAGAGGCTGAAAAAGCACAAGAAGAAGCAAGAGCAAGCAATACAAAGATAGTGCGAGAATTATCGCCATTTTCATCATCTCAACCTTCTACAACGCATGAAGACGGCTCACGGAAACCCTCAACCACAGATAGGCGTGGAATGGAGACTTCGAAGTTCCATACCTCTTGTAGCCGCGAACATGCTGCCTCCTTGAAATGCATCACCGAGAATTATGAGCAAAAGTCAATGTGTCAGCCATTTTTTAATCGATACAAAAAATGTAAAAGAGAAGAACATGAGAAAATTCTTGAACAAAATGCACAAGGTGGAAAAAGATCATTATTTTAAGCGAGATATTGCTACGTTTATAACAAATGTGTTTCAGTATTATTTATTGAATCCAATCCACAAAGAAAATTCCATACAATAAAAGATTGAAACACTTTTAGATGGAATGCGAAAGTCTCGAGATGTTCGTACACCTCATTTTCATTGATATAAAAATATAGGTCATGAGAAGTTGATTTTCATTAAAATAAGAAGAAAGAGAACGCATATGATCCCTAAAGTTCCATGGATAAAATAAGTTCAATGCAAATTTGAAGAGATCCAATAATCTTTCTTGGGACATTATCAATTCAAGCACTCATTCTTTTTCTTTATGGCTTTTGACTTAATTGAGACTTAATTGAGATATGCATAGTGAAATTGTACTGCTTCACAAATTGAAGTCGCTCATTTACTTTTTTTCTTTCAATCTCAGAGCAAGCCCATGTGACAAATATCTGGTACATTTCGAAAATTCAAGTAACAAAATCTTTATAAATCAACCTGCTGGTAGAAAGTAGGATAAAGGTTTGAAAAAGAATAGGAATAACTTATCTATTATCAAATGGATAATGTTTCATCCGAAATATTCTATGATTGGAAATTGCCAAGGAATTAGATTATTTTCGTGCTTCTGAGGTTTTGTAAACAGCTGATCTCTATACACAAACGTGTGTTAAGAAAATGGATTAATAAACTCCTTTCTTCATGGAATGTATCAGAGAATCCTTTTGCGGCACCTGCAGTTGATCCAAGTGATCTTTATGAAAGACTTGTTCTCTCAGAGAAATGCTACGGCGAACTCCATCGGCCTTTTCTTGATTCTATTATGAAGGAAGTCATTACTGAAATGACCCCAAAAGAGGTTTTAATTACCTGCCGTGGAGAGATTCAAAATTCTTCATTACTGTGGAATTCGACTATGAAAACATGACATTTACTTTACATATGTCCCATACTTGCGAAAACATCACAAGATTACCTTCAAGCATGTACGGTAGATAAATAGATTTTCCAGGCGAAGCTTTGTCAAGCAATATCAAATTCGAAAGATTTTTTGATGGCTTGATTATTTGGAAGCTACGAAGCTCATTTACAAAGACGATTGCGAATATTAGAGTAGTAGCTGTAAAATGATGTCATTTGTATTGTTTCCTTAGCGATACATTCGTAAATTGCTTCACGCCAGTTTTCACAAAAGTCCATTACAACATAATTTCGCATATGAAGAGTCTCAATTTCTCGGTCTTTTACAGGGTAGAGTATGCTGTGATTTTCGTAACGCTGCCTGAGATGATTTTTATATAGATGTTATTGTTGTTTTTTTATCATCCTGTGGATGCAGACAAGAAAAAAGCATACAGGGAAAAAGAATTATTGAATCGGGTTATCTTGATGAAATTTTAGATGAAGAAAAGGCAACAATAAAATATGAGGCTCTAAAAAGGCAACACGCGATTTACAATCTGATGATGAAGTGTCAAGCTGTGGAGGAACCCTGTTAATTTAATGTCTATACTAATTGAATTGTATTAATATTATGTTAATCATCGCTTTATTATTATCGCTTAGGGCTTCGTTACTGTGAAGGTTCTTTTAAATCACTGAAGTTGTATCGCTGCTACTACATGACAATAAAAAGTGAACAACTGTCAGTTTGAAAAACAATTAAAGAACAAGATACTGTAATCATGAATGATGTAGAAAACTTTAAATTTAGAAACCTGGGAATAAAGAATATATATTATATAGAGTGGCAGGAGTTGAGAGATTTTATTTATTTCGTCAGCTTTTTCGTGGCCTTGGTCTCGACACCTGTTTTTTATTTTGAAACGGGCCTCTCTAGGCGACCCACAAAACTTTGGTTTTCTACGAATGACAAGACCAAAAAAATGTATAAAAAGAGGGAGGTGTGAACTGACTAAAAACACATTTTGGCTTAGCCGCCGTGGACAAATTACCAAATTCACGCTCATATGGGTAAAGGCGTTCATAAGATGCTCGAGGAAGAAACGGGAAATACCCAATATAATTGTACTCCTATTTAGGACACTGAATTGACGAAAGACCAGCAGTAGAAAGTTAAACAAACAAACAACACGTAAAATGTGAAAAAGATTTGATTGGTATATGCGAACTCAAGCTATTAATTTAGTTTTATGAAGAATGTGATGAGGGAGAACAAAGCAGAAGGATTTTTATCAAACTAAATTACCCCTTCCTCACACTCCCAATATGCTACGGTATATAGTTTGTAGAGGTACCAAAAATTATGAATAAAAATAAGCCTTACTACTCACAAGATGGCCGAGATAACAACATTCAACATCCTGAATGGGGAGAATCTGAAACGCCCCGAATAAGATATGCACCGAATATAACTTCATTCAAGGATGGAATCTCTCAACCTCGAACTGAAAAAGATGGCCTCCCTTCAGCTCGACGTATACTATTAGAACTCTTCCAACGTGTTGAACCAAAACCCAATAGGAATATGAGTCAGTTGTTACTCTATTTTGGTCAATTTATTGCTCATGATATCACCCGTAGTGCAATGAGCACAGATTTGGAGAATGAAAGTATGCCTATACCATGCAGCATGTCCAATAATTTGCAAAGTAGTCAGACAGAATGCATTTTACCTCCCCATCCCATACCACTTGGTGCAGTGGGAAATTGCAACGCAGCTTCGACATTATCAAAGTTCTCTTTATGCCCAGCTTTGATAGATAAAACAGATCAAGATAGCTTCGATGTAGATAAAAAATCATTCGATTCATTTGCTCGCGTTGAACGAGCAAAATCTAATCATACAAGTACAAGCATAAATTTTGCAACATCCTTTTTGGATTTAAGTCATGTTTATGGTCCCTATATAAATGGTCCTGGTCAAGTAGAATTGCGTGCATTTAAAGGAGGGAAAATGCTTCTTGATTCATCAAATGAACTACCGCGAAAGAATCCAAAAACAGGTCATTTCATAATGGCCGACCTTAGTTCCAGAGCAACTCCTGTAAGAAAATTTGTGTATCATATTATGCTCATAAATCATGAAAAAAATCTCACATCTTTTGCATTATCACAATTTTTATCTAGCCTATGACAGCTCTAGTTATTCTATTCCTTAGATATCATAATATTCGATCCGATTTTCATGCTCGACTGTCTAATTTTACCTTAAGTGACGAAGAGCTATATTGGCTTGCTCGGAAAGACACGACATGTGCATATCAGAATTTAGTGGAAGAAAAATATATACCAACATTGATAGGAGAACTTTTAGAGGACTATAAAGGTTATAACTCGGAGATCGACCCTAGGATTGATGTATACTTTTCAGGGTCAAGCTTCCGTTATGGTCACTCAGGTATCTCTGGGTTGATACGTTTACTAGACAAAGATTTCCACCAAATTTCTGGAGATCCATGGTTACTTCGGGATGTATACGTTCGTACTGAGGCTTTTTTGACCTCTGGTGCAGATGCAGCTTCTGTGCTTCGTGGGTTAGCCGCTGAGGCGTCAAAAGGAATTGATTTACATTTTGTAGATGATGTGGCGTATTTTACACGCCAAATGGCTGTTGTGAATATACAACGAGGACGTGATGAAGGTCTTCCTTCTTACAACGACGCTAGAGAATGGTTTGGTTTTGATCGAGTAACATCTTTCCGTGAAATATCACTTGGTGATGAAATTATTGAAAAAGCTTTAGCTAATCTATACGCTAGTGTTGACGACATTGATTCATATGTTGGACAACTACTTGATCCAAAAAACCGAGTCATGTATGCTTCACTCAAAGAGCAATTTACCAGATTGCGTGATGGGGATAGATTCTGGTATAAGAATGTACTAAATAAAACAGAGATTGAGAATTTACCAACTCTAACAGAGATGATTAGAACTGTCTTTGGGGATGCTGAGATGTTTCGTTTTCCTGGAGATTCATTTGCTGTAATGGATGATTCTGCCTCAGGGAGAGATAGTGATCAATTGATAAATTCAAATAGACTCTCTCTCATAGAGTAAGTTTCCGGTCATCAAAATATTTGATATTTTCCCCATTCTAATTCATCCTTCTATCGATGATATCTTCAGTGGAATATTAGATGTTAGTTGGAACTTTTCATCTTCATCAGAACCCCAAAGTATTGACATGACTTTGCAAATTCAAGAAACGGTGAAAGGAGGATTCATAGGAATCGGATGGGGTGCGCAACTTATGCGAGATGCGGTAATGTGGTTCTGTAACGCAACTGCTACAATTGAACCTCAATCAAGCTGCTCTGAAGAATTGAAAGATTCTCAAAATAATTCAAACAAACCAGAATTTTCTTGTTGTGTGGCAAGTACAAAATCTCGCGCTGTACCTGAATGCTTTGACCAAAAATATGCTTTGGAAATTCGTGATTCATGCATATCGGATATCGAATCGTTTGTTACAATACGTGCACCTGTGTGTCAAGAATCTGGTTTGGAAAATTGTTTTGATATACCTGAAGGGGAAATTCAATTCATTGCGGCATACAACCTAGATTCACTTGGTGCGCATGGATTTTCACGGAGGACACTTGGAACAGTCAATTTGTTTTCTGGAATGGGATTGGCATCCTCTAACGATGCATCAAATGGAGGCATATTTGCTTTACATGGAGCTATGATGTTACTTTGCTGGTTCTTTATTTTACCCATTGCTATCTGGATTGTTAGATACAAGAAAGAGAGCAAATGGCGACTGGCGGCTCATATTGGATTGGTTAGTATCGGTGGTTCTGTTGTAATATCTCTTGCCCCAGCAGCTATTGTAACTGTTGATGGTGCTTTATTTGGAACTATCGATGGTGGATCAACCTTCACTAATCATAAAATTTATGGTCTTTGTGTTATTGGTCTTGTCTTTTTCATGGTTGTTACAGGTGAAATACGCCTTACCCGTGAAATGAATTTTATAATGAAAAGCCCGAAAATCGACAGGATGGTTTTTCGATTACATAGGGTAGGAGCGATATGCTTGATTTTGATTGCATGGTACAAGTAAGTTGGTCCATTTGCTCAAATTGCTGTAGCTTTTGGATTCATAAGTAGACTTATGACATTATTCTCCGGTATTTCCGATATGTCGAAGTTGTTACCTAGGTCTTATAAGAATGGAGGCGTACGAAGGAGATTTACTGGAAATTACATGGTTCTCCTCTTTTACAACATCGTCAGGGGTAGGATTTTTTTCCTTTTTTCGGAAATTCGTTTTCTATCCCTTAGTTGTGATTATTGTCCTCATCTTCATCTTGTCTGAATACTTACTTTATCGTGCAAAATTGAGTCCTAAAGCAGCAAAAGATGATGATATCGGGCGAGCACGAATTTTTGATGAAACATTTGGATCGAGTAAAGCAGAAATGACAATTGAGACATTCCTTGATTTAACGAGGCAAGGTAGCCCGTTATGCATTGTTGACGGATACGTTATTGATATAGGAGACTTCATATCTTACCATCCTGGCGGAAGTCGAGTCATGAGGGGGGCTATAGGAGCAGACATAACGCAGCAAATTCTTGGCCAACGAGGAGTGGACGGAATTGTCCACATGCATAGTCCAATGGCATTTCGGAAATTGCATCAACTCGCTAAAGCAAGGCTTTCAAATGCATCGTCGATCGGCTCTGACCCAGAAAATTTATCATCAAGTATCACAAACCAACCTAGTAATCTTCTTGTGTTTAGGGAGGGTAAAATTGTAGATTACACTCATGTCACACCTGATAACGATCCAAAATCTAAACCAATCCTACGACTCCAGGTATCTGTAAAGATAGAAGAACTCGATGAAGTGTCATCTTTTTCTTTTACTCCATTACCAAGCACGACTTTTGTATTTCGAGGAAAAGATACTTTTGGTACAATAGTGGAACGTCCATATACTCCTGTTCGATATTTCATCCGGAGGAATTCTGTTGATGAACAGATCAGGATGTTGGATTTAGCACAATCTTTAAATGAATCAGATGCTGAGAAAACGGAAGGTACGTGTCATGTTGTATTACTTTCTGATTGTTTGCTTCGTAAATTCTGTTCTGAACTTTAATGCTGATTTGCTCAAATTGAAATCACCAGTGATATATGAGTTTTTTATTAGTATGGTCTCCAATGGTTTGATGAGTAGACATATTGATAGTCTAAGCAAAGGAGACTATATTATGGTTCAAGGTATGTTTGGAATAAGATAAAGGGTCTCGATGGGAAACAAGCCCTACAATAGAATTTTTAATTTTGTTTTTTAGGTTTGAACTAACACTATGTAATCGAAATGTCCATTTCCATTAATTTCAGGCCCAATGGCGAATGTATCTCTTTTAAAAAAAATTAAGCTTTACGATGATAAAAAGAATGATTTCATATGCATAGCTTCGGGGACTGGTATAGGTCCCATTTTACAAGTCATTGATCATTACTGTGATGATAATGAAAACTCTGATATTAAAGAGTCAACGCATAGCAGACAAAGAATTTTTTTAGTATGGTTTTTGCGTCTATCACGTGAAATGTCATCATCTTTCAAGGGTGCAATTAAACTCGAAAGCAGAAGGAAAAAATATGGAGATAATTTTCGATATATAATTATTTATGCAAGGAATGACGTAACGAATGTATCGCACAATGATTCTTCTGATTGCCAAGAAGACACAACTGGCGAGGAAACGTTTCGACATGCAGAATTAATGTCAGATCGCTTCAACAAAAATAGGCGTTTCATTTTTCGCAAAAAACATCCTGTAACATTTGATTTCGAAAATATGCATTGCTCAATCAATTATTTACCAGGAGAGGAAAAAAAGCGTTTCCAGGAAGTGCAATCTTTGTATGCAGAAGGGAAACATGTTGATAAGGAAATGTTATTGAAATTATTTGCAGGCATTATTCATCAATGGGATGAAGTTGAAGTTCATACCATAGAATCAAAAAGACGTCTAGATACAATTTTAGAATCAGGAGATGAAGAAGTCGATATGGAACGAAAGATTAGATCTATTGCACTAGATACAAAGGTAGCGATATGTGGCAGTCCCATATTTGATGATATATGTGTGCAGTTTTGCAAAGATAATAATTTTGAAGACAAACAACTCTTTCTGTTTGGTCCTGGTGATTCTTCTCTACAAGATATCGAGAGGACAATTTTGAATCGAAGAAAAGAAGAGAGTGATAGAGAGACTTTGAGGAATAATTTTCGTGTTGATTATGCAAAGAGCACAGGTTGAGAAATGATTCAACATTGAACGTCTTTTTTGGTGGCTTTGTTATACTTCTCTACTAAAAATGAAATGAAAAATTTGAAATCGTACAAAGAATATGTAAGGTTTTGCGGAGCAATAAAGAGAGCAAGATACGGTTAAAGCTAGATAGCATCCATTTAATTACTTTATCATTTCTCAGCTTTATCAAAATAGTAATGTGTGAAGTGTAGTGCAAGATTGTAACACATTCTCTTTTCTATGAATATATAATTATTGCACCCTTGAAATACATCTTTATTTATATTAATTAGCTTGCAATAAAAAACACTCTAATAGGGGTCAGGATGTACTCTTCTCAGTATTGAGAGACCACTGGTTTCTCTGAAACGCTTGGTTGATTGTAAAGATTAATCCGTAGAACAGTTTATTTGACAACGATGAAAGTAATTGATCCTCAACTGGACAAAAGTGGAACAAATAATACATGCATCTTTAATCGTAGATTACGTACAATCAATATTAAAATTTGCTGTCATTCAGTCGTTGATTGAGTTCTACATGAACACACACCATCGACAAATGAAAATCATAAATTTCTATTTTATATTATTTCCCGCTTTCTATTGGGCCGCACTTCAAAAAGTTGCACCCTCTTATGTTAACTTTACCGATTGAATTATCACCCAGCAATAATGTGAGACGGACGTGTCATATGAAAATGATGGATAAGCTAGTACCAAGTCTATCTCATTGCAATGAAGATTCAGATAATGAAACAACAACGACCCAAAATGCGAAACGGACTGTTTCCATTCATAAACACAGATTATCTCAAATGGCAAACCGAATTTTCAAATCTATGATTCAAAACCATAAGCAGAAAGGCTCTTTAGATTTTATACAATGGGATGAACATGGATGGCATTATACTGGAACAACCTACACACGAGATCACTGGAGTGATGCAAATCGAACTTGCATGAAAATAGAAAGAGTCTTGTTATATATCTTGGCTTTAGATGCGATGAATTTTTGCTTTTGGCCCTCTCATGACGATGATCCTTCAAATTTAGTACAGGAAAACTTAGAATATCATCATCTCGCCATTGGATTAAAAAATATAGCCGAGATGGACGATGTTGTTGATACTTCCAATTCAAATATGCCTGAAGATGAAACCTTTTCTAAGAACAAAAACATCCAAGCTGAGTCCACTTATCGACTCTCTCCTCAATCACTTTCTCAAATGACTCCATCCCAGTTAGAAGCATTACTATCACCTCATTTACCAGGTAATCTAACTAAATTGCCCAACATTAAAGAACGATGCCGCCTTTTAAATGAATTAGGATGGGGCCTCCGTCATTATCATTCCTCTTCCGCTACAGCATTGCTTAAGGAAGCAAATAGATCAGCGGATTCACTTGTGTCTCTTCTCCTATCTACTTTTTCTGGATTTCGAGACGAGTCTATTGACGATCAAGGTCAAGTAATTTATTTTTACAAACGTGCACAAATCGCCGTCTCGGATATTAATGCCGCAATGGGATCAGTCTGGCCTCTTGCAGATTTTTTCGATATGGATATCTTAACTACCTTTGCTGATTATCGAGTTCCACAATTTTTGCGCCACGAGAAAGTTTTAGAATATGCCCCTGAGTTAGCCCAAGTAATTGATAACAAAGTAGAAATAAAGGCCGGTGATACAAATGAAATTTATATTCGCTCTGCAACTGTAGAAGCTGTGGAAATGCTGGTGAAGGAAGTGAATTTTTTATTGAAGAAATGGATGCAGGATAACGACAGGTTTGGAGTGAAAACCTTAAATGCTGTAAAAGTTGATTGGTATTTATGGCAACTCGGTGAACAGTTGGAGAATGAGCAAAAAATGCATCCTCATCATCGGGTTAAAACTATATACTATTGAAGCAGAATGTTTAATCTATAATACGAAACGACAAATGCCCGACTGGGCCTTATTGACAACAAATTTTAATTTTCTTTGCAACAATTTTTGTCGCATCGTCGATTTATGTAAAAATAGTGGTTATATGATGCAGCATTGCTCCTCTCGCCTGCCAAAATTGTAAAAATCAGAAAACGAACGAAGATTATGCTTGTCATGTTTATCTTGCAAACTAAACAATGATTTCCATCTTGTATATCTTTCCATTAATTACAAAATCTAACATATTTTTTTCTGCTCTAATTGCGTGTTTCACAATGTCGTACAGCAGTTAATCCTTTTATTGTGCTTGCCATTCTTGCTCATAAAGTATACTTTAAAGAGAACATTATAATTGCAAACGACATGACGCTTTTTCATTTTTCGCCAGCCAAATTTTTATTGAATTTCAGAAATCAATACAGTTTTGCAAATTGGTGATTGAATTGTAATGCAACAGAGATTGATTCATATTTTATATGTAACATAAGAAAAATCATGCATTAATTTACACAAATCAACTTATTGAATTCTTATACAAGTTTATAAATTATGATCCAGCTTCTGTTAATTATATTCCAAGTAATATTTTATAATTCAATGCTTTGCTCAATTTCTGAAAGGAAAAGTACTTTAGAATGTTACAAGGTGGCCCCAAAACAAGATACAAATTGATTTGTCAAATGGAGACATCCCAGACATAGAGTTCATCACATCATGGCACCACAGAATCATCAAAACCAAGATAAGATCAAATCCAAGAATTCAACAGACATACCTCTCAGAAGGGGTAAAAGTTGTTATTCAGAATGGAAGTCTACAAATACAGTGGATGTAAACAGCATTATTGTCCATACCAAAACAAAGCAGGAAAATATGAATAGGTTGTATGAAACTCAAGATATAAACAATTGAACCTTTCCCGTAACAGAGTTGATTTGCGATCAGGTGTCTCTGATCAAAAAGATGTTACAGGAAATGGACTCTGTTTCCAGTGCAAGCAAAGAATCTATATCAAGTATATCAACATATGATGATAGTGACACCACTTCAATCAACGAATATAGGTATAACAAACTACAATCTAACAAGAACACCAAAAGGGCTATATTTAAGCTGAGAAAGATACAAAAACCAAAATCAGAACATTTGCCAAATGAAATCACCACAATAAAAAACTTACGTGATGAACTGGTAAAATACAAAGCGTGTGTATATTTAGAGAAATCAAAAAGTGGAAATAAATCCAGGACATCAAGCAGTGTCAATAGTTCATTTGATTCCTCGAGTAGTAGTGAAGGAGATCCACTTATAATAAATTTGGAACGAAGACAGAAACACTTTGCTGAGGAAATGGAAAAACTCATGAAAGAAATGAACTATTCCCTAAAAAATGGATTTGAGTAGGACATGGAAAAAAGTTAGAAACAAAATGAAAACTCTTACAAAATAAGTCAGTCCACTAGACACCAACAATAAACTTCATTAGTAGTTATACATGTTAAATAAAATCTAAGGTAAAGATGATAGTTGAACCAACCACAACAACTTTATTTATCATTAGAATTTCAAAGACCATCCATTGTCTGGTGTATGAGTAGATTTGTTCCAAGGAAATAAATACAAAACATCTTCCTTTGTTTTACCTTGTCCAAAGTTAGGTATAACAAAACATGCATGGACAAAAGTTCTTTCTGAAACTATACGATATTTAGGTTATGAATACCTTGATTAATAGGAACAGGAGTTTGATTTAAGGATCGTATTACGGCGTATTCTCACGGAAGTTGATATTGATTTTGATGTTCAGATTTAAAAACCAACCCTTTCAAATTCATAAAAAATAGTACTTGAGCAGGACATTGAGTACCTATCCACTGTATCATAGTCCAACCTGGATATGTTGTAACATTAGCAGAATATCCCCTAAAAGATAGTCCCTTTCAAATGATATTACCACAGCATTCAATATAATTGTTCTTTTCTGGATCTTCCAATAAGGAAAAAATATATCAAAATGCTTTGTGTTTGTTATAGGTTCTCTTCCAGTTTTATCTTTGAAAAATTTCACATTAAAGTCTCCATTGTTGATTATGGCATAAAAAAAATGTCGGCATGTACTGGGTTGCTCAATTATGTCTCTTGATTCTGGCACTCTTTTTTTGAAAAATATTATTATGACAAAATGAAGCTATTTGCCTTTGGGTATTTTGTATGATGTGTTTATGTACCTTTAAATTACTTTCTGCTGGCTGAGTAAAATAGCAAAGAGGTGGACCATACCAGACAATGTTTCTTGTTACATGGAAAAATTCATGCATTTTTGGGATATTCTTAATACCGTTCCCATCTCGCTTGACAAGTTTCTTCAGATCTCCATGGATGCATCTTATGGATTGTTTAACCAAAGGTAAATCATCTCTCAAGAAGGACTGTTTCATAGTCCAATCATGATAATAAATACATTGTTCAAACAATAACCACCAACCAACCAAAGCAGAATACACCTTATTGTTTCTTTTCATATCAATGGTAAGTAATTTTTCACCCTAAAAATTGCTACTTTCTACCAGGTCCATGTGTAAAAATAGACACAAATAAAAAAGACATCTAAACTTCTCATTGCCCTTCATCGTGCTGTATTTGGTTATGCCCATACTAAATATACCTGATGGATATTCATGATAATATCCTAAGTTTTTACAAGCTTCAATTATCTGGCCTACACCTTTAATCAATTCTACTTCATGGGCATCATTGAGAATTTCTTATCTAAAAATTCTTGTAACACATATCCCACTACTCCTTCATGAAATTGATGAAGTATTTCTGACAGACATAACCCCCATATTCCATATTTCCGCCCACCCAAATTCATATCCCGAGGTGCCAATTGAAGCAAATTTTCCAATTTCTTTAAGCTGTACAAGGAAATTGTTAATAATATCATCTTAGCTGCCCTGAAAGAAAATTCCATATTTTGCAAGTTTGTGGATGCTTTTTTGAGTATGGTTGATGATATCTTCCTCATTATATTTGTCATAATAATTGGGGATAACACAAATCCTGGCCCTCAAGAATTGGTAAGTTGCTGACTATTTCCAATTCCCTAGAAACTGAAATTATGTCTTGGTCCAACAGAGAAATGAATACTACTCCTCTGCTAGTCTCAGGAAAATATTTTTTATGCCTGCAATCAGATTCTGTTATACCATTCCGTTTCAGAAGTTTTCCCGATATCACCTGATCCATGTCAGCGAGATCCTTAGTCGCATAGCCTTCTTGTAACGATACAATGCTGTGCATAATGGAGCACAGCATGTTGTCACATTTCCTTTGGTCTTCTGTTTTCATAGTGGAGACGTTCAGGGATGTGATACGTTCTCGGATTTTTGTCAGGGTATTTTCTCCGCTCGCTGACGCGTCTCCATCAAGAGTGCATTTTAGGTCGAGGTGTTTATGTGCATTAGGATGGATGATTTTGTCCCACTTTATCTGATCAATTTACATTTCTCCTTGTCCTTCATGTGAGTCTTAATTGGTACACTCTCCTCTACAGGGCCATCATTAACATAGCTCCAGATGGTACTCCAGCATTTTTGAATGTTAGTCGCAAAGTCGGATGACACATTAAAGAACTGGAGTTCACATTTTGAAGACTTTCTGCCAATCTTAGTGAATATACTAAGGTCGCCTGATAATTGAAGAAAGTATTTTGCTAGAAAAATGAAGTCCTTTTCATCACTCACCGTCTAGAATTGGTTCCGTCGATATTTTTCAAATTATACTTCGTTTCCCGATCTCGTCGTTGTTTCTTAGGGTCATATTTTATATGCTCCTATTCCGTAGTTTAGAAAATAATTAAATCTTGTCTCTTAGAGGCGAGTCGTGGTAGTGCGAGGGCCGTTTTATTAGGGCCCTCCTGCGTCACATAAAATAATCTAATACTCAATTGTCTCAATAACAAGTCCTTTTCATCAAATATTATATTTGTATATACTAAATGAATGATCTATGATATTTACTATTTGCCTAACCCTAGCTATTGTCACTAATCTGTCTTATGATTCTCTAGCTCTGGTGGCGAGGGTAGGATTTTTGTTTCTGTATGGTTTATCGTTTTAATTCATGGTTGTGATGATTTCTTCGGGAAACCTGCTTTCGATGTGAAATTCGAAAGAGAAAGAAAAAGTGAGAGTGGATAAATCTATGTTTTGCATTTTGTTGGATAGACTAACATGTAGGATGTAAATCATGACGGGCGTAGGTTTGGTCGGTCGAGATAGATTCGTAGTGTGGGTGCTGTGTCATCATGTTTCAGTCTCTGTCTACGGTCTAATATTATAGTACATATTAACGGTTCTTTAGAGAGGAAGCAAAGAAACGATTGTTTGGCTGGGTTGGATATTGGAGGTTGATAAAATCATGGACCTGTGTTTTTTCAGATGCAAATCATAATGATCATGGATAAATGAATGATTGGTAGATGCTTCGAGGTTGGTTTTCTTTTTTTTTGGGACGAACAGTTTTTTCGATGATACAAATGAGTAATTGATAGATGCTTCGATGTTGTTTTAATTTTTTTTCGGGACGAACGGTTTTTTTCTCGATGAGACAAGTAAATGATTGATAGATAACCTTAACGAAGATTCCTTTTTCTTTTTTTTTTCGGGACGAACGCTTTTTTCGACGTTACAAATCATTGATTGATAGATGCTTCGATGGTACTTTTACTTTTTCTGGGACGAACGGTTTTTCTCTCTGATGTTGTTTTTTTCGGGACAAACGGGTTTTTCCTTTTATCTTGGGATGATTGCACTTCTATTGGACTTGACGATTTGGTTGATTATTGCACTTTGGAAGATGGACGACGGTGGATTTGGTTGATGATATTTTTAAGTGGCTTCTTTTCATGATCCTAGCCTGTTGTTCAACTATACTACATTCGCTCTTCGGAGACTTATGCTATATAGATGCTGATGGTCAAATTGTGAGATGGAGAAGGGATAGTGGAGCAGAAGCAGCCTCACTCACCTCATGGGAGATAAAAACGATGAATGCTAAATATGTTGATTGGCTAGCACTGGAGGGAGCGATGAAAAAATGGCACAAGTACAGTAAAGGAACTCCAGTAAAATGTATCCACGAATTGTGGGATACTGCAAAGCGAAAAAAAGACTGGGGGCAAAGTAATTCAGCTTTATGTCCACTCTGCGGTATCGAAGAGGAAACAGCGGAACATGTTCTTCGTTGTAAGCATCCAATAATGGTAAAAGCAAGAAAAAATGCACTTGCTAGCATGAGGGACCAAATATTCCCAAGAACGGAAACAAATTTAGCAAGATGGATTTGGGTAATAACTTCTCAGTGGATATATTCATTCGTACCATCATTACCACCTAAGATCCAACCGTACAAAAGGATAAGGAAGGCAATAATGAATCAGCACAACCTTGGAATGAGGAATCTATTCAGAGGGGTCCTAAGTGTTTGATGGAAGCAGATCCAGGAGAAACATCTTCAAAAAATTTAACGAAAATATGAGAGCAGAAGAATGGGCAACAAGGATAAGTAAAACTTACATTGATTTTTTGGTTCAAATGTGGAATATCCGCTGCCAGATAGTCCATGCTACTTCGGTAGGTACATCAGATCATGCATACAGGATTGCTTCCATGGAGATGTTACAAAAAGTTAAGAAAACTCCTTGGCATTTACAATATCAGGACATGCACATCATAAAAAGATCAAAGAAGTTCTTCAACAAAGCACCAATGGCAACAATAAAAATGTGGAGAAAGCGATTGTGAGTTTCGATGATTAATAGGGACGAGCGAAAGAAAGTGATTGGAGGCGATATAAATACCTTTACGAAACAGCGGGAAAAGCGAAAAATGTCAAGAATCTATTCTATCCCTTGTAAGAAAAGAAAAGAAGAAACAAACCAACAATCAGAGCAAACAAACCTTGGGATCGTACAACAGGTTCTTCCTATCAAAAACAAAATGATAGCAAGAACCTATTCTAGAGGCAGAAGAGAAAAACAGACTCATTCAATCAAAGCGGGCGTATCATCATTGGCAAATGCACATGATA
>Ga0209092_10001784_pt1 | contig 20485 bp, 31 predicted proteins | sample FraStrMetagenome_FD_187446 | JGI IMG/M metagenome (GOLD analysis project Ga0209092, IMG submission 187446) | Marine eukaryotic phytoplankton communities from Arctic Ocean - Fram Strait ARC3M Metagenome (SPAdes) (version 2) | ecosystem: Environmental > Aquatic > Marine > Oceanic | place: Fram... | reverse complement strand
CAATGGGTTAATTTCATCTGTCGGCCCTGTACCAGAGTCAGGACTGAACACAAATAATGTTACATCTTCGCCTTTATTACACATGAAGTTGTGTAATACATTTCTATCCATCACCCAACAGTCCCCTTCTTTGATAGGAAACATTACACCATTATCAAGTTCAATCTCACCACTACCAGAGAGGATAAGACCTATACGTTGACTTGGATGGGTATGTAGGGTCTGTGACATCCCTGCGGGGAAGTGGACATAGTTGATAACAGGAAGTCCCAGTCTGCCAGGATTTACTGCGGTGGTGTTTGTACCACCATCCATGTAGGATAGATTGCCTTTCGGATTGCCTTGAGGTAGAAACAATCGTTCATCATTCATGGATAGACCATAAAATTTTATATGAACAAATGAGTCACCCGTTACGATAAAGTCTTTTACTACGGCTCCTGCCATATCAGACGCATAGACACTGTATCCATTTCTCACATCAACAGAACAGTCCTTACCCATTAGATAACTTGTTCCTTCAAACTCAGTACCTAAGTACTTAGTCGCATCATCACCTTTAAAAAACGTAACGTCAAAACCCCAAAGGTCACGAACCTGATAGGTATCTCCGTTTTTTATATTAATCATAATCTTATAACTTCCTTTATCTCTGTAGGTATATAGGGTAGGGTCATCCTCTCAGGATGCCACACGATTGCACAAATATTATCCTTTATCCAAGACTCGCAATCACCATCATCGTCTATACATAATGATACACTATTTGGTGGTACTTTGTCAATAGCAACAGTGTGAAAACTGTTTACCAGGCGGGCTTGATATTTACTATATACCAAGTGTTCGACATTATAATGATTCTCTTTACCTGTTCTCGTTTTACCACCAAGTATTTCCGTAAGTAAAAATGCACCATGACATATACCAAGTATAGGTTTACCCAACTTAGACATTTCTGTTGCAAGGGATACTTCGGTGGTGATACGGATACGCTCGTTTCCTCCACCTGTGATAATGAGGAGGTCTAGAGATTTTGAAAGAGATTCATAATCTAAGTCGTCACGATTTGGAATTGGAACGAGTTCATGACCCTTTACCAACCTATACCAGTTGTGGTCTAAAGAATCATGAACTTGTTTATTGTGCGTGAGGACTCTTTGAGTGAGTCCGATTTTCATCTACCAGCCGTAAGCAGCGTTTACAAGTTGTCTTGAACCTGTTGCTTCTACTGTATTTCTACACGAGATTTCAAAGAGGTCTTTACGCATTGCTTCCACAACACGTTGAACACGACCTTGAGTCTCTTCGTCTGTCGCAAGTTTACGTAACGAGTATCCACCAATTGCACTGTGGAAACCTTCGTCTTTCGCAATCTCACGATAACGAGAAGAGATGAAGTCATCTTCGATAGTGTCTGCCATCTGATTCCAGACTGCTTCCGCACGTCCTTCTGCAACAAGTTGGTATGCGGCAAGGACTGCCTCATCTTCTTGTGCATCATACTTCTCTAGAAGTGCAGCACCTTTTGCGGTGTTTGCCTTTCTTTCTGATTCAAGTGCTTGACTGACATTAATCTCTTCACCTTTGATATGTTCAATTACTTCCTTGACCATACGGAAATGTTTTGCTTCGTCTGCTGCTTGTTTAGAAAGAAGTTCTAGTTCTTTAGGGTCTGCATCATCAGCTGCATTTGCAATCTGCATTGAGATTTCAGACATATTCATGCGTTCATTGACCATACGACCAATGAAATGATTGACCATTTCCTCTTCAGGAAGGTCGCCTTCGAAGTATGCCTTAGTATTCATCTTAGACGCTTCGAACAGGGGTTGATTTTCGTTGCGAATCTTCTTCACAAACTCTTGAGGTGTTAACATACGTTTTCTCCATTCACTCTATTAATATAAGTTTTGACGGTATTGTCCCTAGTATTTATACAATTTGATTCATCAACTCCTCGATATTTTCTCCACCACTAGGAAGTTTATCTTTAAGGAAGAAATGAACAAAGTGACACTCTTTTATATTGTTAACTGCTGTGTACAGTCCATTATATTTAGGGTCAATATGTTTAGTAGGAATATTGTACTTCTTGAGGAAGTAGTTTAATAATGTCTGGTCGGTACTCCATTTGTATGCACCAACGCCATCTATAAAGTCTTTGAATTCCATACGCATTAGAAAGTCATGAGGTGACTGTCCCTTGAGGTACGGTTTAAATAACGCACAGTTCAACACAATCATCCCCATGTTAAAGAACTCGTATCCGTGTTCGTTGGGTTTAAAGTCGAGTCCACGGCCGTGCAATTGTCTATACTGCATTGCGGAGTAGTTTTGAATCTTGCCACTATAGTGTGGAAGTATATCCATCTCACGTTCTGCAACAGCACCAAATGCGTGGTCATCATCCATCTCATCAAAGATGTTTGGTGCGTCCTCACGAATATAGATGTCAGCATCAATGATTGCAATCTGGTCAAAAGTGTCTACGTAATCAAACGCATTCTCTTTCTCGTAGATAGGTAGATACCCACCATACTTCATGTACGACTCTTCACTTCGTCCACTGGCAAAGATGTCTGGTTTGATTCTTAGTTTTGGTGTGTGTAGTACGATATGTGCAATGTCATGTTTCTCACAGTACTTACGTACACTGTCAATACAGTGTTCATATAGTTTAGATGGTTTCCCAACAGAAACCTGATATATCATTCTATTCATGGGCCATCGTGCCTCCAATGTGTTCATAGTATATAGGATTAGAATACTGTACTATCTTGTCTTTGTCTTGACCCATGAACTCCCACATATAATCGTCCACGAACTTAGTGATGGGGTCTAGGGTGACTGCGTAGAATAATGCCTCCGCAACATCGGGAGTGAGGTAGTATGCGTGTGTGACAGGACACAGTGGTTCATCTGTTCCCCAGTATGGATGACCCTTGAATCTAGTAGAATAGTTTCTCCAACCTTTCTCATCCTCGAAGTCTGCGAATGCAAAGAAGTTACCTATGATAGGCATATCCTTTTTACATCGCACCACATCATGTTCTATGATAGAAATGGGTCTGTCTTCCATGAAACACAACTGCCATAACTCTAGGTGACTGTAGAACCCTGCCTTCTCAGATTCACTGAAGTCTCGCACCCCCCAGAACTTACCAAAGTTCAAGTAGTCAGGCATTGCCTTTGGAGTGTATGCATCAAAGAGGTTGACGTGACAATCCCATGTAGGAATCGACTGTTTTGCATAATGTTGTGATACCTCATTGTCAGGTATATGTATCATCCATAAATTATCGGTAATCATTTAAGTCGAACTCTGTTCCGTGCATTTTCATTAAGTCACGTTCATGATTAGTGTAGACTAATACTTCGGGGTCATCGATTAAGAAATCACATCCCTTACAGAAATCTGGATAGTTACCAGTAGTGTGTTGTTCACGTAGTTCAGTGTACTCTGGGCCATTCCATATTTCTTCGATAGTATTCTCTGAACAATGACCTAGTACCGCTTCATCGTCACGTCCCAATACTTGACAACAAGGATGCACTGCACCCGTCTTACCGTCAAGACCACCCGCTCTAATGACAACATCAGGAGAGAATGGACGACCACAGGTTTTAACCTCACCGTGACGAATACCTGTTTCCGAGATATCCTGTACACCAGACCAATTATGCATCTTCCATATCTCAGTCTTAACACCAAGTTCTTCAACTATCTGTTTGTACTCTGCAAGTTCCTTGTCGATGTTATCGTTGTCTGTAATGAGATGGTAGGTCGAAATAACACATTCGGAATTACTTTCATTAACATATGTTACCATCTCTTCGATGTTTTTTCGTATGCCAGCGTATGCTCCACCAATGGCATTGTACATCCACTTAGTGTAGTCTTCTTCATTAGAACCAACAAAGGAGAACCTATAGAAGTCTAGTCCAGCATCCACACAATCTTTCATGTACTTGCCTTGCATCTTAAAACCATTAGAGAAGATAAAACACTTAGCGCCATACTTCTTTACAATCTTAATATATTCTGGTAGTTTCTTCTGTAACGTTGCTTCACCCGAACCATCTAGATTGATAACTCTCACACCATGTTTGGCACAATCAGCAACATAACCTTCGAACTCATCAATCTTCATCATGCGTCTGAAGTTCTTACTTCTTCCGCCTACTCGTAAGTCTTGTGGACACATGGTACAACTATAGTTACACCCACCAACAATCTCAATGACTGCTCTGTCAATGAATAATGGTTTTAGTTCTGGTTTATTTGTCATAGTATCTTTCCTGCATCATTCTTATATAGTCATTTGATTTGTCTTTCATTCTAGTTAGGTTGGGTTCGAAGCCCTCACCACCATCTTGTATGAAATCTAACACACCTTCCTTATTGGGTCTAGTCATTGCCATTGGAGTATTATACTTAGTAATACCTTCCCAAGATGGAATGAACATAGCTTTACTAAAGTTTCTTGCAATGTAATGCCACATACCATCATAACAGAAGATGAAGTCAGCTTCTTGTATTTGTTTGAACGCATCTCTTACAGGAGTTCTATAAGTTAATTCTACTAGTATCCATCCCTTCCAGCGCAATAGCTTTATTATACCAGCCCAATCATCTTTTGTCAAGAACCTTTTCCATTTTCTTGGAGGTTCTGAGTTATAATGTGGTGTCCAGATGACTATCTTCTTTTTCTTAGGTAGATATACTTCAGGTTTGAATACCCAGTCATTAGGTGGCGCACTAGATGGGTCGTATGCATTAGAGTCGAAATAGAATCGGTCTTTCTGTTTGTCAGGGTTTGTGTTCCCAGACTGAAATAGGTCAGAGTTAAATACGTGTGTAACGACAACATCATCTTGTCGATAGTACTGGTCATGTATCCAACTCATTCTCTCTATAATAGTTTCGGGGTCATCGGGATGATGTCTGTAATCTTCATCATGTTGCCAATGCATCTCCAAGTTAACCTTGGTGTTATTATAGAAACAATAGTTGTGACAGACATTGAGTGAGTGCATAAAATCACCGACACCCCATGTCCCACGCCATCTGACTTTTTCCATTACTTTTTGGTGTACGCTTGTCCAGCAAAGAATGCAGCAACAATACCAGCAGTCGCTACGAAATACGTTGGTGCCATACTACCCAGTGTCGATTGTGCTTCAGTCAATCCCATTAGACTAGCGAGAACTACAGCAAAGGGATATAGTAACATACCAAACAAAGAGAACCATGTCATCTTACGTTGTGCGTCTCGCATTGCGTCTTGGTCATCGAGTTCTTTTCTCTTGAACTCTAGGAACATTGCTTGTTCTTCGGCCGAGACGAGACCGTCTCCGTTTGAGTCTGCGGGGTGAAACTCTTTTATTTTTTTATCTTCCATTAGAATACCTTTACGTTGTATTTGTTTTCCCACTCAATAGCATCTTCTATGGTATTGACCATGGGTTTATTACGGATGTTTAAAGATGTATTTAGTAACATCGGAACACCCGTTAATTTGTAATACTCTTCTAGTATCTGACGTAGGACTGATTTACAATCGGGTGTTACTAACTGAACTCTTGCGGTTCCATCCGTGTGTGTGACAGAAGAGTATTCATGTTTAGCAACTGCGGTGAATTGCATATACTCATTCATTGGGCCAGAGAAGTACTCGTCTGCGTGTTCGGATAGAATTGCAGGAGCAAAGGGTCGGAACTTCTGTCTACGTTTAATAGTGTTGACAGTGTCCTTGACATCATAACGAACGTCTGCGAGTAATGAACGATTACCTAACGCACGTGGGCCATATTCCGCACGACCATTCGCAACACCACACACTTTGTTATCTACAAGGTATTGTGCGACCTCTTTGGGGTCTATGTCACGGTCTATGTTGTGTCCAAGGTAAGGAGACCACTTTAGGTGTGTTCCCCCTGTTGCCTTATGCCATGAGTATGCAGCACATCCTAATGCGTTACCCGAATCACTTGGTGCGATTGCAATATGCATCTCATCAAATAGTTCACGGATTAAAGTGTTTGCAGTAACGTTCTGAGCACATCCACCACCGTACACTAACTTACTACCATACTGCCGTGCAGTAGTCATTACCTTCATCACTTCAACTTCAAAGAACTTCTGCACTGTAGCTGATGCGTCTTCAGGAATAATACCACTATCTTCTATAAACGTTGCGTACCTGTCTTCATACTCAGCGTACTTTGCGGACAGTTCACTTTCTGCAAGACAATATCCTGAGAACTCTACATTCATTCGTACATTTTTACCATGGTCACTTTCAAACCAGTAGTAACAGTTGTGTAGTATATTATATAATTCGTCATTAACCTCACCATAGGATGCGAGTCCCATGACAATGTATTCGTCTCTTAGTGGTTTATATCCGAGTGCAGCGGTGACACCACCATAGATTGTACCCAAGGATTGGGGCCATTGTATGGTGTGTAGTGTATTGAAATTGTGGTCTTTGATAGAGAGTGATTCGAGTTCACCCGAACCATCAACGGATACCATTACAGTATCTTCTTTGGATTCCCAAGGACGGGTAAAGAACGCTAGAGCGCAATGACTTTCGTGGTGAAGATTAAAGTCATCGAATGCCAACTGACCATAAACTGGCGTTTTTGCCTCTGCTGCATCCATTTGTTTATTATTGAAGTTTTTCTTTGGGCCTTTGAATCCCGTTGTTTGACCCGTACCAAATGTTCGGAGACCACCCATCTTAGTTCTACGTAGTTCGTAATCTTCGTAGAAAGTAACGTGGTCTTCCTTGGTGACAAAATGCCACATCTCATCGGGAATAGCGGGGTCATTCTTAATGCCGCTATAACGTTCCGACTGAGATGCGAATTCAACAGTGCCGTCATCTTGGATGATGGCGAGACCAGCATCGTGATAAAATTCTGAGTAACCTACATATCTTTTCATGTAGGTATATATCAGTCTTTTATCCTTCGAGGTATTCGTACACGTCTTTCCAGTTCTTCATTAGAGGGAACTCTTCATCGTTCATGTTGTAACCATGTTCCATGACCAGACTCTCTAGACCGAACTTCTTACCAGCAATTGCATTCTCTACCTTGTCTTCAACCCAGATGTAATCAGTACCTTCGTATTGACTCAACACCTCGTCCTTGTCTTCACCTGTGTCCAGATAGATGAACTTAACAAACGCAGTCTCACCGAACAACTTCTTAATGTTCATTGTTCTTAGCTTCTGTGCGTTCTCGTCTTTACTCATAGAAGTAATCAAGTGGAACACATAACCGTGTTCTTCGTGTAACTTTCTGACATACTGTATTGCGTCCCTTAGAGGGGGAACGAATCCCATGTGAGCACTCTCGTTGAACTCTCTTACAAATCTCTTTGAGAGTTCTGGAGCAATGTCATATATTTTTGCAATGTTGTATTCGAGGGGTTCTTTAGCGATATAACCTCTTTCCATCATCCAGACATCAAATGCGTAACCCCAGTTCAGGAGTACACCGTCTGCATCGGTCAGTATTACCTTGTGATATTCTTTGTTCAATTCTTCTTCCTTATTCATATGTTTCTCTCACTTAGGTACTTATTATAACACCAAGAGAGGGTTTTGGCAAGCGTCAAAGATATTTAAATTTACCTTTCTTCCAATCATCCAACATAACAACCTTATTACCACCCCCAGTATAGTGGAGGAAGTTCATGTCATACCCACGGTCATCAGGCCAGTGAGTAGGGGTATCGTTCCATTTCTGGTCAATACTCTGTATCTTAAATCCGTGCTTGGTCAACTGTCCAGAGATGAACGGTTGGTCGTTGTTCAACCAGAAGTGGTCTCCGTGTTTGTCTCCATCAACCATATAATCATACCATGGGTCGAACTCGGCACGTGCTTTCAGACGTGCTTCCTTAGTCCATACCAACACTCCAGTATTGAAGGTAGTGACGCAAGACGGTTCATACGGAGGTTCAGTGGGTACAATTGGTATACCATTACGCTTATACTTGGTTATTAGTTCGTTCTTAGTCTTGTCACTATAGTCCCAAGTATTGTATCCACCACCCTTTGCAGTCTTAATCTCAGACTCAAAGACACCTGTCACATCGTAACCATTGGTCTCATCGAAGATGTTCTCTTCTGTGTTACAGATGATATCCGAATCAATGAATGCAACCTTATCGTACTCATCGTACATTGGGTCATATATCATACGTAGACATTCGAACAACAAAACAGTTGACCCTGTCTTACCTTTGGTGTATACTTGGTTAGTTGAGTAGTGATGTTTACAACCAATCTTATCAGCATAGATTCGAAAGGATTCTGCCGACAGGTCACCAGTTACACGATAAAGTTCTGAACGACTACCCTCTTTGTATTGAGGGACAGGAGGACGTTTTTCGGTCTCCTCGTTGGTAATCATGTACTGATATATTAGATTCACTCAGGCAGACCAACCGAATACTGTGTCTTACCGTCCACACGTTGTGCAGTCAAACACTTCTTACGGTTCTCTTCAGGACTCACATATGTCACATGAACCCAACCAGATGATGGGTCACCGTCAGTGTAGAACTCAGAGATGATTTGGTCAAACTCTAGGTTGTCCCTAATCCATTGTGCAACAACAAGGTTATCCGCCTTATCACATTCCAAGTCAACTGCTTGACCCTTACAATGTTGTGACCGTGAAGACCCACCTACAGCTTCGTTCAGTGCAGGAGAACGGTAACCCGAATTGATACGGGTGATACCGAAGTGGTCTCTAACGTGTTGAACGACTTGAGTGAACAAGTGTTGTGCCGCTACTAGATGTTCACCTTCGGGTGTGTTGTCGATACCCAATCGAGTCGCAGTCATAGACTTTGTGAACTCTTTGAGTGTGAAGTTTTTACTTAATTTCATCTTACTTCAACCTAGTACGATAGTAATTTGTACACTCGTACATACTATCTGCGATATTGGTTTTAACTTCCTTTTCGCATTTTTCTGTTAGTTGTTTGTTGCTAGCTGAGCCAATAAGTAAAGCGATTAATATGAATGCCCACATGGTACTTCTCCTAAATTTGACAGATGTTATTATCTATCGTTACAGTTCTATTTGATTAGGTTTCTTTCAACCATATCCTTTGTCATTATATAGTCTCTTACGAAGTCCGAACGAACGATGTCCGCCCATCCAAATTCCACGGTTGTAAAATTATTCATCACTTCCATGATATTCATGAAGTGAAGTATTCCGTTCTTGTCAGACTCTTTACTTAGGTCAGACTGATAGTAATCACCACAGAAGATGATACGACTGTTCTTACCAACCCTTGTGATGATTGAATCTAGTTCGTGAAAGGTGAGATTCTGCATCTCATCTACCATCACGATACAGTTGTCCAGAGTAGTACCACGTATAAACGATGTTGATACGAACTCGATGACGCCTTGTGTTTCCAGAATATCGTATGCCATCTTCTCATTAAAGAGTTCGGTAGCGATAGATTTATAGGGTGCGGTATAGGGTGCGAACTTTTCTTCTACTGAGCCAGGCAGGTAACCCATCTCTCTGGTAGGAACAACACTTCTTACTATAACAAGTTTATCCTGTTCGTAAGACTTGTCGAGTACGTCCTGTAGTGCAAGATACATCCCAACAAATGATTTACCAGTACCCGCAGAACCACAAAGAACGAGATGGTCGCCCTCTTTGAATGCCTCGTATGCGAGTCTTTGATTTTCAGTGATAGGTTGATATGTTAACAAGTGGTCTATCTTTAGACGTTTCATACTCATGATTTAATATTCACTCCTTCCTTTGCACCGCCAGCGCCTTTAGAAATCTTACTCATAAGATTCTGAAAATCACCAGATGTCTTACTGAGTACTGAACCTGATTGAGTGATAAGAGCTGGAGCGCCAATCTCTTGTCGCCAGTCTTCACCAAGTTCTACCAATTTTTCTTGTAACGAAACGTAAGAACACATCACTGTCTGTGTGTCTTCGGTCTTTTTGTTTACTATTGTATATAAAGGCATATCACAAATCCTGTATTAATATTTTGGGTTTCGTCCATTTCGCTTTCAGTGGAGATACCTGACAGTATGCCATGATAATGACTTCATCACCTTCCATAGCAAGTCTTGCACCAGCACCATTGACACCTATCTCCGCAACATTACCTTCAATCGCATAGGTTGTCCAACGTCCACCCGTATTTAGGTTAACTACATCTACCTGTTCATTAGGAAGGATTCCGACCTCACGCATCCAATTACGGTCAATCTTAATCGACCCTTCATAATGTAAGTCACACTGGGTAACCGTTGCCCCGTGTATTTTCGATTTTAACATTGTTAATAACATATTTATTGAATTCCAGAATGACGAAGGGAGCATTGCTGCCCCCTACGAGATTTATATCACCTACCTTTTTATGCTAGAGAAAGTTGAGTTTGTTCGTACTCGGCAATAGTTTGATTGAGGAACGTTTTCTTTTTCGATAACTTGTGAGCAAGGTTGTCTCGTCCTTTTTTCTTGAGACGGTGAATGTATTGGTCAAGTTCTCGACTATCGTTTTTCAATCTCTCTATTTGGTTTCTTGGCATATGTGCTCCTTGTTCTATTACTAGTTGGGGTTAGAAGAACATTACAAAATTAAGATAGAAGTTTGGGGAAGGCCTCCAACACTAATTTCTTAGTCAATCCTTTTACTGGTGACTTCTTTGCCACCATGTCCAGTACTATTAGGGCATCCTCTGCATGGATACTTTCTAACATCTGAATAAATTGGTTTTCGATTTGCATCTTAGATAGTTGTCCCGCTCTAGAACCCTGTACAAAATTACCGAACTGTCGATGCAACATCTTTAAAGATGACGGTACGCTTTCGGGTCTATTTGGGGTGTACGGTGGTTTACCTTCGGGTAAGACGAACGATAGACGTTCATCAAAACAACCACGAATGACATCTTTTACTGCGGGTACTAGATTACCCTGTTCCTGTAAGAAAAGAACTTTGTCTTTCTTAGTTTTTAATTTAGTGAAATCTTCGAAGATTTCAAATACTTCTTTTTCCATTATTTTTTACTCTCTTATAATATTATATATACGTTATAAATTCTTCACAGACCATAATGTTGACGAAATTCCGATAACATTGTCTCATATTCACCAAGTAAATATGTCACACTCGCAACCTGTTCTTCGTTTCCAACCTTCGGAAACTCATTAAGTTCTTGTTGACAGGACTCGACTAAAGCTTCGATTCCCTTCTCCCTTTCCCTAATTTGTTCGTAACTAAAACTCATTCTGTATCCTATCCTTTATCTATATCATGCGTAAAGTTTGATATCTGTGTAGTGACTTCTGTGGAAGTAGTCGGTCATTGAATCGTCATCGTTGAAGTAGTCTTTTCCTTCCATTGCAGACTTTAACTCGGTCAAGAACGCAACACCTTTCTCACAGTAGTTCTCACAATGCCAGTAAGTGTTAACATCATGTCCCCACTTTGCAGACTCTTCAAGGATTCTTTCAACAGAGAAGTTGTTGTAACCGTTCAACTCTCTCTTTAGTACTTTATTTGGAGTCATCTGAACGTCACAGTAACCTTTCATCAGGTCTTCTGCACCCTTCACTTTAGCAACAAGAGTGCTATGATGACGGATTGCTAAGGATACTTTGTATCCGTATTTCTTACAGACTTTCTTGATTTCGACTGCAAGGACTTTTTTCTCTTCTTGTGATACGTAGGCCATGATATATTCTCTCTCTTCAACTCGATTAACTAAGTACTTATTATAACAACAAGGGCAGCGTTTGGCAACACTTTTTTAGTAAAGATTAACATTTAATTCATCAGTCAGAATGACAGAAACTCTTTCTCTATCAAGACTGTCACCGCCACCCCAAGTGACTAAATCAGTCAACCTTGACATATAAGTCATAATTGCAGTCTCGATTTGTTGGACGGTTGCATAGTCAGACTTGGCATAGATACCACCTTGACCGTAAAAACTATTGACATAGTCACCAAATTCTTGAAGTTCTTTAAACATTTTCTTTCCCTTTTCTCATTTTATATACTTATTATAACAACAACAGCAACGTTTGTCAAGCATTATTTTATAATAAATAGACACCGATAGGACTTCTATGGCTCTCGCCCATAGTACGTAGGTCTTGAAGCAACATGGTAAAACCACCTTCGCACCACATACGGTCACCTTCTATCTCGGTAACAACAAGTTCTTCGGTAGGATGCATCGCACCCCAGTTACAATAAACAACATCACCAACTTCAATCATATTTCTCTCTCAACTCGATTAACTAAGTACTTATTATAACAACAACAGCACCCTTTGTCAAGCATTATTTCAAATAATTTACATTTAATTTAGTAGAGATAGCGTCTTGATTGTCATGGAGAATCACTGTCAGTGGAGTAGAGAAGTCCTTTTCTAACTTAGACATTGTCTTGAAGACCAGCTCCATAGCATCAGATTCGGCAGAGTACATAATATCAACATCCAATAACTTAGACATATCTCTCTTCGTGAAGAACTGAGTTGCTGTACGATGACCGTATAAGTCGGGTGAGATGATTTTCAAAGGTAGGATGACTTTGGATGACATAAAGGCTGGTAGTATGTTCCTCTCCCACGCATTGTAGTGGTGGTAGGACATTGTAATACCTACACGTTTGTTTCGGTGAGTTTCAACAAATGGTAGTGAGTGTTCGATAGACTCTTTGTGAGATATGTAAGTGAAGGGGTTAACTTCCTGTTTCCAGAAGTTTTGACTTTGAATAAAAGCTGTGTCCGTTTCATCTACTGACCAAGGGTGTATATCATCGTACTCGTTGGGTAGGTCTTGAACACGCAAATAATTGCGACACGATATTATTAGTTTATTCCAGTACAAGTCCCAGTTATTGAAGAATTTTTTGTGAAACTCTATACTCCTTTCAGTAAAGAATGCGATTCTATTGACGGGTAGTTTTGATTTGTCTTCGGGACTCATGTTGTCGATAAACTCAATCGTCTTATCGTCCATGTCCCAAAGTGCTTCAGAATTCTGCCATAGAGGTAACCCCAATTCCAAACACGCAAACATAGCTGCAAATTGAAGTGGCCCTGCTTTGGGGATAACAATTGTGGTGACCTCTCCTTTCCGCACCCCACTCTGTAATAACATATGTTTAAATCTGTTTATCAATATAAAGAACTCTTCCTGATTCATGTCATTAATAAACAGGTCTTTATTGATTATGTTGCGGTCTATAATCATGGGAATAACTCTACAATATACTCAGCGAATTCTTTGTGCGCTTGTTCGTCTGGATGACCTTGTTTTTTAAGTGGTCTCGGTTCCTGAAAGTCTCTTAGGGTTTTATCATCACCCTCACTCAATCCAACCTGACACTCAGGTCGAAGTTTTTCTAGTACACTAAAGACCCAGAGTCTCCAATCCTTTACCTGTTGACTAGTTTCCTTCTGTCTCTCAATCCTTGTTAGGTATTTGGCCAGTTCAATTCGAGCATTCCTATGGAATATACCCTGCACCAACTTAATATTCATACTGTCACATAAAGTCTGCATCGCCAACATCAGTGATAATTGGTGGGTCATCCCTGTACAAAAAGTAGATAGGTATACGTCAACCGTTCTTCTATCACGTTTAAAGGTCTTGACATTATTGAATATTAGGTGGTTAGAAAATTCTTGAACAACACGTGGTGACATAGAGAGTTCAAGGTCTTGGAATCGATTTTCGTGCCACTGTGTCATAGATATAGAACGAGGAACCTTGAGCATACGTTTTTCGTCTTCTTCAGTGACTTCAAGTAACGTTTCTTTTCGAATGGGGTCTGACCACAATATCACCATGTGTGACGGTACGTCTTTTGTAGTCAAGTAGTCTATCGTGTCTCGAAATATTTTTTGATTGCAGTTACCACACGCAGCAATGTTATCATAATCAATGTCTAGTTTCTCCGCAAGTTGGTGTCCAAATGTATGAGGCCAATGTGTTGTTGGGTTGGTATCGAAACCTTCGAGTTCGTCACCCCATACGAAACTACACCCGTTTAGCAATAACATTCAAATGTCCCCTTAATTGTTCGTAGTTAACTTTAGTGTCGTGTGCGAAGGGCGATATATCGAATCCTTCTGGTAGGTTATCCAATGCAACTTTACGTTCGCTCATTAGAATGTATTCTCCGTCAAACAACTCTAACTCATCGTCCATATACCTTGGTGCGTCCCACAGGGGGTGTTCCACCTTCATACGTCTCTTCTCAAGGGTTGTCTTGTAAAAGTCATCACATAGTACTCCTAGAGAATTGGGAATGACAATTGAGTCTTTGTCCACACGGTTTATTAATAGTGGGATAGCGGTATCAATACTACCGTAATGTGACTGAAAACAAACATTGTATTCTCTCGCAAGGTCAACGAAGTCTTTGTCCAATACGAATCCACACATATTGATATTGACAGTTCTCTTAAATGCACCCCCAAATGTCTCTAAGAAATCATAGAGGACTTTTTTGTTGGGCAACATTATATTAGACGGTGGATTCTTACCCAAGTCTCTGAGACCTATCATGTAGTCAATGTCTTCTTCGTGTGACCCATCATGACCCAGAGCAAAAGAACTGTGTGAATATGAGTTCATGATTGCGGGGAATAGATGTGTTAGTATTGCAGAGGCATGATGTAGGTTCCTTGAATGAATAACCTTTGCATCATGTCCGAACCAGAAGATTTCTATATTCCTTTTAGAGATTTCCATCACTTCTTGATGTGAAAATAATACTGGTCTAGATGGTTTGGTTGTTCCGCTGGTAGAACTCACTAAGAATGGGTCGCTGGGAAATACCAACACTCTTTGGGATGGTTCATCGGATACCTTTTGCATGATATCAATACCGATACCACCATATTGTTTTATCATCTCATCATGGAGACCATCATAGATTTTTGTGGTATCTTCCTGAGAACTGTAGATATGAAAGTCACTTGGGCCATGTAGTGCAATCTTAGTAAACGGTAAAGACTCTTTTGTTGCGGGACTGTCAAGAATAAAAATCTTCATACCCAGTTCTGCACAAGCAAAGATTGATGCGATATGACTTACATCAACAACCATAATATTGATAGTGACTAGGTCGCCCTTTCTTGCACCCGCATTCCAGAGTAGATTTTTTACTCTGTTTATCTGTCTACTAATCTCTGGTGTCTCTGTTCTATCATATATGAACCCACGTCCAGCACCGATTATATTACGTGTTATAATCATTATTCATCTTTCTGTTTAATGTGTTTTGCATGGATTTTACAACCTATAAATTCATTATAATATTCGTCACTCAATAGAACATCATATTGGAACTGTAGTTTAGCTTCATAGTACGAACAGTCACCTTTGGTGCGGCATAGTCTGAGAACTTCTCTCCTGAAGTCCTGGCCCCCTTCAACAAGGGTTTTTACCCTTTCCGATGAACCATAGTACTTACGCCAGTCCGATTGGACTCGTGTTCGTTTACGTCTTTTTCTTGTTTTAGTAACAGGGAGTATCTTGGGTTTCCAGAAGAACTTCTTACCAATATACTTTTTACCAGTGCTTAACTCAGTCAAGCAGTAAACGAATCCTTGGTATTCCTCCAAGAACTCGTCTTCTGGTTCAAACTCTTTATCTTCATATATCCACATAAGGGTATATATGTGTTTCCTATATCGTTACCCCACACATAGGACAGTACGATGGTTCCTCTTCACTATTCACCACAAGTACCTCTGTCTGCGTTTCACACACACAACATTCCAATTCGTATGTTTCGGGTTCTAGGTCAATCATACGTAACTGGCGACATCAGTTTCAGGGCCAACATCGTCCCAACCCCAATCACCTTCCATACCATTTACCGAATACTCGGTGACTCTCTTCTCAAAGAAGTTGTCGTGTGACGCACCATTCAGTACCCAGTCCAACCACGGTAGTGGATTGTCCTTTACACCGAACTTAGGTTTCATACCCAGTTGCAACAGTCTACGGTCTGCAATGTGACGAATGTATTGTTTAACATCATTCTCTGATAGACCTTCCATCTCACCAGACTGGTACGCAAGGTGAATGAATCGTTCTTCTAACTTAACAGCATTCTTTGCCATCTCGTAAATCTTAGACTTCAACTCATCGTTAACGATACGTGGATGTTCTTCACAGAACTCACGGTACAACTTTGCGTTACCCTGTACGTGCATTGTCTCGTCACGTATAGACCACTCAACAATAGTACCCATACCTTTCATCTTACCGAAACGTTGGAAGTTCAGTAACATAACAAATGATGCAAACAGAGACATACCTTCGTTGAATACAGACTGTGCGAGTACTAGTGCCAGTCCTGTTTGGGTATTGATGTCACCCTCTTTCATGAAGTCAATCTTATCGGCCATCTCCTTGTATTCCATAAAGGCAGAATGTTCTTCGTCTGGTAGACCAAGGGTATCATTCAATAGTGCGTATGCACGTTGGTGTACGCCCTCACGGTTTGCGAACGAGGATAACATATTGCGTATCTCGTTGTTCTTAAACTTGGGTATCATCAACTCATGGTAGTTCTCACCAACCTGTACGTCAGACTGTGTGAACAATCTTAATACTTGCGTAATGAATTCCTTTTCCTGCGTAGAAAGTTTAAGTTTCCAGTCTTGAATGTCTTCGGATAAATCAGCTTCATCCTCTGTCCAGTGAATCTCTTCGTGTTTCTTTGTTAGTTCCACCGCCCATGGGTAGAGGAAAGGTTTGTATGTTTTGCTAAAATCTAATAGTGCCATTGGTTATCCCTCACACGCACGACATTCATCGTCTGCGTCTGTTTCTGTTATTATTGGTTTGTTAAAATATTCCATTAAGTCATCATACCCGCCTACATACTCACCTTCGATATATATTTGTGGAACGGTCTTAACATCTCGTCCTGTTACTTCTTTTGCAGTCTTACCGATTTCTTTTAGGTCTATGTAATCAAATGCGACCCCACGTATACGTAACTCGTCTTTTGCCATCTGGCAGAACGGACAAGATTGTTTACCATAAACGATACTACGCATATCACCCGCAAGTGCCACACGTTCTACCTTTTCAGATACATTCTCTGCACGTTGTTTTGCTTCTGTGCGTAGGTAATACAGACCTTTAAGTCCTTCTTTCCATGCTTTTATGTGTACCTTGTTTACATATGACTTGTCCGCACCAGATGGGAAGAACAAGTTAACTGATTGACCCTGACAGATAAACGGTTGTCTCTCTGCCGCATGGGTAACAACCCAGTTCATGTCCAACTCTGCGGCAGTCCTAAAGATTGCCTTCTCACCTTCTGTGAAGAATGGTAGATGTTGTACCGAACCTTTGTTAGTGATAATTGATGTCCAGTTGGACTCGTTGTTCTGACCCTTATCAGTAAGTAATTGGTCAAGGTACTTATTCTTTACAAGGAATGAACCCGCACGTGTTCTGTGGGTGTATGCATTCGCCTTCAGTGGTTCGATGGACGGGGAGGTTGACAGGATAACACCACTCGATGCATTTGGAGCGATTGCAAGAAGGTGAGAATTACGTCTACCACTCCCTTCACCGTCTGGATACTCTCCACGTTCGGTTGCGAGTATTTTAGTTTCTTTGATAGCTTCGTCTTGAATATGACGGAACACGACTTTGTTGATTTCTCGTGCTGCTTCAGATTCCCATGCCACTCCATGTTTCTGTAATAGGGAGTGGAATCCCATTGCACCAAGTCCGATACTACGTTCACGGGAGGCACTAAACTTCGCACGTTCGATTGTGTCGGGTGCATTGTCAATGAAGTACTGCAAGACGTTATCCAACATACGGATAATGTCACGAACAATACTGGTATCTTTCCAGTCATCGTAGTATTCCAGATTTAGAGAAGACAGACAACAAACGGCAGTGCGTTGTGCATCTGTGGGTAAATGAATCTCGTTGCATAGATTAGAGCCATGTATTTTCAATCCTTTATCTTTTAGTGGTTGTGGTAACGATGCGTTTGCGGTGTCAATGAAGTTCATGTACGGTTCACCAGTACGGAATCGTGTCTCTAGGATACGTTCCCATAACTTACGTGCATTGACAGATTCTTTGACAGAACCGTCCTTGGGGTCACGTAGGTCGAACGTGTTACCACTAGTAACCGCTTCCATGAACTCATCAGTAATATTGATAGCATTGTGTAGGTTCAATGCTTTACGTTGTACGTCACCCGTAGGTACACGCATATTTAAGAATTCGATGATGTCTGGATGACTCACATCCATGTATGCCGCATAGGAACCCTTGCGAGTCTTACCTTGACGGTACGCAATCATATCTGCGTCAACAGTATGAAGGAACGGCATTGGGCCAGGCGCAATATCAGATACAGTTCTTACATCAGACCAATGACCACCTACACCACCACCCATGACGGATAACCATCTTAACTCGGATGAGTGTCCAATCAGACCTTCTAGTGTGTCGGGTACATAGGTAAGGAAACAACTGATAGGCATACCTTTGCCTTTCTTTGTTCCGTTGGGTGCGTTCGATAGTACAGGTGATGCGAACATGAACCATTTATTAGAGACGTAATTGTATAGACGTTGAGCTAACTCATCGTCCATTTCATCTCGGTACTTACTCCATGCTTGTGATGCTCTTGCAAACCCCTCTTGAGGACTCTTTTCATTATCATTTAAATAAAAATCTTTTAACATCCCAACTGCGTATTCTTCTAGTAGGGAGTCTTTCTTCTTGTCAATTTTGAGGGGCATTTGCACTTTCCATAAGTATAGTTATTCTGGGGGGTAGTATTATATATACCCCCAAGATTTTTCAGATTAGATTAGATTATACCCTAGTTAGGGTAATAAGTCAAGGTTTATTTTCGTGCTTTATCTATTGCACGAGAACCAAACCAAAATGAGATGATAGCGGCAAAGATTGCCTTAGTGTCACCGTCCCATAATAGACCTAGAGAATCTGCGAGTGGGAGTCCACTATTCAGGGCTTCTCTTAAAAGGGTAACCTCAATTGCACAAAACAGTCCGAAGAAACAGTATGTGATTACAGGACGTACAGACTTCTGTAGACCCGCAATAATACCAGTACCTTGGTTGATTGATATGTCGTGTTGAATCAGACGGTCATGTTCTTTATCGTCTGCTTGAATCTCATAGGTACGAACTTCATGGTCAAACCCTGCTGCTCGCAGTTCTGCCATCTTACCCATCTTCTCTAGTTCAAACTTGTTGTTTGCTTTTGCTTTAAAATGGTCTGTGATTGCGGGTACTACCGAACCACCAAAACCAAGTACACTACCTAATAATCCACTTAACATAATTTACTTCCTATGCGTTACACCCTTGTGTTCTTTACGATTAGCCATGAACCGTTTTACAACATCGGGTTTCTTCTTCTTCTTCTTCTTTAGATGAACAGGAGGTTCGCCTGTAAGACCGGCCACTGAACCAACACTGGTCATCTCCTCATAAAACTTATTGAAATTTCTCATCGTTTGATTTCTCCGTTAGAGAAGTACACCCATTGATTGGAATTCAAATGTATTCCTCTATAGATGTCGATACCAAGTACCTCTTGGATAGGCATTGAATCGTCTTCTGAAATTCTAATTTGGTCGTCCTTCTTAACGACATCTTGGACGTGTGTTGCGGTAGTCGTGTCGTGTTTCATACGATACACGCCTGGCGACATTTGTTTATTTTCTAACATAAACCACTGGGAATCTTCGGCAAGACAATCTAATATATCGATACCACTTGCTTCGTGAATCATCTGTAACCGTTTGTCGGTTAACTGGCCATGTTCTTTAATGAGTGCGAGTGCAGCACCATACCTTGCGATAACAGATGAACCGCCTGGCGCTTTGGCCATTATCTTCTTGAGGTTGAATACAAGTCGGTGGAAAGGTGTATAATGTGAACGGTATGCTTCACGGTCATCAGTACTATTCGTATTGAATTCCTTGTTGCGTTTACCGTTTATATCAATAATACCTTTCTTGAATGCGTCAGTGTTCTCAATCGGAGTGACTAACAGTTTCAAGAACCGAATCGTGTATACTAAGTCTGCTGCTGTTTTTAATATTCCCATAACTTTATTTATATGTTTTGTTCCATACAAAGCGGTACTGTTGCATGAAATATAGTAGAAAATATACCATCATAATCTGCATACAAGGCATCTTTATGTGGTGTCGTAAATTTGTGGTCGAACTTCTCAAGTAACTTTCTCTGTATAGGAGAGTCCATTGCATTATCTTCTAAGAACTTTGTCTTTGTCTTAAAGACCTCATGGAAGATGCGTCTATCATTATATAGAGATGCCGTAAGTACATCGTTGTTACAACTGATTGCACGTGTGTAGAACTTAGGTGTTAACAGTTTCAACATATCATATTCCATTA
>Ga0209092_10001783_pt1 | contig 20501 bp, 19 predicted proteins | sample FraStrMetagenome_FD_187446 | JGI IMG/M metagenome (GOLD analysis project Ga0209092, IMG submission 187446) | Marine eukaryotic phytoplankton communities from Arctic Ocean - Fram Strait ARC3M Metagenome (SPAdes) (version 2) | ecosystem: Environmental > Aquatic > Marine > Oceanic | place: Fram... | reverse complement strand
CTGGTTCTGCCTTAGTTATAATTTCTGTTGTTGTATTTTTAACTACCTCTATTTCTTCCTCAAAACTTGGATATTCTAAATTAATAGAAAACATAAAACGATCTAATTGAGCTTCTGGAAGCGGATAGGTTCCTTCTTGTTCTATAGGGTTTTGTGTCGCTAAGACTAAAAACGGTAACTCTAATTTATAATGCTCTCCAGATATAGTTACAGATTTTTCCTGCATAGCCTCTAGAAGAGCAGCTTGTGTTTTGGGAGGTGTTCTATTGATCTCATCTGCTAAAATAATATTTGAGAATATAGGTCCTTTTAAAAAAGTAAATTCACGTTCTTTATTCAAAACTTCACTCCCTAAAATATCGGAGGGCATTAAATCTGGTGTAAATTGAATCCTTTTAAAGTTTAATCCAAGAACATCCGATACTGTATTGACTAATAAAGTTTTAGCTAGACCTGGAACACCAATCAGAAGAGAGTGACCACCACAGATAACAGATAATAATACATAATTAATAGCTTGATCTTGACCAACAATTACCTTTCCAATTTCTGCTTTTAAATCTTTAAATTTAATAACCAGAGCGTCAATGTCAGCTACATCAGACATTAGTTAGCAATTTCTTTCGTCCAATTTTTATCGAAGGTGCATTTTTGGAATTCTTTACTTATTTTTATGTAAGTATCACCTATTTTTTCTCTAGACCATTTTGCGATGGTTTCTTGTTTCTTCTTTTGAAGTGCTAGATTTTGAACTTTCACATAGTCGTCTACCATGTCTGCTATATGAGTATTTGTTCTGTCATTCATAATCATCACTTTATACATCTTTTTCCCTTCACGTGTCTCATCATAAAACACATCAGACATTTCACTTTTCTGTAAGTTATTAACTCTAGCATATAAAGCAGGGTCCATTCTAGTTAAATCAAAAGTAGATTCTCCTGAATAAGGATTAACAATCAGGCCTCCATTATTCTTGGTATCTTTATCCTCTGAATATTTTTTCACTGCCTCTGCAAAAGTGATCACACCATTATCTATATCTTCTTTTATTTTTTCAAGTTTTTCTTTTGTTTCATCTAATTTTTCTTGAGGAATATCTGGCTGAATTAAAATGTGTGAGGCTAACCTTGTTTCTCCTCTAATTTCATGCAACTGAAGAATATGATAACCAAACTTAGATTTGAAGGGTTCAGAAACTTGATTCACATCTAAAGAAAAAGCGGCTTCTTTAAATTCTTTTATGAACTGACTATTCTTGTCAATAGAATATCTTCCTCCATTATCTGTAACTGCAGGATCCATTGAATTAATAATGGCTTTCATTTTAAAACTTGAACCCCCTTCTATATCTTTCTTTAATTGACTGAGTTTATTAATTACTCTATCCAATTCCTCTTGAGTAGCCTCTGCATTTAAAACTAATTGAGCTATTTGAATTTCCGCTGGAAATTCTGGTAATTCACCTTTTTCTTTCAAACCATTGAAATAGATTCTTATTTCTTCTGGTGTAACATCAATATTTTCAGTGATTTGTCTTTGTTCTTTTTGAATTAAAGAATTTTCTTTTTCTATGCCAAAAAGTTCTTTCTTTAGGTCCTCTATATCATTAAACCCATAGGCTTCAACAACTTTTTCAATACTTCCATATTCTTGACTAAAAAATTGAATATTTCTTTCAACTTGGTCATTAACCTCAGCATCTGAAACAATTATACTATCAACTACAGCATGATGAGCTAATAATTTCTGTAACATTAATTGTTCTAACATTTCGCAATCTGAAATTTTTATTTTCCCTTCACTACTGTTCTCTAATTCTAATTTAAACTTTTCAATATCAGAATCAAGAACAATGTTTTTTCCAACAACGACCCCAACTGCGTCAATTTTAACTTTTTGAGCATTTATTGTGTGATTGAACAATAAAATGAATAGCGTTAAGCTAATGAATTTTAAAAATTTTATTTTGAATGGCATCTTTTACTATTATTTTTTCAATATCTCTAATTAATTGTAATTTTCTTTGATGTAAAATCATTTGTTTTATTGTAGGTTCTATATAGCCTAGGGGTGCTATTTGGTTTCTTAATAAAACATCTTTTATAACAGCCAAATATAAACCTAAAGAATCTTCTTTTTTAATTAAATCCGTTTTTTTTAACAAATCATTACGGGAAAATGGCAATTTTAACAAAACATTTTCTAAAGGGGTCCAAACTGAATCACTCAACATCATCTTTTTAAAGGAAAGTTGTCTTAATTCTAGAGCTTCTAAATCTTCAATTGAGCCCTTTTTAAAGAACTTAAGAACTTCTTTTTTATCTATTAAGTCATTAGAAAAATGAATGTATCTTGTTTTGACTAGCTCTTCATTTAACCTAAAATTATTATTGTTCTTCTTGTAGTAATTTATAATTTCTTCTTGTTCAATAACGGTATCTAGTTGTTGCTTTATAAGTCTCTCTTTATAACCATTAATTAAAAGTGCTTGTCTATAATCCCTAACTAAATCATTAATCTCAGCATTATCATTTTGCGAAGTGTTTTCAGCGGCCTTTTTTAACAATAACTGTTGTATTGCCCAACTATTAATTATGCTTCTAGTGAGAACAATACTGTCATTTTTGTCTATGTTTTTGGGAAGTAAAAAATTTAAATCTTCTTTAAACAAACTTTCATCATATACACTTGCAATTGGTAAATCACTTAAATTATTTTCTTTTTTTTGAAATTCTAACGAATCACATGAAAAAAGCATTAAAAATATAGATATATAGAAATAGTTTTTCAAGATTCTTTTCTGTAATAATTAATTAACCTTTTAACAACTTTTTTATTAACCTTAATTTTACTTTTAGATCTTAACTCTTGAATCCAATCATTATCCAAAGTAGTTTGAAAATCGTTCATCACTCTACCTTTAATATTATCTAAATCATTAGTTTCATATGAGTTTTTACGAGCATCAAAGTAGGTATTTAAAGCAATTGAATCTGACGAAATATTCCAAATTTTTTGTTGCATTAATTCAAAAAGTAACAGGCCGTCTTGATATTCTGTAAGTGTCGAAGAATACTCTTTATTTGTATTTACTAAATTTTCTTTATAATAAGCTAAGATTTCTTCGTTGATGAAATTTTTAAGTAAAGTGCTAAATGCCATTTGACTTCTTTTTGATCTGTAGGCTACAAAATCACCCTTTGTTATTTTTTTCTTGTTAATCGTTAGGAATATAGATTCTAATGAATCTTTAAAATTATTATTTTGAAGAGCCTCCTTTACAGGCTCCATAATATTTATTGAATACTCATTTTTTAATCTTTTCAGTATTGAACTACTTGATAACTTAACTCTACCTGTATTTTTTACTTTTTGTGAAATTTCTTTTTCTAATTCCTCAAATGGAAGTATTGGATATTTCTTTATTAATTTTATGATATGCCACCCATATTTTGTTTTGAAAGGCATACTTATATCATCTATAGAAACAAGTGAATAAGAAGCTCTCTCAAAGGACTTTACCATTCTTTTGCGTCCAAATTTAGGTAAAACACCACCTTTTCTTTTAGATCCTGAATCGTTAGAATATTTGAGAGCTAATTCCTTGAAAATTCCTCCATTTTTTAGTTTAGTATGAACTTCGTCAATTAATTTCTTTCCGTTTGAGGTTGTGTCTGAAATCAAAATATGCGCAACTTGTCTTTCTCCTTTGGAAGTTCTAGAACCTGTTTTTTGTAAAATATGGTAACCATAACGAGTTTTAAAAATTTGTGAAACTTCACCAAGGGAAGTTTTGTAGGCCACATCTTCAAAATCATATAACATATTAAATGCTGAAAAATACCCCAAATCACCACCATTTTTTTTAGCTGATGGGTCTTCAGATAATTCTATAGCTACTTGTTTAAAAGATTCACCTGCAATTACTCTATTCCTAGCCTCCATTATTTTTGAGAATGGTAAAAGAGTATCTTTTGGCTTATAATTTCTTGGAAGCTTGATTAGTATATGACTTGCACTTATTTCTGTTCTAATTCGACCATACGCTTCTTTAACAAGTGAGTTTAATTGATTTTCATCTTGAATATAAGGCGCAATCAATTGTTTCCTGTAAGTTTCAATTTCGTTTGTATATGAAGTTAGCGTATCTAGTCTTAATTCATATGCTTGTTTAACTTTAAGTTTAAAATTAATAAATAAATTAAGGTTTTTTTCTATATCCTTAGACTCTTCGTTATCAATTGCATCCAAGTTTCTTTCATAAATTCTTTTAAAATCCGCAACAGATACCTTTTCATCATCTATAGTCACTAAAATGTCTGTATCCTTTTGTGAGAAAATATTTAAAGTGTGTAATGTTAGTAATAATAAAATATATTTTTTCATTATGTTATAGTGATATGATTCCTTCAATTTTTTCAGCTTGTTTATAATATGAAATTACTTGATTTGAGTTTTCTATATGAATAACTACAGAAATGCTATTATATTTTTCAGTTTTTGATTTTTTTGTGGTAATTGTTGCACCTTTATCTTTAAAGATGTCTTTAACTAAAGCTACTTTATTTCCTTCAGTTGATACGATAAATTTATATAAATAATCAGACGGAAAACTTGTAGTGTCATCTAGTTGATTTTTCAACTTTTTATAAAAATTATCTCTATCTTTCATTTTAGAATTTTAACAATTATTGTAATATAATTCTACAAAATTACATCATTATATTATTATAATAAATTAATACTATATTTTTGTTTTATGCAAAAAAAAATTGTGCTTATTGGAGGTCCTGGAACTGGAAAATCATCTGTTTTAAAACAACTTAAAAGTAGCGGATTTTATTGTATGGAAGAGATTTCTAGGCAAATAACCATAAAAGCTCAAGAGGAAGGCGTAGAGCAATTGTTTTTAACAGAACCTATACTATTTAGTAAATTGCTACATAAAGGTAGGAAAGAACAATACCTCGAAGCCTCTAGAAGTAATAATAATTTAATTTTTTTTGATAGAGGTTTGCCAGACATTCATGCCTATTTAGATTATACCAAGGAAAAATACCCATCGTATTTCAAGGAATCTAGCACAAAATATAGATATGATTATGTATTTATTTTTAAACCATGGAAAGAAATTTTTATCACAGATGGTGAGAGGTATGAGAGCTTTAAAGAAGCAACAACTATAGATACGTACCTAGAGAAATCATATAGAGATTTAAATTATACTTTAATTGAAGTTCCATTTGATACTATTAAAAACCGATCAGATTTCATTCTTAATTGGCTCAAAAAAAATGCATGATACTACCTAAAGACATATTAAAAAGGTATTGGGGGCATTCTTCTTTCAGGAATTTACAAGAAGAAATAATCAACGCTGTTATATCTAAAAATGATGTTTTTGCTCTTCTACCCACTGGCGCTGGAAAATCTTTATGTTATCAAATTCCTGCATTAGCAAAAGAAGGGGTATGTTTAGTGATCTCTCCACTGATATCGCTGATGAAAGATCAAATAGCACAACTTGAAAAAAAAGGAATTAAAGCATTAACTATTGAGAGTAAATCAAGTGTTGATGAAATAGTTACCTTATTTGACAATCTTAAGTTTGGCAACTATAAACTTCTCTATTTATCGCCTGAGAGGTTAAATTCAGAATTTATTTTGAATAAATTAAAACAAATTCAAGTTAATTTAATAGCTGTAGATGAGGCACACTGCATATCTGAATGGGGACATGATTTTAGACCATCATACAGACTTATTCATAAGGTAAGAGAAATACATCCTGATATAAATATTATTGCATTAACCGCAACAGCAACAAAAAAAGTAACAAAAGATATTATTGAAAATTTAAATTTAAAACAGACAGCTATTTTTAAAAAATCTTTCTTTCGAGAAAATTTAGCTTATCAAGTGATTCAAAATGAAAACAAGATTGGAAAACTTGAAAAAATATTTAAGAAAAACCCTTACCCTACAATTATTTATGTTGGCTCTAGAAGGAAAACGGAAGATATTTCTAACCTTATAAATTCAAAGGGGTACTCTTCAACTTTTTATCATGGTGGAATGACTTCAAAAAGTAAATCCGAGGCTTTTAATTCCTGGATGAAAGAAGAAAAGTTAATCATGGTAGCTACAAATGCCTTTGGAATGGGTATAGATAAATCAAATGTAAAAATAGTAGTTCATTTAGATCTTCCCGCTAGTATTGAAAATTATGTTCAAGAGGCTGGAAGAGCTGGAAGAAGCGGAGAAAAATCATTTTCAGTAATCTTACAAAATGATAATGACATTAATGCTTTCAAAAAAAATAAATTAGAGGGATATCCAACACTCAAAGAAATTAAGATTGTACATCAAAAATTATATCAATACTTTCAAATTGCTAAAGGAGAATTAAGAGATGATTCTTTAGATTTTAATTTTTTAAAATTTTGTGAAACTTATAACTTTTCACACAAAAAGACTGCCAATATTTTTCGAATTCTTGTAAATAATAGCATTATTGAAATTAATTCCAAATACAGTAAAAAGTCTACAATTATTTTTAAAATACCAGGTAATCATTTAGCTAGACAGCATTATAATAATAAATTAACAAAAAAATTAATAGATTTAATTCTAAGAAGTCATGGAGGAGTTTTTCAGAAAGAGATAAGAATAAATGAATTTAACATTGCCAAGAGTTTACAAATTAATTCCTTGACAGTAAGAAATGAATTGAATTTATTAGATCAGTTAGACATTATTGACTACAAGGAGGCTAATAGTAACGAAGAACTTACATTTTTAATCCCAAGAGAAGACGATAGAACAATTAATAGAATATCTACCTCGATTGAAAAATTTTTAAATCAACAAATTCAAAAATCTGAAGATTTAATATACTTTATTAAAAACAACACTATATGCAGAAGTATTCAATTATCTAATTATTTTGGAGAAAAAAAAGCATTGAAGTGTGGCATATGTGATGTTTGTATTTCTGACAAAAAAAATAATACCTCTGAATTAGAAAAAGATATTCTAGAACTTTTTAGTCACAAAAAAGAAATTTCTCAAAAGGAAATTATCTTTTCTTTAGATAGAGATGAAAAAGCAATTTTAATACATTTGCGTTACCTATTATCAAAAGATAAGATTGGTTTAACAAAAAATAATAAATTTTTCATTTCATGAGAGACCTACGCATAGTTTTTATGGGAACTCCAGAATTTGCTGTTACTATTTTAAAAAAATTAGTAGAAGATAATTTTAATATCGTTGGAGTAGTAACTGCATCAGATAAAAAGGCTGGAAGAGGTCGTAAAATAAATGAATCTGCTATTAAAAAATATGCCGTTGAAAATAAACTCAAATTATTACAGCCTAAAAACCTAAAAAGCGAAGAGTTCTTATCAAATTTAAAAGCTCTTAAAGCCAATCTTCAGATCGTAGTTGCTTTTAGGATGCTACCAAAGGCTGTCTGGAAAATGCCTGCATATGGAACTTTTAATCTACATGCATCCCTTCTACCAGACTACAGAGGAGCAGCACCTATACATTGGGCCATTATAAATGGAGAAGAAAAAACCGGTGTCACTACTTTTTTTATAGATGAGAAAATAGATACAGGTAATATAATTCTTCAGAAAGAAATTACTATTCATGATGATGAAATAGTTGGAGAATTACATGATAGACTTATGAACTTAGGAGCAAATTTAGTTTCTGACACGGTATTAAGTATTAAAAGTAATTCAGTTACAACTCAAAAACAAAAAAAGGATAGTCAAAAAATAGCTCCAAAGTTATTTCCTGAAAACTGCAAAATAGATTGGAACAACTCAATAGATAAAATATATAATCATATTAGAGGCCTAAATCCTTTTCCAGGTGCTTGGACCCAAATGATTAATAATGAAGACGTCACGTCTTTAAAAATATATAAAATTCGAAAAGAAATAATAAATCATAAAAAGACGATTAAAACAATTACAACCACTAAAGATGACATTAAAATAGCAGTTATTGGAGGGTATATAATTATTGATGAATTAAAGATTTCTGGAAAGAAAAAACTAGATAGTAAAAGTCTTCTAAATGGCTATTCTTTTTCTATAAATGCAAAAATGCGCTAAAGCCTTTAGTAGCACTACATTTATCGTTTTGATGTAAATATGAAGCTCCTTATTAACAATTTACATAGTTTTATTAACAAAAAGGGGGTTTTTTGAGGGCTAAACTTGCACAAGCCCTTAATCCGTCTATATTTGTTAAAGCATTTATGCAAACAAAACAATTAATTTAAATACTATTTATTATGAACAAATCAGATTTAATCGATGCAATGGCTGCTGACGCAGGAATTTCAAAAGCAGCAGCAAAAGCCGCTCTAGAATCAGTAACTTCTAATGTAACGTCTACTTTAAAATCAGGTGGAAAAGTTGCTTTAGTAGGATGGGGAACTTGGTCAGTATCAAGAAGAGCTGCTAGAAATGGTAGAAATCCACAAACTGGAGCAGAAATTAAAATTGCTGCAAAAAATGTTGTAAAGTTTAAAGCAGGAGCTGGTTTAAGCAGTGCTGTAAACTAATAACTTTTTTTTATCAAAAAAAAACCTTCTTTTAAGAAGGTTTTTTTTATGTGCTTATTTTTTTATAAATTTAAGAAATAAAGTGTCTGTTTTGAAAATACTAAAAGGAAAACTTCTCATAGCTGAACCATCAATTTTGAATGATGATTCTTTTAACAGATCTATAATTCTACTCACAGAACATAATGAACAGAGTTCAGTTGGTTTTATATTAAACAAACCTTTGAACTATACCATTAAAGACCTTATACCAGAAATTAATTGTTCTTTTAAAATATATCAGGGAGGTCCAGTAGAACAAGATAATTTATATTTCATACACAAGATACCAGAATTAATACCAGATAGTATACCCGTGAGTAATCAAATTTATTGGGGTGGTAATTTCGAATCTTTAAAAAGTCTCTTGCAACAACAAGAAATAAAAAATACAGAAATTCGCTTTTTCTTGGGGTACTCAGGTTGGGCTAAAATACAATTAGAAGAAGAAGTAGTAAACAAATCATGGTTTGTTTCAGAAAATGATTTTGAAAATATATTATCTACAGACAATAGAACACTTTGGAAAAATAAATTAATGCAAAAAGGTGGTGAGTATAAAATTTGGGCAAATGCACCAAATAATATAAATTTAAATTAATTACTTACTCGTTAATTCTAAAACATTCAAACTCATTGCGAGTTTTTTTGAGATGTCTGTAGAAAATGTTTTTTTTCTGTAGTTTGTAATAGGTTGAATCCCCATAATTGAATTTGTTATAAAGACCTCATCGGCTTTCTGAATTTCAAAAGGTGAAATTACAGTCTCTTCAATATCATAATCATTATTAGATTCAATTATATTAATTACTTTCTCTCTAGCTATACCTTTCAGGCACCCCTCTGACAACAATGGTGTTTTAATTGTATTTCCCTTGATCAAAAAGAGGGTGGCGTTTGTTACCTCTACAATTCCTTTTCTTTCATTTAGAAGAATACAATTGTCTAGATCATTTTCTTTAGCAAAAATACTAGCTAGTGTATGAATTAACTTATTATTGGTTTTTATAGTTGACAAATGACCAGAATACAGATAAAAATCTTTAAATAAATCTACTTTATAATTATCTTTAGTTGTAAATGTAATTTCACGAGATTCTATAAGATAGTCTATTTCATTAGTTGTTGGAGTATAAAAACCTCCATCCTTTCTTGTAATACATAGTCTAACTCTACTATTATTTTTAGTATAAACTAAAACTGTTTTTAAGATTTCATCTTGCAAAAACTCTAAAGTAAAATTCATTGGAATTTTCATTCGAAGCATTCTCATTGATGCCATCAACCTAAAGTAATGTTCTTCCCAAAAAACTAACTTTCCGTTAATAACTTTTATAGTCTCAAAAACTGAATCTCCATATTTATATGCTCTATTATCCGGAGTGATTTTTACATCTTCAAAGGCTACTAAATTTCCATTATAATTCAACATTATATATATATATATTAAAAAAAATAAATCATTTACAAATTTAAAGTAATTAGAGCAGTTTGTAAAAAAAATAGCTCTGGATTTTACCCAAAGCTAATTTAAAAATTATGTATGAAATCGTTTATGCTCCTATTCTGTGTTTCAACTCATCAATTTGATTCTCCCATAACATTTTTGACTCTTCAACTTCATCCTCTTCAGCAAAATCTGTAATCATTAATGAAACATCTTTCGTGATTTCATCTACTTGAATTCTGAATTCGAAATAACTTTCATCATTACCACTTTCAATCCATTTATATCTAGCTTTTTCTCCATTTTTTTTTGAGATGATTGTTGCTTGCTCTTCAGAATCATCCCAAAAAAATGTAATAACTTTTCCTCTTGAGTTTGCTTTATCAGCAAACCATTCTTCTAAACCTGATGGAGTTGAAAAATACTGATATAACATACTCGGGGATGCATGAATTGGAAATTCTATTTCGAATTTAACTTTATCCATAATTTCTTTAATAGTGTATAGATGAAAAAATATTTTATGACTAAGGCAATATAGTTAATATATCTAGTTAAAAAAAATTAAAAACACTCCTTGCAGTACTGCAAAATTCAATTATATTTGCAGCCTTATTACCAAGGCGAGGTAGCTCAGTTGGTTAGAGCGCAGGATTCATAACCCTGAGGTCACGGGTTCAAATCCCGTCTTCGCTACACTTCAAAAGTCGAGTTTTTTACTCGGCTTTTTTGCATTAGTATTTTTTTCTTTTTTCAAAACTTTAAATGACTAGAAGGTGGTTCTTTTAACGTTACTTTTCATAAGTTATAGATCTTTATATAGCCTTATTTTTAGAAAAAGTAATACATAAAATTTGTAATTAGTAGATCCTTAGGGTATTGAGTTAAGAAAATACTTTTAAAAAAAAATAATGTTGTTACTAAATAATAAGATGAAAAATAAGGCAATAAATTTCGTATTAATTTTTCATTTTTTTATTGCCTAAACCAAAAATGATTTTATATTTGCATCGTCTATCAGCGAGAGTAGCTCAGTTGGTAGAGCGTCAGCCTTCCAAGCTGAATGTCGCCAGTTCGAACCTGGTCTCTCGCTCAAAAAGTCTTATCTATTGATAAGACTTTTTTTTATACATTTAGTTTTTTTCCAAAGACTATTAAAAATAATATAGGTAAGGAGAGAAAAATAATCATTAATAAATTTTCTCTAAGAATTTGAGGAAATAATAGTAGTGTAAAAGTAAATCCACCAATAGCTCCGCCCAAGTGAGCAGAATGACCAATATTACCAACTCTATTTTTCATGCCGTAAATAGAATACAATAAATAGGCAACACCAAAAATATATCCAGGTATAGGAATGGGTATTAAGATAAGCCCTAATTGCATTTCTGGATATAACATAATACATGAATAAACGATTCCAGAGACAGCTCCAGAGGCACCAACTGCACTATAATAAAGTTCATTTTTATGATAAGATAAAGAATATAGACTTCCAGCTAACAAACTACCAAAATAGATAGTAAGGAAACCTAAAGAACCCAGTCTTGCATCAACAATGTCCCCAAAAAGATATAAGGCATACATATTAAAACCAAGGTGTAACCAATCTACATGTAAAAAACCAGAGCTTATCATTCTAATCTTTTCACCATTCAAAATCTGATTCACTTGAAATTTAAATTTCTCAAAAAAGTGGTGATCCCTAAATCCTTTTAAAGTAAACAAAACGTTTACTACTATAAGAATTAAAACTGCTTGACTCATATTTTGTATCATACAACAAACATAAAGAAAACAATTAATTCATCCCACTTCATTAAAAATTTTAATACGATATTTGCAGTATAAAAATTTTTGATGCAGTTTTTAATATTTGCTATTTCCTACCCTATCATTTGGATCCTATCTCTCTTACCAATGAGAGTTTTATATATTCTATCTGATTTCTTGTATATACTATTTTTCTATCTAATTGGTTATAGAAAAAAAGTGGTCCTTGAAAATTTAAAACTCGCTTTTCCAACAAAAGATCTTAGCGAACTAAAAACTATTCAAAAAGATTTTTTCAAACACTTTACAGACATATTTGTTGAAAGTATCAAAGCATTCTCCATAACTAAAAAAACGCTCTTAAAACGATATAAATTTACAAATCCAGAGCTAATTAACGAATTATACGACAAAGGGAGAAGCATTGCTTTTATGGGTGCTCATCAAGCTAACTGGGAATGGTCTATAAGTATTCCTTTGTATGTTAAAATTAAATGCTTTGGTGCCTACACAAGAATTGGGAATACATATTTTGATAAAACCGTAAAAAAATCTAGAACTAAGTTTGGATTTATCGGGTATAAAACTTCAGAAACTATTAAATCTATCACTCGAAATTTTGATGAGGGAATTCAAGGTTTATATCTGTTATTGAGTGACCAATCTCCACAAATACACAAAACACATTATTGGAGAGAATTTATGGGAATTAAAGTTCCAATTCATACAGGAGCTGAAATGATTGCTAAAAAGTTTGATATGGCTGTTGTAAATTATAGCGTTAAAAAACTAAAAAGAGGGTATTTTGAAGTTACTTTTGAAACCATCACAGAGCATCCAAATGACTTTAAAGATTACGAAATTACAGACAAGTATTTAGCAATTACAGAAAGAAACATCAATAGCCAACCAGCGTATTACTTGTGGTCTCATAAGCGTTTTAAACACAGAAATAAGGTTCCTAAAGAATGGCTGTAAACTAACTGTACTAATTACACTTGAAACCAGCTTTTTACCATCTTTTTTTCAATTGGCACCACTGATTTATGTACATAATCGTTTTTTGAAGAATCATACACATAATCTTTAGACCATTCGTGTATATTTTTACATAATTCTACTAGCGAATTACTAATAAATTCTAATTCTGAATCCTTTATTGTAGGATGCATTGATATGCGAACCCAACCCGGCTTTTCAGTAGAGCATCCATCTAAAATCTGGCTTTTGATTTTATTAGAAGTTTCTTGATCTACATTTAATAAATAATGTCCGTAGGTACCTGCACAAGAACATCCTCCTCGAGTTTGAATCCCGTATCGATCATTTAATAATTTCACTACAAGGTTAAAATGAATATTTTCTACATAAAAAGAAAAAATACTTAATCTTTTTTTATGATTGGGAGCTAAAATCTTAATATTTGGAATAGATTCTAATGTTTGAAAGAATTTTTCATTAAGTTCATCTTCCCTGTTTTTTATCATATCCATTCCCATTTTTTCCTTCAATTGAACAGAAAGTGCTATGCGTATGGTTTGTAAAAAAGCTGGTGTTCCTCCATCCTCACGAGTCTCAACATCATCAAAATAATCGTGCTGCCCCCATGGATTTGTATAACTCACTGTTCCACCACCTGGATTATCAGGAATCAAATTTTTATATAACTTCTTATTAAAAATTAATACACCCGAACTACCTGGGCCACCTAAAAATTTATGAGGAGAGAAAAATATAGCATCTAAATGAGTACCTTTTTCTGATGGATGCATGTCAATTTTCACATAAGGTGCACAACAAGCAAAGTCTACAAAACACAATCCATTGTATCTATGAATAATTTTTGCCAGATCATGATAAGGTGTTTTAATACCAGTAACATTAGAACATGAAGTAATCGAAACTATTTTAATTTTTCTATCGGCATTTTTTTTAATGTACTCTTCAAAAGTGTGCAAACATATGGTTCCCTCACTATTACAAGGAACCACCACCACATCTGCGATGGTTTCTAACCAAGATGTTTGGTTAGAATGATGTTCCATATGGGAAACAAAAACTATCGGTTTAATTTCATCAGGAATACTTGTGTGCTCTTTTAGATTCTCTGAAACTTTTAACCCTAAAATTCGTTGAAATTTATTAATTACACCTGTCATACCAGAACCTTCTGTAATCAAAACATCATTATCACTTGCGTTCACATGACGTTTGATAATATTTCTAGCTTCATGATAAGCCAAAGTCATAGCAGCACCTGATGTAGAGGTTTCTGTATGTGTATTAGCAACAAAAGGCCCAAATTCATTGGTTAACTTTTGCTCTATAGGACGATATAATCTTCCGCTGGCCGTCCAATCAGTATATACTAATTTTTTCTGACCATATGGAGTAACAAAATCTTGATCAATCCCTATAATGTGATCTCTAAATTGTTGAAAATATTGTTCTAAAGAAGTCATGGTTAAGATATAATTTCTGTTATTTCTGTTATAAAACGTTCTGCTAATTCATCAGCAGACTTTTGAGAATCACTCTCTGTATAAATTCTTATAATTGGCTCTGTATTTGATTTACGTAGATGCACCCATTGCTGTTCAAAATCAATTTTAACACCATCTATTGTATTCACATCTTCACTGGAATACTTATTGGCCATCATTTCTAAAATAAGGTCAACGTTAATCTGAGGGGTTAATTGAATTTTGTTTTTACTCATAAAATAACTGGGATAGGAATCTCTTAAAGTTTTACATGATATTTTTTCATGAGCCATATGTGATAAAAACAAGGCAACACCTACCAAACTATCTCTTCCATAATGAGAAGCTGGATAAATGATTCCACCATTTCCCTCTCCACCAATTACAGTGTTAGTTTCTTTCATTTTTATGACAACATTTACCTCTCCTACTGCACTTGCTGTATACGTTCCTCCGTGTTTCTGAGTCACATCTCGTAAAGCTCTGGAAGATGATAAATTTGAAACTGTATTACCACCCCCTAATTTTCCTAAAACATAATCTGCACAGGCTACTAGGGTGTATTCTTCTCCAAACATAGAACCATCTTCACACACTAAAGCTAATCTGTCTACATCAGGGTCTACTACAATTCCAAAATCTGCATTCTCTTTTACCACCAATTCAGAAATATCAGTAAGATGTTCTTTTAAAGGCTCTGGATTGTGAGGAAATTGCCCATTTGGAGTACAATATAACTCTATGCATTCAACATTCAACTCTTTTAAAAGAGCAGGAATAAAAATTCCTCCTGTAGAATTTACCCCATCAACAACCACTTTGAAATTGGCTTTTCTAATGGCTTCAACAGCTACCAGTTCTAAGTTTAAAACCTCTTGTATATGTTTTTGTAAATACGATTGATCTTTTGAATACGTTCCTAAATCATCTACTTCAGCAAAATAAAAATCATCACTTTCGGCAGTTTTTAAAATTACTTCTCCATCTTCTCCATTTAAAAACTCTCCTTTCTCATTCAATAACTTTAATGCATTCCATTGTTTAGGGTTATGACTTGCAGTTAAAATAATACCACCATCTGCATTTTCTAAAGGAACTGCTACTTCTACAGTTGGTGTTGTAGACAAACCTAGATCAATTACATCTATACCTAAACCTACTAAAGTATTTGCTACTAAAGAGCTGATCATTTTACCGGAGATACGAGCATCTCTTCCTATAACCACTCTAATATTATCTTTAGATGGGTTTCTTTTCTTGATAAAAGTACCATAAGCTGCAGCAAATTTAACTGCATCTATTGGGGTTAAATTATCTGAAGTTTGACCTCCAATGGTACCTCTTATACCAGAAATTGATTTAATTAATGTCATGCTATTTTTTTGTGATAAACAAAGATAATTTATTCTTATCTACTTCTAATTAAATACCAAAAAAAAAACCGTTGCTATTGCAACGGTTTTTAAAGTTTATAATAATAACTGGTCTAAATAATTACTTCTTTTTTGATCCAGCTTCCATTTTTTTCTTTAAGTCTGCAAGACCGCCAATGTCTCCAAGGGTGGTTTTTTCAGCTTCAGCAGATTTTTTTGCTACAGCTTTCATATTTCTTTTTTCTTGCTCTTTGAAAATGGATGTGTGAGACACAACTATTCTTCTATATTCTTTGCTAAATTCTAATACTTTAAATTCAATAGTATCTCCTTTACCAAGTTTAGTTCCATCTTCTTTTTCTAAATGACGACCAGGTGCAAAGCCTTCTACTCCATCAGCAAAAGTCACTACAGCTCCTTTGTCATTCTTTTCTTTGATTGTTCCTGTATGAATAGAATCTATGGCAAAAGTAGCTTCGTGGGCATCCCAAGGATTGTCTTGAGTTTGCTTATGACCTAAATTTAACTTTCTTCCTTCTACATCTAATTCTAATACCTGAACTTCTAAAGAATCACCAACAGTTACAAAATCTGATGGATGCTTAATTTTCTTAGTCCAAGAAAGATCAGAAATATATACAAGTCCGTCAATCCCTTCCTCTAACTCAACAAATACTCCAAAGTTTGTGTAATTTCTTACAGTACCAGTGTGAGAAGATGCAACTGGATATTTTTTGGTAATATCTGTCCAAGGATCTGGATGTAATTGTTTCATACCTAAAGACATCTTGCGTTCGTCTCTATCTAAAGTTAATATTTGAGCTTCAACTTTATCTCCAACTTTAACAAAATCTTGAGCAGAACGTAAATGTGTAGACCAAGACATTTCAGAAACATGAATTAAACCTTCAACACCTTCAGATACTTCTACAAATGCACCATAATCTGCAATTACAACAACTTCACCAGTTACTTTATCACCTATTTTAAGTTCAGCATTTAAAGCATCCCATGGGTGAGAAGATAATTGTTTTAATCCTAATTGAATTCTAGATTTACTATCGTCAAAGTCTAAGATTACTACATTTAATTTTTGATCTAATTCAACTACTTCATTAGGATGGTTAATTCTAGACCATGATAAATCTGTAATATGTACTAATCCGTCAACACCACCTAAATCAACAAATACACCATAAGAAGTAATATTTTTAACTATACCCTCTAATACTTGTCCTTTTTCTAGTTGACCAATAATTTCTTTCTTCTGTATTTCAATATCAGCCTCAATAAGCGCTTTATGAGAAACTACAACATTTTTAAATTCATGATTAATTTTAACCACTTTGAATTCCATTGTTTTTTCAACGTATTGATCGTAATCACGGATAGGCTTCACATCAATTTGAGAACCTGGCAAGAATGCTTCTATACCAAAAACATCTACAATCATACCACCTCTAGTCCTACACTTAACGAAACCATTAACAACTTCACCTGTTTCATGAGCATTGTTAACACGTTCCCAAGCTTTAATTACTCTAGCTTTCTTGTGAGATAGTACTAATTGACCAGAACTATCTTCTCTTTTGTCTACTAAAACTTCTACTGTATCACCAACTGATAAACTAGAGTTATATCTAAACTCATTCAAGGAAATAACACCCTCAGATTTAGAATTGATATCTATAATAGCATCTCTATCAGTGATTCTTATCACAAGACCTTCAATTACGTCACGCTCTTTTACAAAACCAACTGTTCCTTCTAAAGCGCTTTCAAATTCTTTTAACTTAGACTCATCTACAGCTTCAATACCTTCTTCGTATTTATGCCAGTTAAAATTCTTTAAAAAGTCTTCTTGTGATTCTTCTTTTACTACAGGAGTAGTTTCTGTAATTTCTACAGTTTCTGTAGATTCTGTAGTAGCTTCTACAGCTACTTCTTGTACTTCTGGAGCCTTAGCAGCTTCCGTTTTTTTTGTTTCTTCAGACATGCTGAAAATGTTTTTGTATCTTATTGTAATTCAGATTATTAACGATAAAAACTCAAAGAGATATTATACCTATTTATATTCTTAAAAATCCTTTTTCTAATCTGTTATCGTAAAAAGGAGTGCAAATGTACAAAATTCTACTGATTATTAAGTTTTTAACTGCTATAAAATATATAATTATCGAAAAGAAAATAAATTAGTTTATAAGACATTTTATTGTGAAAATAAAAATGCAAGAAGTACATTTGCAATCAATTTAATTTGAAAGATAAAATTGAAAAGATTACTTAAGAAAGTAATATGAATAAAGAAACAAAAGATTTAATAGACCAAGGTAAAATGCTCCCATTGATGGAGGAATTTTACACCATACAAGGTGAAGGGTATCACACAGGTAAAGCCGCCTATTTTATTCGCATAGGTGGTTGCGATGTAGGCTGTCATTGGTGTGATGTTAAAGAAAGTTGGAATGCAGAAATACATCCCCCAACCCACGTAAACACTATAGTTAATCATGCTAAAAAATACTCAGACACTGTAGTTATTACCGGTGGTGAACCCTTGATGTGGTCTATGAATTATTTAACATCAGAACTTCAACAACACGGAATAAAAACACATATTGAGACCTCTGGAGCGTATTCTTTCTCTGGTGTTTGGGATTGGTTTTGTTTGTCTCCTAAAAAAACTAAACTTCCTTTAGAGGAAGTCTACAAAGAAGCAAATGAGCTTAAAATGATTATCTTTAATAAAAGTGATTTTAAATTTGCTGAAGAACAAGCAGCTAAAGTTGGTGTTAATTGTGAATTATTTTTACAACCTGAATGGAGTAAAAAAGAAAAAATGACAGAACTCATCGTAGAGTATGTGATGAAAAACCCTAAATGGAAAATTTCTTTACAGACTCACAAATATTTAAATATCCCTTAACTTTTCTTCTACTAGTTTTAAAATAATTTCAAATTGTTTTTCTTTTGACAATTGTGAATTATCAATTTCTATCGCTCCATCAGCTTTCACCAATGGAGAGTCTTTTCTTGATGTATCCACTCGATCCCTCTCTACTACATTTGTATAAACATCTTGATAGCTAACTTTTTCTCCTTTCTGTATCAATTCATCATAACGGCGTTGTGCCCTTGTTTCAGCGGAAGAAGTCATGAAAATTTTCAATTCAGCATCTGTAAATACGACACTTCCAATATCTCTACCATCCATGACAACAGCTTTATTTTTACCAATTTCTTTTTGTATTGCAACCAATTTTTTTCGAACTTCTGGTATGGCAGAAACCTTACTAACCAAATTAGAAACCTCTAATGAACGTATTGATTTTTCTACATTTACATCATTTAAATACATTTCAGCAAAGCCAAGTGTTTCATTATAAATAAATTCTAAACTTGCATTATCTAAATTATCAATCAAATCTTGAACACAAAATTGACTACTTGAGATATAACCTTTTTGCATAGAAAAAAGAGTCATAGCTCTGTACATTGCACCACTATCAACATAAACATAACCAAGTTTACTTGCTAATTGCTTGGCTATAGTGCTCTTACCTGTGGATGAATACCCATCTATTGCTACAGTAATTCTTTTATCCATTATCTTTTATCTAAATCAATTTGTAAACTAAACGTACTTGCACTTGTTGCAGCGTGATATTTTGAAAAAGCATAATTAAACTTTAATTTATTCATTTTTATTCCAAAACCAAAAGAAATACCACTGAAGGTCCTTGAGTTTTGTAATTTTAATTCACTTGATCTTCTAAAATTATATCCAGCCCTTAGATTAATAGGGCTTTCTGGAAAAAGTTCTGCTCCAATAACTAGGTGTCTAATAGCGTTTGTAAAAAAAGAAATTTTTTCATCGGTTATATTACCCTCCAAATCACTTGTTGAATTCGATGGATTAGGAACAGCTATTTCCCATTGTTGTAGGTTATCTAATGTTAAATGCCATTTTAAAGGAACATATCTTAGTTTATAGGAACCACCAATAGCAACTTTAAAAGGTAATTTCTCATTAGTCCCATCAAAGGACTGAATCTGTGTACCCATATTTCTGGCAACTAAAGTAAAAGCATAAGATTTATATGGACTATAATATAAAACAGCTATATCTGCAGCAAGACCATTTGATGTGAAACTACTAATCGTAGAATTGATCAACTTTCCATTAAAACCCATAAAAAAGTTTGTCCAAGGGAGGTTAAAAGCATAACCAACAGAAAGAGCCACATCACTTGCTTTAAAATCACCAGTTTCATTTCCATTTTCGTCTGCTTCTATAAGCGTTCCATAATTTAAGTATTTTATACTTCCATGAATGGCTCCAAAACGTCTATTAATAACTTGAGAATAAGAGGCTGAACCTACACTTATTCCAGCTAAAAAACTAGTGTAATTAATTGACAATTGTTTATCTAATTCTGCATTAATAGTTGAGGGATTCCATATTGGCTGATTAACATCATTAATTAAGGTTAAAACTTCACCCCCTAAAGCTACCTGTCTTGAAGATGAGTTTAAATTCAAGAATTGGAAAACAGTTTCACCACCAACCTGACTAAACAGTGAAGATGAAAATAAAATGAAATATAAAAAAGATATTTTTCTCATAGAATTAAACCTGCAGGTATGAGCTCTATTTTAATAACGCGTAAATTTATTAATATTTTATAGCCTTACATAAATATACATCAAAAAAAAACCTCATTCGTTAGAATGAGGTTTAAAAGATACTGATGACTCAGTATAAAGAAAGGCAGCGACCTACTCTCCCACATAAAATG
>Ga0209092_10001782_pt1 | contig 20505 bp, 12 predicted proteins | sample FraStrMetagenome_FD_187446 | JGI IMG/M metagenome (GOLD analysis project Ga0209092, IMG submission 187446) | Marine eukaryotic phytoplankton communities from Arctic Ocean - Fram Strait ARC3M Metagenome (SPAdes) (version 2) | ecosystem: Environmental > Aquatic > Marine > Oceanic | place: Fram... | reverse complement strand
GATAGTTCTGTAAAATGTGAATCCAACGTAATGATGAATAAAAGAATCCGATGATGAGAGCCTCCGCAATAGCCTAAAAACCGTTCAGTCCCGAAAACGCCGTCTTCTCCACGTTTCAAAAACTTTTGTACGGGCACGTACGTACAAGAATTTGGTATGTGTATGGCCGTAGATTCGTTCCACCCCAGACAATCATTCATTTTGTTGGAAATTGCTTCATTACGAGGAGACACACTATCAAAAATCATTAATTCCATAGACCATAAAAATACCAAACTGACAACACAAAACAAGAGAAAGTCTCTAAAATGGGAGAGGAACGATCTTCATCAAAATTGCTTCAAGCTTTAAAAGAAACAAGTTCTAAAGTATCATCGTTTTCTGATGCCCTGCAAGATCATCTAAACAATGATGAGTTCGATGCAAAGAAAGATGATTTGGACTTTCTTCATGTACGTGGATAATTTATCATCATTACTTTTGAACCATCACAAATTCTAACATGATATTTTTCATTGCAATTCAGATAAAAAATACTCTCATGTTGTCCTATTTAATTGATTTATCGCATCTTCTCCATCTTACAATAACAATGACCTCCTCAGATGAAAATACTTCTATTGATGACCTATCCTCTAATCCTAAAATAAAAGCATGTGTTACTCGATTGCACGAAATGCGCGTTGCTTTGGAACGCATACGTCCCATGGAAAAGAAATTACGATATCAAATTGATAAATTGTTGGCTTTGAGTTCTGGGGTATTTGCTGTCACTGATGATGATGCTACTGGCAATGCAGATACGGAAGAAAAAAATGATAAATTGTTAGATGACGCTGATGGGGAAGGTAGCAAAATACGTACTGAAGAAGATCCATTGTCATTCAAACCAAATTTAGATGAATGGATGGGAGAAGATAATAATGATGAACAAGATGATGAGTCTAATGATGTAAGCGAACTTGAGTCTATTGTGTTACTTTCATTTATCTACCATTCAAACGTAAATTCACCTTATTCATGCATAAATTGCGCAGCTTGATAATGACGACAACGATGAATCAGGTGATAGTAATGAAGAAGACTATGACTTGAAAGCAGCTAAATCTGCAATCGAAGCTTCCTCCACCAAAACCTCCAAAAGCAATGTCTATCAAGCACCACGCTTATTTTCAACAGGAATGGATTCATACACTCAAAAGGAGAAACAGGTGGCTTCTGAGCGCAAACAACGTCGTCGTCAACATCGTTTACTATCTCAAAATTCTGAATTAATTCAAACTTTACAATCTCAATACACTGATAAACCAGAGGAAGATGATGTACTTGGAGGAACTGGAGGTGGTGCAAATATGACGAATATGAGTGCGGCAAAACGGAAATTCGAGGTGAAGGATAGGAATAAAACAAAATTTGAAGAAGAGCAGTTTATTCGTTTGGTTCCCACTAGAAAAGAAAAGAAAGAAAGAAATCGTGTGTATGCTGAGGAACGAAGTAATTTACGACAGATTTCCGATTTGGGAAATTTATCGAAGGGTATTTCAGCCTTTTCAAATGGTGCTGGTGGGGACGATGATAACGATTTCAGAGGGAATCGTTCTGGTGGCGAAGAATGGGAAGGGCGTTTTGAGAACGGGAAACGAAAAAGAGGATTTGATATGGGCACAGAACGTGGAGTTAGGCGAGTTAATCAAGGAGCAAATAAATTGCGAACAAGCAATCCCCTCCAGAAAGAATTATATGGTGTTTCGGGCTCTTCTGGAAAGAAGAAGAAAAAGAGCAAAAGGTAATTTAATGAGTTTAGAAAAAAAATGAAATACTTATGCTAGGTATAGTACAAATATTCAACATAATTTATGATTGTGCATCATAATAAAATATTGTTGCTGCACTTTTAATATTTCGTTGAAATTTATGATTAAGATTCATCATACGTTTTTAAGAAGGATCGCGAAGGACTTCCTGCGATCATTACATGTGAATACTCAAAAATTTGTTGCCGAGCTGGTTTGATTTTTAATTTCATCCAGGATTGCGCTCCTTGATCAACCTGAACACAATTAAATCCATATTTGGAATGAGTCTCTGGTTCATGACCATTCCCATGAACATAAAGAACGCGATTCATATCAAGCCCAAGTTCAGAGGATAATTTAATATACAATTCTGGGAAGAAGTCTTTGTGTTCATGTGTAGGACGTGCATGGCCCAAAAGCAACAATACTGATGCTTTTCCGGGTCCAATATATTGTTGTACATTAGAAGATACCCAGTCCAAATTAAAGGCATGGCGATTTCTCCATTCTGTTGGGTTGTGAGGCGGCCCTCCAACAATATCAATTCCCACCACCAGTACTTGTTTATAAGCAAATGCAAAATTAGCACTTCCAGGAGACCTTTGAATTCCGCCATTCCAATGTAAGGTGTCCCAATTTGATTCTGTCAAGCTCCCAAATGTCTGCTTCCATCTCTCCCATCCTACACTGAATTCAGGACAATCATTCACATCGTTGTCACCTGGTAAAATTAATCCTGGGACTGGACTTTCAATTAAAACATCACGTATAGATGTAAATTTTGCGACAGAACAATCTTCACCTCCTCTTTTGATATCTCCAAGATGCACAAATGCTTCGGCATCTAATGGTATTGACGGGACTTGTTTCTGTAAAGCTTTGAATTGTGAAATGTCATAGGGTGTATCACCTGTAATGTATAGAGTAAATTCTGGGGAAAAAACAGTTGGAGAATTCGTAGTGGGGGTGTTCGTGGGAAATTTCGTGGGTGGTTTTGTCGGAGTAAAATATGTTGGACTTCCACTAGGTCTTTTAGAACTGGTGGGGCTAAGAGTAGGAATTTTAGATGGAGTTGAACTTGGTTTTGTTGTAATTGTTGGCATCAGACTCGGGTGCTGTGTAGCATGCATCCAGATTATTGTCCCCATATATTTGACATAAAGATAACCGTCGTTTTCAACAACTAGCTGAGCTCCTGGATTTCCTCCTGTGTCTGTTGACCACACTGTGGTTTCCACTCTTTCTGTTTCTTCCCCTTCGTTATTTATTTCCACTTGCAAAAGGATAAAATCGCCATTTGGTAACAACTGAGCACTTCTATTCCGTCTTTTCCTTCGTCGTGCGGATGGAGTATCTGCTGTCCATATTCTTCCCCCAACTATTTTATCAGAACAAAGACTCAGACGCCCTCTCCTATCCATTCCAAATTGATACTCTCCATTTGGTGAACAGATAAATTGATTCCTAGATAGCGTCCCCGTTTCACGAAATTTTTCTTCCATTTCATCACATTTCCATTTTGGAAAATTGCATGATTGGACTCTATAAATATTGATGAGAAGAAGACAGATGAAGCAATCAATTTTTCTTATTGCAGCCATCGTTGCAATGGAACCTTTTTTTTCTTTTATGAGACTAGAGCCAAACAACCATTCTAATGTTTTGATTATCACAGTTAAGTTTTACGTATATGTTACGAAGTACGTATAAGATGATGAAAGATATGCATAATAGTGATAGAAATTAAAACGCTTATAATTTTGATTACCTTACGATTAAAACACTAACATTAAAATAGTAATAATAATAATAGTAATAATATTAAGCATAATCTTCCAATGGTCTTATAGGAATGGAAATAAAAATGAGGTCAATTTGAATTTTATAGGATGTCTAAATATTATATCTGTAATCAAAATTATTTAGATAATTGTTTTTAAGTGAAAGGGATAATAAAAGAATTATATACGTTCATAAATTGAATCGTAATATGTGCATAGAACTTAGAACTTGAACTGCAACATATTAGCCTCACTCTTGTATGGCTATTTATTTATTGGTTTAGAGATGTGTAAAATTTATCTTCTTCTCCACACGGGATGGCGCTTGCTCTCCCTCAAGTAGGATACGACTCTTTCGAGAGTTGCATATATTGTAAATTGGCTTTTCCGTTGCTCTGCACAATATGTGTTTGTGTGTGTGTGTGTTGTTTTTAGAGGAACATGGCTTTGTAAATTCGACAGCGCGCATGAATGGCTCTTTCAGGTCATCAGCCCACTACTGTCTCCTCCCCAGTTCTGCACAATATGTTTATTTAAGTCTTTTTGATAAATGGGCTCAATATTCATGTCGCCTTTCACGACTTAGACACAACCAAGATCACACAATTGTAAAAAACGAATAGTTCATAAGTTTTGAAAGTAAGATTTTATTTATCGTTGTCATCATATCACAAATCATAAGATTTATTTCAGAATACGTTTGAATCATTTCCTGAATTTCCTTTCAGAATTCTATATATTTTACTTCTCTTAGTGATAAATTAATTCGAAATGTTGTAGGCGCACTGTATTTTTATCTGCATGCATTCTTTATAACAGACTTGGGTTGGATCCCAACTATTTAATGTCACATTTTTGTTGATCACGAATAAAATATGCTGAGGAAGAAATATAAAATCATAATGTTAAACTTCGTCATTATAACTTCAGGGAGCTTTCAACTTTTTTATGAATTATGACTGCAGATTGCTTAAAAATAAAATGCCTACCTTTGAGAAAACGCGTGTTGACAAGAAATGCCTCTCCACAGCAGACTTAGTCTTGCATTTTTTGCATTCCCATGAATAGTGCAGGTACGTTAATTTCTATTGGATTCACAATACTATTATTCATGCATCATCCAATCTTTCAGATTCAAAATTTATTTGATGATCTAATTGCATATGAATATACACACTACCCTGCTCGTACAAACGCATCATATACTTTATCTCATATTTTTGATCAGGTGGATTTATTATTATTATTATTATTAATTATACATAGTCAAGACACATTTTACAAATACTTCGGATAATGGTTAGTCACGAGCTCCTTTCAAAGCAAGACGCTACAACCTCAAGTGCAATCATCGATCACTTCAAGGACTCTAAATCGTTTTTGAATCTTGCTTCATCTGAAGGCTCAGCGATTCTCGCTCGAGATGAAGAAGATGCAATCAAACTTCAAGCAGGAATTGATTTGGCAAAAAATAAAGGGGTAATTGACCCCGATTTTGTTGCCGAGCCATACCTAGAAATCGATGTTCTTGGAAAAAAACCAGAAGAAGTTGCGAACAGTATAATTTCTACTATTGATGACGCTGAAAAATCGAGTGAAGATAGCACCAAAAAAGGAAAAGTTATCGTACTTTGTGGATTATCTGGAACCGGTAAAGGAACCACCGTGAGTAAGCTAAAGGACCTTCTTGGCAGCGGTGACAGCAAGCGTCAAATTGTTTCTTGGTCCAACGGAAATATTTTCCGAAGTGTTACACTTCTCGCAGTTGCATGGGCAAAGCAAAATCAAGCAGAGGGTGAAGCTCTTGATGTTACAAAGGCATTAACCAAAGAAAATCTAGCATCTTTTATGTCAATGCTCTCATTTGAAAAAATCGACGGCGTTTGGGATACGAAAATTGTAGGATTGGGATACGACACCACCGTTTCATCCATTCAAAATACAACCTTAAAAGGACCAGACGTTTCAAAGAACATTCCTACAGTTGCACAAGATACACAAGGAGAGGTCATCCTTTTCGCATCAAAAGCAATTGAACAAATGGTAAATGCCGACGATGAAGAAATTGTCGTTCTTCTCGAAGGTAGGCAGCAAACTGTTGATTACGTTAGAACACCATTTCGTTTTATTTTGACTCTTAGCGACTCTAGTTTGATTGGAAAGAGGCGAGCTGCACAAAGAGTCATGGCTGCAGCGATGGAACAATCCTCTGAGGGTGACAGTGAAGAGAAAATCAACGAAAACCTCTCAAGTGAGCTTGAAAAAATGCTCTAAATGATGTATATGCAATTATCAAAATTGTACGATTTAAGTTAAGGATATTGTTATAATTTTTTATTAGCATATCATTGTACCTGTCATCATTCTTCTCAACATCTGCACCGATTTAAAATAGAATAATGTGATGGACGAACATATAATAAAGCTTGTAAAAAACGAACTATGATTTTTTTTTAACACAGAGCTATGTTAGGAACAAAAAAATTTCGATCATTCAAACCAAGAACAAAATTCTTGTGTCAATTCTACAAGGAAATTTTTGAAACAGTGTTCAGTGCAATAGGGAGAAAATGATTCAAACAGTTGTAAAGCAGATCAGCAAACTTTCACAAACATGAAATTGAAACGAAAGAAATTCTTCAGGTGTAATTTATTTGTATAAAATACAAAGATGATTTCGTGTTCATAAAGAGAACAACTCTCGTATTCAAATGAATCTGCACACCAGCTAGTTTCCGTGGAATAAATATCAATGAAATTATAATCACTACAAAAAAAAAGTTTGATCTAGCGAGTAATTACCATACAAATGATTCCACTTTTGCAAGTATTAGTGATTTAAGAGCTGAATATTTAAAATTTTCCTCGAATACAGAAAGTGGAATAACCTTTTATGGATATTGTGCTCTTATGATCTGCTGTGATGGCAATAAAACACGTTCTAAATATTTGTCGAAGACGATCCAATATGTTCCTCACGGTAAGAACAATTCTTTTGATGACGTATCTGAACTTCATATGAAAATATGTGAAGAAAAGAAAATTCTTAATATTCTGTGTACCTACATACCATACGCACGACAGATTTTGACATCATTCTAAACAACACTAAAGATTAGGAATCTACATTTCATTCTTTTTTATCTTTTGCATTGGCATTCTCGAAGTTGTTCTTCTCCCGATCGAATCTACAATCAGCTCATACTTTTGTTCTCCTTTCTTTTTTCTGAGTTCCTTGATTCAACTCTACGATAAGGTGTCGTTTGAATTTTCTATATCACATTCCTAACTTGAAAATAAACACATCACCAATGGAGCAAAATTGGATATCAAAGCTGCTTTTTGTAGCGTTCACATTACTTTTCATATACGGTGCACATGCTGAAAATCCATCACCAAGAAATGACTTGAAACTGCATTGGTTTGCTGATGAACCAATTCTTGCATTGAATGAAAGCGCTCTCATGATCGATGGTCTCTACAATGATTTCTTAGGCCATAAAATCCAGAAAAACCATTTTACTTCCTCAACACTTTGGTATTGCCGACCAACTCAAATTCATTTAAGCTTAGGAAAATATTCTTGGTCTTCAATGACTGTGTCATTTACTATACATAAGGAATGCATTGATTTGCAAGATTTCAAGATTGACTTGTTTTATGGAACCGATTTAAACCATCTCCATAAGTATCACATTGATCCCATGGCAGATAGAGTACAATATGATTATACTGCTAAAGATTTCCCATATTATCAGAGTGGTTCCATATTTCATGCTGCGCTTACAAATTTAGAACCATCACAAAAATATCTGTATCAAATTACTGTACGGCACAATTCAAACACAAATTTTAACCAACTTGAAACAAAGAATCCTATCGAGACAACTACTACCCGATTCCTTCGTCATCGAGAACTGCTTATGAATTACTCGTATGCTCATAGTGTTAAATCTCCCCTTCTTACATTTCGAACATCTCATCTTCCTCAAGATGCGAAAGGAACTAAAATGGCGATTGTCGCAGATTTGGGGCAAACTTATAATTCAACTGTTACCATGTATCATATGTACAAACACACTCTTCTTGATTTGGATCCGATGCCCTCCACCTCATCTAATGATACAGATAATTCAAAATCTAGCTACATCTCAGCAAGTATTATATTGTGCTCTGGGGACATGTCTTATTCCGATACTAATCAGAAACGCTGGGATCGTTGGTTTGATCTTATTGAGCCACTCATATCGAAAGTTCCCATACAAGTTCTAGCTGGAAATCATGAAGTTGAATGCGATGTCAACACCTACGACAGTTTCACCCCATATGAAACCAGGTTTGCAATGCCAAGTATCAAACCAGCTTACAGGGTTGGATCCAACTTACCCTGTGATAAACAAGGAAGTTACATAAATACAACCTATAGCTATGAGTATGGGAATTCCTACTATGCGTTTACGCAAGGACTAACACGAGTTATCATGCTCAATTCCTATTCTCACATATCCAAAGAATCGGAACAATATCAATGGCTTGTGGAAGAATTAGAAATTGCAAGTGCCAATCGTCGGTTGACTCCTTGGATCATGGTGATGGTACATGTTCCATTATATAATACATTTTCAGCTCATCAGGATGAGGAAACAACTATTTACATGTTGGAGATGATCGAACCATTATTCATAAAACATCGAGTGAATCTTGTTATGAGTGGCCATGCACATGGATATAGTCGAAGTACCAATGTTGAGTATGGAGAAATAGTGCAAACCGCACCAATATACATTACAGTTGGGGAAGGGGGGAACAGAGAACAGCATTCTAAGTCTTATCGTAATGAGAAACCCGAAGATTGGATTGTGAAACGTGATATTACGGAATATGGCTTTGGAACTTTGGAGTTTTTGAACGCTACGAATGCTCATTGGAAGTGGGTTAGAAATGAACTTATTATTTCCAGTCATTTCACAGATGAGGCATTGATAAAAAATCAGTATTTCTTGTAAAGCTGTTTCACATTTCAAATGCATTCGCTATTTTCTTTATCATGAAATCGAAGCTAATTGGAAATTAAAAAAGGATATGACACAGGTTTTGTGTGACTGATGTGTTTTAGGATAGTTGCTTCCATCGTCACTAACCGAGTTCACAATTGTTTCTATTACCAGCTTGGATAGGTACAGGAGTCATTCATTTAAATGTGTACAGGATGATTTATGCTTACATTTTTTCTTAAATCAAATACCAATAATGTTTCTTTTGTGAATCCCATCATGTGGATCATTACTTTTCGGATCTCATGTTCTACCATATTTATTATATCAACTACAAGAACATGTCATTCATCATGAAGAGAAAAAAATGGGAATTAATTGGCTTTGTTTTATGAAAAATAAACTTTGATAGCTTGACTTGTTTTTTGTCGGCAAATCGGACACATTTTGGTTTCTAAAGTAATTTCCACACAATTTTCGCAAACGCATAGATGACCGCAAGGCACAAAGGCATGGGTTTTTTCAAATTGGCAACAAATGATACAAATCCGATTATTGTCTGTGAGGTCATCACTTGAACTTTGTGGCTCTTCCTTTTCCTTTATTGTAGCAGCTTCAACTTCCTGACGGAGTAAATCACCACGATATATTCGTTGTTTTTCTCTCATTCCTTTTAATTTTTCGATAAATAATTCAGGATATTTTAAATGAAACGTCTCTGCTCGAGCATAATCAGATTGCCAGTTGGGATATGTCATCACCATGTTATCCAGCGCAACAAGCCGAGGGTGTGATCTATCTCCTTCATGAATTTTCTGTTTTTCCTTTATTTCAAATAATCGACCATCAAATTCTTGGGGAAGATTTAAGTGTGCCTTTTCGGCAGCCTTAAGATCTGTTTGATACCCAGGATAATTAAGTTGTAATGCAAGTTCGTCTAGGATCATAAGATTTGGGTGCGTTCTATCTCCACCACTGATTTTTTGCTTCTCTGTCATTCCCTTCAACTTCCCTTTGAAAAGGTCTGGGAATCGTACATGATAGTGTTCAACTTTGGCGAAGTCTACTTCCCATGAAGGATATGTAAATGAAATAGCATCTAAAGTAACTAAACGAGGGTGTGATCGATCACCCTCGAACATTTTTTGCCTTTCTGAAATCTCAAACAATTTATCCTTAAACATAAACGGCTTACTTGTATGAATTTCTTCTGCTTCTCGTAAGTCCTCTAAATGTTGAGGATAGCTCAACGAGAGTACATCCAAGGCAACAAGATTCCTATGTGAACGATCCCCATTGTGCATTTTCTCTTTCTCAATCATACCATTTAATTTTCCATTAAATAATTCTGGAAAGTATACATGATATTCTTCTGCTCTTTTTTTATCACCCCTCCAATCAGGGTAGCTCAACTCTACTGAATCTAACCGCACCAAACGAGGGTGACTGCGGTCTCCATCAAACATGGTTTGTTTTTGTTTCATCTCAGAGTACCGATCACGAAAGCCCGAAGGGTTGCTCGTGTGTGCATTTTCAGCTTTTGCTATATCTTCTTCCCATCCAGGATATCTCAATTGCAGATTATCAAGGGCAACAAGGTTTGCATGGGATCTATCCCCAGATATCATCCATGATTCTCGAGGCATTTCCAAGCACTATTTTGCAAATGTGCAATATATAGAATAAAAAAATAAAAAATCGGTTCCCTAAAGATCTAAGTACAACGTAATCTTGCACCATTTCCTACACAAAATTCTCAAGCCTATACAAATTCTTATCTCTATATACATACTTATACTCATTTTGATGTCATTCCTAAAATCCTACGTATTGTGAAATGAAAGATAGGGAGAATTACTTATGAAAATTTGTCACGTCACACTTGAATAGCTTCATTTATTCCTATTTTGGATAGATTGGAAACTTCTTCGTGCATCAATGTTAAACTAATGAATGAATTCCCCGCCACATTTGTACGCCCTTGGTCTTACTGAATCAAATATTAGGAAAATATAGAATAGAAAGTTGGATCTCCTTCCATTTTGAGTAGAAATAATATTTCAGAACTAATCATTTCATTCAATACATTCTATTTGAAAATGGATGTCACAATGGGGAGAAACATGAATATTGATGTTTCTTTTATATTCATATCATCATGATCAATTATTTATTAGGATTTTATTACGTCAGTTTAAAGTAACAATACTCCGTGGCCTTATCTATCTTATCTATCTTCAAAATGAATGTGAAATGATGCAATGATACAATGATACAATCTATCATTTAATTATTGAGGAGGAGTGCTAGTAAGATTATCATTGTTTTCCATTTCCAACATTCGCTCGACACACAGTTCTAACGTTTTTCCAACTGGACTCTCAATTTTGGTCAATAAGGATGTAACTCTATCCTGCCCCTCACATTCGATTTGGAACAAGTCATTCTCTCTTTCTGCCCTGGTTTCACCAACGTTCAAAATCCCAATCGGGATCTTTCGTTTCGCTGCAGCTTTCACAAATCGATACGCCGAATGGACCTCCAAACTAGTTCCTATACATAGTAATCCATCCGCTGCATCTATGGCAGAGTAGCACACGTTCACATCATCTTTAGGAACATTATCACCAAAAAAAACAACATCGGGTTTATAAAATCCATCATCACATGTATTACAGGGAGGAATTTGTATGGGACCATAATCTGTTTCTGAAGAGAGACTGGCATCACCATCAGGTCTAGCTTCCGTATTAGTGCTTGAGTTTGTAATTACCTGTGGAATATTCTGTTGTATCCATTCTTGATTCAATTGTATTAAATCTTGATGAAAATCATGACGGCTATGATGGGAACCACAATTCATGCAAACTAAGCGTTTCCCACGACCATGCAATTCTAAAACATGTTTGGTTCCAGATTCAGAATGAAGCGCATCTACATTTTGGGTAATGATGGATAGACTTCCAACATTGTTGTTATACTTCACTCCGATCTTGTTCATCTTTTCTAATTTGGTCAAGGAATAATGTCCAATATTTGGTTTTCTAGTTTGAAAGTATTGATATCCTGCCATAGATCTACCCCAGTATCGTTGTCGTGAAGACTCAAATCTCATAAATTCATCATGAATCATGGGTTTATGTCCTTTTTGGTAACTACCATCGTGTCCTCTATAATCTGGAATACCACTCTCTGTGGAAAGACCGGCTCCTGTGATGCAAACAATATTATTCGATGGAATTTGTTGAAACCATTCTAAAAGTTTGTTTACGTTTGTTTCTAAGTATTTGGAGGATAAGAGCGTAGTTGGATTGATGGGTGGTGATGCATACTTATCATTTTCATTGTGGAATCGAGGTCGGACACGGAAGGAACGAGTAATGGGAGCATGGATAGTTCCTCGAAGATTTACCATGGAGCTGTTTGTAGGTGTAAATGTACTTTGTGTGTAGTTTGAGCTCTCAGAGGAAGAAGCGTGAGTTTGTCTGGTTTCCCGAAGCAATATTTGATTATTGACAATGTGATATCTTTTGAGTGTGCTTTGAGTAAAGGAATTTGCAGATTGCGAATGTTTCAAAGTTATCTGATTTGATTGCGGAATAAATGCTGTGATGGAAGCTATAAATTGAATAAAGTATAGGAAAGGAAAGAATACACTGCGCCCAAAGATCATGGATGCTCAAATTGCTTATTGTGACGATAAATATCTCTAACTATGAAAGATATGAACCTAAACGGAGTTCGGATGCAATTCTTTCCTTTCACAGGATCACTGATGCATGTATATTTATTTCACTTTGCCGATACGAGTATATATGACTCATTGCATGCTGGGGACGAATTTTCGTAATAAATACTTTACGTGTATGAAATATATCAAGATAAATTGAATGTTCACCTGTCATATAAATAATAGACGTCATCTCTGCAAATGGACACAAAAATTCCTGACGTCAAACCTCTTGAAAATCTCCACCATCAATCTATCTCGGTTCGAATAGAGTTACACTGCTGCCGTCCCAGTTAGTTTTGATTGCATGATCATGTTGCAATCAACTTTGCTTCGATTCAAACAGAATTGCTTACGCAGATGCAATGTGAAGGATACCCAAGTTTCTTTTTGTTCAGTTTCACATTATTTCGATCTTTACAACACAAAAATGTACAATCATGAATATTGCAATGCAACAAGAATCTTTTCTCCAAATAAATGTGATACCCATCATGGATGGAAAATATCTTGTGCCTTAGGAAATTTCACAACAGTACGCCATATGAGTTTCTCAACATCTTCCATGATAGATGAAACAAGTGCCCATTTAAAATCACCACACATACCCACATCACTTGACATTCTTCCTCTTATATCTCCATCAACACTAGATTCAATATCGATGTTGCCTGAGATTCAATCGCTATTTTCTTCATCCTCCAATTTGACAAATAATAGAGCCATCGAACTTATACAAAGAGCCAAAGATGTCTTCAGTTCCATCCCAACATCTCAAACACCACCTAACGAAAATCCACTCATCGCTGTCTTACTTTTATTAGCTCATTTTCAATCCAATGCATTCCAATGTCAGGACGCTTCCTCAACAATTCGGTCTATTCGATCGATTCTTTCATTGTATAACGAGGAAAACAAATTTGAAATCAAAAAGCATGATACAGTCAATTTGGATATGGGATTAATTTATGCACAGGCCAAAGTTGAATGGAACGCTGGGAATTTTAAGGAAAGTGAGAGATTAGCCATGGAATTGAAACACATTCTTGATAGCTTGTCACAAAATAAAAGCAATCCTACAATGAAATATTTTCAGCATTTGAATATGTTAGGTCTTTCAAAATTATGCATGTTTGCTCATGATTTTGTAGTGGAAGGTGATACTGATTCCCTTGCGGAATCAAATCTACAAAGCATGTTAAAATCGTTAGAGCAGATCATTGATATGACTAAAGAAATAGATCTTGAGAGTTTATCAGGTTTGAATTTTGTACGAGCTCAAGCATATACGAATTATGGAATAGCACAAATGATTGCATATTTGGCATCTTTACAAATTGATGAGAATAATCTTCTGACAGAGTCAATACCTACTATTTTGGATGCTAGGGAATCTTGGACAAATGCTATGGCGATTGCTGAATCCATTCTTGATATAGTCTCCAAGGAAACTGATGATGAAACGTACGAAATGATGTTGATAAAAAGCAAAGCTAAATTGATCAAGGCAAATCTAGAATGTATTATTGCGCAATCAATATTATTTCCAACAGGAGTTGACATTAATCCACCCAAAGAGTTAAATCCAGATGAACTTAAAGTAGCCTCTAAATTATCAAGAAAGGCACTTTTGGCTTATGATGAATTGATTGCTTCAGTAGCCACTTCAGAAAAAGAAGCCAATACTATTTCAATAGAACAATTGCAAGTATTATTTCCATTAGAACCACTCATGGCACGAGCTTTGAGTCTAGTGGCAATATGCTACGTTCATGCAGATTCAGCCGTTACAGCTCAAGGTCTGTTTCAATCATCATTGGATGTTTATGAGCCCTCATCATCAACACAGAGTAACTCCGATCATAAGAAAACCTTGGAAAAATTAAATTTGCTGTCGCCATTTACGCAAATGTATCATAGAGATACACTAGAACGGTATGCTACATTATGCCAAAACTGGGAAAAGAGGGAAAATGAAGCTGTTTCTTATTTAAAGAAAAAGGATTTGATGAAAAAAGACCAAATGAGTGATGGATGGAGATACCAACCAGGTATCATGGGTGGGTTGTTCTTTTTTTAATCACTTCATTTTTAGAATGTATAATATGGTGGATAATAACAAAGCATCCTTTACCCACAATCTCTACCTTTGAATTTGTTTATTTCAAAGCTATTTTTCATTTTAGTAAATAAATTGTTTCATAAAATGAATAAACATCCTTATATTCTTTTTATGTTCCTGATGTAATTCGTCATAAGAAATATTTTATATATTTTAAATTCCTCGTTTGTGACAAGATCATGTGGCTCAATGGTAGAGCATCAGTCTTCGGAACTGAAGGTTGCGGGTTCGAGTCCCGTCATGGTTACATTTTGCTCGAGGTTTGTTTAAGGCACACAAGTGCTCTATTTATTTATTGCCTCTTCTTGGGTCACCACGGCATTTTCGAAGTCAAGTCATTACGATGCTCCTACTACTAATTCTATATGCAATCTACGTGGAGGTGAACTTCATTTGTGTTTGAAACAAGTGAGATCCTTCAAAGCACCTTTTTATTCCTGCATGTGGCTGGATCTATGGCAGCATCCAGGATCACCTATAAAGAGTACATCACAAGATAAAAACGGAGACCTCGTTAAGAACTCAGCAAGATCGTCATTTTTCGCTGTTCGAATTGTAAATTAGTGAAAAATTTTAAACAGTAATTAGCTATGGGAAACAATGAAGACATAATAGCAATGGCAGAATGCCTAAATGAAGATTCTCCATATGAAGCTCTCCTATCCGTATCAGCATTATCAGAATCCATCGCCATGTCAGCAGCGAAGACGCTATCTACTTCCATGATAACAAAATCTGATAAGAAACAAGGTGTAGGTAGTAATATCCATGGAAAAATGCGACATTCTCGTTTTCTGCAAAATCAAAATGAGAAAAATAATGCAAGGAAAAACAAAAACGAGCAGGCTAGTCAAGAAGAAAAAGCCGAAGAGCAAGAGCGGTATCCTATTTGCTTACCTAGTTCTCTTCAATTTATACCTTCATCTAAGCTTCGTCACCAATTGAATTCTAATGCAGAAAACAATAATCAAAACATGGATGACAGTACAGTTAACGACTTTCGTGGCGAAGCTGTCAATATTAGCCCATATCTAAACTCCACCAATAGTTCTATTGACACTTCAGTTGTTTGCTCAGAATCAATTCTGTCCTCCTTATCCAAAATCGCTCAGGGTGGATCTAAAGCTTCAACTGAAATGCGCCAACTCGAAGATCAACGCTATGTGTACGAAACTGAGGCCACGGATGTTTCAAATGCATTGAAATTGCGTGAATATTCTAATTTGGCTTCCAGTGCCCTCTCTGCACAAAGATATAAGGAAGCAGCTCTTAATGTACAAAGTTTTCGAAATATTTTGTCATCAAATCGTGCAAAGGAATGGGCTGGAAAGAGCACTTTGCGTCAATTTGCTAGAACAGAGGATGTCTTGCAACGTGTCATAATGGAAAAATACGAACAGGCTGTAGGTAGAGGTGATTTGAATGGTTTGAGTGAACTAACTCCATTGCTAGGAACTTTACATTTAGCTTCTGATGGTGTAGCTTTGTATTTGAAATACAGTCGGGATGCTCTTTTTCAAGCCATGGAAGTGCAACCAGTAAAAAGTGTTGAAAATAATTCAGACTTAGCAACTGAAGGACAAGGAAAACGATTAACTCGACGTCAGCAGCAAGAACTTCAACAACAACAGCAACAACAAATGGCACTAGCTGAAGAAAATAAGATATGTTCTAGGTTAGCCCGCATTTTTAATGCTGGAGTTACTCATTTACGTCATCATTTACCCATGGTTGCGAGTTCGTTGGGAGATGCAGATGGTGATGCTGCTCTGGTCCAACTAGTTTACCTTGAAGTCGAGAAGCGGGCTAATCAATACTGGAAGGAATTTGCAAATGATAAGAAATTATCAAGTTTGGAAAGTAAGGCGTCGAGAGTCACAACTAGAATTGAGGAGAAGTATGTCAATGGACTTGGAATGAACATGGATGAAGAGGAAGAAAACGACGATGTACTGGAAGGTGAAGGAATGCTTGGAAATAGCAACAGCCATAACTCGTCTTCTGGTAACCTTTCTTCTGGCTTGACCTTGTCCTACTACGACGATGAAGAAAATGACTGTGGATTTAATGCGGCCTTAGGTAGTCTGGCAGATTTGGATCAAGTCATGGATGAAACAGCTTTAGCATTACAACACACTGAATCATACGAAAGATTTATTCGTCATGCAGTGGATCAAGTGATTAAAGCAAGAGAACTAAGAATGATCAAAAAGCGCAACGAACAGAAATGGAAACAAGAGCAACTACTTGATAAAGATCGTGATGATAATAAAAACAACGACGAAAATCCAGTCGAAGAAGTAGAAGAAAAGATGGATTACGAAGAAGCTGCTATAAAAATACTTCCTACTCATACTGAGCTTAATGAAACTGTGGCTGAAATTGGCGGATATTACTCAGGTTTGGAGCGATCTCTTCTTCTGGCTTCTATGCAAAGAGCATTTCTAAGTGCCGAAACGTCCGCTGACTCTGATCCTGGCAAATATTCTCCTATGGGTATTATGGTAGAATCAGTCCCTGGAGATAACCGTAACGGCATCAGCTCCTCTCAATCACTTGCACGAAATCCTCTCCAAACATCCGTAGTTGAAGAATGTCTTTATGCTGCTCAGCGATCTACTATGAGAGCTTTCGCTACCGGGCATTCTGGTACTGCATGTGCAGCGGCAAACTTCTGTTCTGACTCTTTAGGACGCGTCTTGTTAGAAGTTCTCATCCGTAGAGCTGAAGATTCAACTGCTTCTCTCAAACCAGGAGAAGGTCTATTAGAAGGAAACGGTGGTTTAGGCCAAGCCGCTTTATCTGTAATCAATTCTGGACAGAAGCGATTAAAAATGGCAGGGAAGAAGACAGAAGAAAAAAATACAGATCTAGACTCTGTTGAAATGAAAAGGAAGATATATGTTGGTATAGCGCATGCGTGTGCCCATTACAACGATATGGAAGTTGCTGCTGCGTATACACAACGATTAGAAAATCAATTTTTGGAGGAGATAGATTCCACCTTCCCGCCTGGAAATATGACTGAACAATTGCGCATGTGTGTTAAATCTTTAACTCCTGTACACGAGTCCTTTCAAAATGCCTCTAAACGTTGTATTGAACAGCTTGTTATTCAGATTTTACCAAGGGTTCGCTCTATCACGAATGACGCTGTCGGACAGGAAGGTACTGCTACAACATCTTTTATGAAAACTAGTGTGATTGGCAGAGACGCAGGAAATGCGTCTACTGTAAAAATGAATTATGATCTAGATGATGAAGCTTATGAATTGAGTCAAATTAGTGAAGGCTACATGAACAAAATGTGAGTCCTTTTACTTTTCAACATTCTCAAAATTGTAATTTTTTTCTTACTTGCTTTCATTCTTTAGGTGCACCTTCATGGATGACTTGCTGAATCCATTACGTATGCAACTTGCACCCCATCTTTCAGATGCAGTTGTCATAGGTGCTATTGGTGGTGCTTCCAAACGCATGGAGTCTGCAATTCGTAGAGTAAGTATTTATTGGTTCGTTTGTTCTTTTTAAACCTTGTCACTAACGTTTTGATTCTTAATACATCTCATCAACTCGTAATTCAAGTCGCGCTTCACTGCATTAGGTGCTCTCAGTCTTGATGCTGACATTCGATTTTTCGTGAATTATGCGAAGGAACGATTAGATTCTCCTGAGTATGCATCAACAGTCAACCTATATGCTGCATGCAATGCTTTGGCACGTCTATCCCAGATTGCACTTTTGATGAATGTTGATGATTTAGAAGATGTTCTTGATTTGATATCCTCCTCTAAGCGCAAGGGCAATTGGGATTTAAAACTGGACGACGCAAAATCCTTACTAAATTTGAGAGGCGATTTCGAAGGCAGAAAGGTCAATGAGTTGCTTCAAATCTCAGATGTCGACAGTTAAGATTTCCTTTATGTAGGCATTCGAATAGTTTATTAATATGAAATTTCCTAACATCTCATATTTTATTCTGTTTATTTTTTTTTCATTTCGTCTTTGTGCCCTCAATTTATGACATACTTTAGGACTTTTTCGTTATAATTTATCAGGTAGATAAAAGTTCACATTGTTGAATATATATCGCTTTAAAGCTTTAAATGGATTTTGTTGGATATTCTCGGGGTTTTTTATACAACGTTTCATTCTTTATAGTAAAATAGACAAAAGCGTTCAAGTTCATGGAACAGAAAATTCTTTTAATTTTTCTACCATAGTGACTCTAGTAATGGTTATGAAAAATCATCATTAGAATAGGAATGAAAACATAATTTATTACACTGAGACTTTTGGACGTCAGTGAAAATGACACAAATTCTTTTCACAACTAGCACTCCATAAGAAAGCTAAATATTGTGTAATGTGTCTATACTAATAAAGCGCAGTTTTTGAATCAACAAAAAATAATTGTTATCTTTATTAGTTAAATTAAATATGAGAGGACCTCCTTAAACATGTCTGAAAGAAGATTTATCATCAACATATGAATGGCCTCAATTTCTCTGCGATCTTTAACATTTTTGGCGATAGCTAAAGGATCTATAGGATGTGCTCTACCTAATTCTACTAGCTTTCGAACAAGGAAAAAGTGTTCAATAACATTCCAATTGGGTATTATTAGGTTGCGACGAATAGCCTTGATTGCGCATTGGTTTATCTCTTTTCTTCCCCCAACAGATATTAAATACCGCCCATCAATGGGCACACAGCTGTGTCCTTCTCTCGCGAGAAGACAGCCCTCTTCACGTTCAGCCCATCTTCTTGTAAGAGTATCGTATACATATGATGGATAGTTGTCGAAATAAAAACTATTTACACCGCCAGTAACGACAATCCATCTTCCAAATACAGTTGCACCAGCACGAGCTAGAGATTTCGGTAATGATGGCTCTTGTCTCCACGAATTTGTTGTAGTGTTGTAAACCTCAACAATTGACAAGCAACCTCCATAAGTTGTAAAGCATTCTCCAACCACTTCCTTTTTTATTTCAATTCCACCGATGACATAAATGTCGTCGCCAACGACTGCATAGGAAGATTTTGCTGCTGGTGTGGGCTTAGGGGGGAGGCGTATGGAAGAATTGGTCTTCGGGTCATATATTATACTCTCGTCGAAACCAAAGAAAAATAAATGTCTTCCATCTGAAATCACAGAGTCAACATGGCCTTGTTTCACTCCACCCAAAGGTGGTATGGATTCCCATGTGAAATCTTTAGTAAGCTCGAGGCGATAAATTGACCAATTGAAAAGTACCACATAAAAATAATCGCCCATGACACAGCCATGGCACACTTTATTTTTGATGTCTGGTAATGACGGCAAAGCTGCTTGAACATCCGTTCTCACATCAAATACTCCACCAGATTCCATGTCTTCTAGATTCTCTGAGGATCCTCCTGCTACAAGGATGTATCTATCCTTGTATACATCACAGGCAAATTCAGATCTTTGAAACATTTCATTACTGGTTAAGGTTATCCAAGGGTCGGGTGACATCTTTAAAAATATTTTTTTGGGCGAAATATGAATATATTTTGAAAATAAGCTAGGTTGTTTCACACCAAAACCAAGGACTATCACAGGTATGAACAGAACAGATATACGCAATAAAGAATTTAAACTTTATTAGGAAGACATAAGAAGACATCATTAAGCATGCCACAGGGATGGTCCTGTTAATATACGCAGGTACAATATTCATATAATTCTACTACCTTAGCTCCAGTTTTAGATGGAGAAGAACAATTCTTGGTCGTCTATAGAAACATACTTAGGGACAAAGTTTTAACAAGCATGACTACTCTCATATTAAATTGTTCAAGAAATTTCATCATTTCGAAATTTACACAATCCCGAATCTATTGTAAAACAAAATTTCATTAAGTAAAATGCATAGTCTTGTTTAAGAAATGTAATACATATAATCTTGCAGACATTTAATGAGCACGTACTATACAAAAAAATATTCTTTGGATTTCACTTGAATAAATTTTAAAAAGCCGGCAGTAGTGGAGTTTCATTTATTCTAAAATCTTCAACCTGTGAAAATTTCGCAGTTCTTCATTTATTGAAAAG
>Ga0209092_10001781_pt1 | contig 20511 bp, 12 predicted proteins | sample FraStrMetagenome_FD_187446 | JGI IMG/M metagenome (GOLD analysis project Ga0209092, IMG submission 187446) | Marine eukaryotic phytoplankton communities from Arctic Ocean - Fram Strait ARC3M Metagenome (SPAdes) (version 2) | ecosystem: Environmental > Aquatic > Marine > Oceanic | place: Fram... | reverse complement strand
TTGAGATATATCACAGTTACAGAGCTATTATGTATGACTTAAGTACGTACGAGGAAAATTGAAGTCGTATAATAGTGATAGATCGATAATGCTTATAATTTATGTTATCTTACGAAATACTAAAACATAAATAATATTCATTATATAGGGAATATTAATTATGATATTGATCAGTCCCATAGCAATATTTGTTTTGTTCTATTTGAATAATTAGAATGAACTGGACAAAAAATACAAGGCAACATATGTGGTTCTTATCCTTCTACCAATCGAATTCAGGAAAAGAATGATGAAAAATGTTCAAGTGTAGATTTATAGATTTAGATTCAAGCTACATATAATTATTAATTAACCTTATTAACTTCACCAGAGGTCATATTGACACATGTCGAGAGCCCATTTCTTAAATTTTCTTTACCAAGACATACCAAGACATACCATCACAAATGAGAAAGAAAGAGAAATTGAGAGCCAAACTGACATGATGATGAGCTTAGTTGTAATATGTTTATACGGACCACAAACAATAATTTTGGATGGTGCATGGCCAAAAATTTCAACAAAAACTTCAACAAAAAAACAATGAAAATACGCATTATCATGCTTGACTCAAATCAATGCTTAATAAGGCAAAAAGTTGAATGATATTTTGAAAATTTTCGGACCTCCATTTTGATCAATAACTGAAAACGCAAGAAATAGTCTCGAGAGAAACATTTCGTGGACAAAAAAGCTGTAAGGCAAAGCATAATTCTGTTCTTAATGTTGTGTTTGTGAATTTTCTTCCCTAGTATGATAAACATGTAAAAGCTAATGACGATCGAAGTCATTCTTTCTTTCTCATTGAATTTGTCCAGATGCATTTTTTACAGTTATTTTGTCGCGCTGAAGAAGACGGAGTTTGATTCTCAATATATAAGTGGTTGTTTAATCCTCTCCCCCCTTCTTTAGCAAATTAAATATTCGAATCTTGACGAGATAAAGTTTATTGTCTCGCAAATCACTGGATCTTCATTTTCATGCTATCTAGCATTTTCATTTGACGTTCTTTGTATTGTTTGTTTCATTTCATCTTGAAATCAAACAAAACATCCACAAAACTTTGTAATCTTAGTTTGTGAGCCAGTACAAAAACATATATTATTGTTACCTATTACACCCATTATAAAGACAATGTATCTCACAACGAATTTTATGTATATACTGCTGTGCATAACAATTTAATTATGTAACACATACGACTTTTTACGGAGTTCACACCACACGTTTTTCGATATGAAATCTATAATATTATTGCAGTTTTTCCCTTTCTTTTTTAATTAAATGGCGGTGGAAGATTGCTCGAAAGGAACAGAGAATTGAACCCAAGAGTAGAATCTATAACGCAACAAACGCTTTATTAAAAAACCAAGTCGGATATAAATTGAAGATAAGAATATGGGAGTACCAGCATTCTTTCGATGGCTTACTGAAAAATACCCAAAAGTTCTTCAAGACGTTTTAGAAGCACGTTTGGGAGTTGCTCAAACTGGAACTGTCCTTCCATTTGACTCAACACAAGCCAATCCATCTGGTTTAGAATGTGACAATTTTTATATTGACATGAATGGTATAATTCATCCGTGCTCTCATCCTGAGAATGGGCCTCAACCTCAATCGGAAGTAGAAATGTATGAAAACGTGTGCCGCTACATTGATCGTTTGTTTCGAGTAGCACGGCCCAGAAAATTACTTTATTTGGCCATTGATGGTGTTGCCCCACGAGCGAAAATGAATCAACAACGAGCGCGTCGATTCCGAAGTGCACAAGAAGTCCGAGAAAAAAATGAAATTGAAGAAAAAGTACGGGGTAGCTTGGAAGATCAAGGAATGAACTTGCCATCTAAGCCAAAAAAATCTTCCACTTGGGATTCAAACGTTATTACACCTGGGACTCCATTTATGAAAAACTTGTCAGACTATGTTAGATTTTATATACGTAAAAAAATGAGTGAAGATAAAGCTTGGAGGCAAATTAAAGTTATATTTAGTGATGCTAGCATTCCAGGAGAAGGAGAGCACAAAATTATGGCACATATTAGATTACAAAGGACAATGTCTACGTATGACCCAAATCTTGTTCATATTTTACATGGATTGGACGCCGATCTTATCATGTTGGCTCTTGCAACACATGAAGCTCACTTTTACATTTTGAGAGAAGAAGTTATATTTGGTCGGAGAGGTGCTGAATTCAACGAAAGAAGAAAAGACCAAAATGGTTTTACATCTCAACAAAAACTCCTAGATGAAGAAGTTGGACCTTCAGCTATGGCACTTTTAGAAAACAGACATAAACCTCTAGTTAGGCTCAGCGTGCCCATACTTAGAGAATACCTCCAGGGCGAGTTCAGATCATGTGAAAATGTACCGTTTCAGGAAGTTTCGTTTGAGCATGTGATCGATGATATTGTTTTTCTTTGTTTTTTTGTTGGTAACGATTTTCTACCGCATTTACCAAGTCTGGATATTAGGGATGGGGCTCTTGATTTTTTATTTAATGTATATAAAAAAGTTTTGCCAACCTTAGGCAGTTACATTACAGATCATGGAGGCAAGGTTAATTTGTCAAACGTTGATGTTATTCTAGCAGAAGTTGGTGCTATTGAAGATCACGTGTTCAGTATGAGAAATGAAAGTGAGAAAAGAAGAAAGGAACAACGAGATGCAGCACTTGAGAGGAAAAAACAAATCTTACAAGATAAAAAAGATGATCCAGGGCAAATCGCAGAAGGAACGAATGTGTCCTCCATTCCGACTATCAAACCTGTCATTCAAGGAAGATCGACACAAGTACTGGAGGGAAAAAAGGTAAAGAAAGCTACCAAAATTTCGATTCCCCAAGAAGGGGGCTTAGTAGCTCTAGGAAGGGAAAATTCCTCCAAAGAACTGAATAAGAAAAAACGAAAGCTTACTCTCTTAGAAAATGCAAAAGCAGCAGAAGAACTGAAAAAAAAACTGAAGAATCGAAACTCGAAAGGTGTGAGTAACAATATGAATGAAGATAGAAAAAAATCACCTGAAAGCCCTGCAGAAATAAAAAATGACGCAGATCTTTCGAAACTAGATGCAGGAAAGGCTCAAGAATTGATCAAAGAACGTGTGAAAGCTATAGAACAAGCGAAATTAGATAAATATGCAAAAAATGTTGAAGACAAAGTTCGTCTCCACGAGAAGGGATGGAAGGTACGTATTAGAAATCTTGTTAATGTACTTGTAGATTATTGACTTACCCTCATTCAATATATTTTAAAATTGTAACAGGATCGATATTACAAAGATAAATGTAAAGCAGAAAATATAGCAGGTGGTGGAGGTCGTGAACACTTATTTCGATCTTACATATCAGGTCTATGCTGGGTCATGAAATATTATTATGCGGGGGTGCCCTCATGGAAGTGGTATTTTCCATTTCACTACGCCCCATTTGCCTCAGATTTAAGAAATATTGAACGATTTGAAGCAGATGTTGAGAAATTGGAACTCGCAGCTCCGTTTTCTCCCGTAGAACAATTGCTATCAGTATTACCTAGTGATAGTGCACATGCTATTCCAAAAGCATCTAGATGGTTGATGAAGGATCAAGAAAGTCCTATCATAGACTTTTATCCCGATGACATTCTATGTGATCCTAACGGAAAAGCAATGCCTTGGCTATGGGTTGTTTTGTTACCTTTCATAGATGAGGATCGTTTGCTAGATGCAATGTAAGTAATTTGTTAATGTTATATTCATTAAATATGCATTCTCTGACTTTGAAATTGAAATAAACAGGAAACCTTCAAGGAAAGAATGGACAGATTATGAAAACTTTTGCAATGCAAGAGGACTAGATGACGGATATATCTACATCCACAAATCCAATTCTCATTTTTCTACGCTAGAAAAAGCTATTGCATATCCTGATAAAAAAGCAAAACATAAATTTCCAAATTCCGATTTCAATGGAATGGTACGTCGACCTCTTTCAAATGAGGTTATTGACGTAGATGCTGAAGTAGAGCCACCATCTGGATATACCCACACTTCTCGTGATGGATTACTTGACCAACCGATATTGAGTAATGAAGTTTTGTGCGCTGCATTATCTGAACCCAGGGTAAAAAAGCACATGAGCATTATTCTTCCTAACGCGCAGCTAAATTCACCCGAACTTGTTGATAGTGACTTTCGTATTCGCCGTCCTAGGCTCAATTTTGGCGGTCAAACAATTGCTAATTTGGGTGGAGGTGGCCGGAATAATCATGGAGGTAATATGCATGTTGATCGGAATTTGCGAAACAACTTTGGTAATAATATGCAGACTGGTATGAGACAATGGGGTACGCTGGAGCCATCGATGAAACGTCCAGGATATGGAAATTCTAATGGGCATCAACAACAACCTTATCGACAAAATCTCTTTCACCATGGAGGAGGAGCTACAAATAATAGATTCAACAACGGAAGAAATAATAGAAATCATAGACCACCTCATCAGAACCACATTTACGAAAGAGGAACTGTCAATGTTAATCAAGGAGGTGGTAAACATATTAGATTCGGCAGTCCGCCTCCTCAATATTCTTTTCCTCCTCCTCCTCACGCACCACCTTTACAAAACTTACCACCCCCTCCTAGCGGAACAAATTTTCCTAGACCACCTCCGCATTCATTCCCACCACCTCCTCCACATCCCTCCCAAAATACTCAAACCCGTAACTTTTCCTTCAATCGTCAACAAACAGGAACATCTCAATCAAACAATACCAAAAAGAAAAGTGGTGTCGACCCTCAACTTATGCAATCTCTTAGGTCACAATTGGCTAGCACATTAAAGAAGAACAGACAGAGTGGTAGTAAAAGGAGCTGAGATATTCAAATTCCTAGCTGATAAATTTGGGGAATGCAATGATTTCCCCTCTTTGCAAGGGAAAGGATATATAATATGTATGAATCGTTGGCTAGCATTAGAAATATTTGACCACTTTCAGTTTTCAAAAATAAGTTCAGATTGAATCCTTACCATTCATGCACAGTAACTCTGTTTTTTGTCGCAGCATAAAAATTATCTTTTCATCACTCTAGTGAAAGCAGATCCTAATTTCCTATTATAATAAGTTTTATATCATGTTTGTCATAACTTGTCAGCTGAAGATGATTTTTGTGAGACGAAACCGCATAGGTTTTTCTCATAGTATAAATTGGTATGTAGCTCGCGTAGAATAAGTTTAAAGAAAAGGAGAGTATTGATGACACCCATCATAACACGAAATGAGACTTTTTCCATCAGCAGATTTGTAATGCAAGCTCAATTACTAGCATAAATTGTCAGGATACAAAAATGGGGGATAATAAAAAGATCTACACAGCAAATCGGTTTTCTTCATCACCAAAAATATATAGCAATTCCTTCAACGAATTGAAGAAGAGTAATACAGGTACCAGTAGTAACTTGAATAACTCTTCCTCCAAACGAGATAGTATTTATCGTTCTTTTTCTCGGCAAGTACCCGGTCAATCACGTTGGCTCACTCGAGAATTGGCTGCTCTTGACTTTTTACTAAACATCCCACTTCAGCAAGAACGAGAAATTGTGCGAGCAGGATTGGAAGGAAGAACCTACCATAGAAATAATAAGTCCCAACATCAGAAGAATAAGTCAACTAGCGTCAACTTTGAGTCTGAAACTGTATTTGCCCCCAATGAAAGTATAGTATCTAATGCACCAACGCCATTTTCTTCGAATGTGGATCTATCATCTATGGTACCGAAAACTGCTGATATTGATGATGTCCCTGAAGGAAGCACTCAAGTTGAAGATAATGGCAACAATAAAGGTGGTAAAGAAGGAGGAAGATGGTGGGAAAAATTAATGCTCAAAGAAAAATCTTTCTTTATGGAAGAAAATCAGAAACGAGAGACTTTGAAAGCACAATTAGAGCTTGAGGAAAAAGAACTTGAACTTCCTGGGTCAATGCCTAAACTGCCTAAAAGCATGGAAGGCGAAAATAGTCTCCAACCTCAACAAGTGGATTCGACTCAATTACAAAAACATCAAAGATCACAAGAATTTACAACTCCCATAATTATCGCACCAGGAAGAAGACTAGAAGGACTTGATGCTTCTGTTATAAAATTGCCTTTGCCCCCACCTTCGACGTCGCGTGCAACTCGACAAAAAGCAGTTGCAAGAAGTGCAATGATACGTGAATGGGAAGTCCGTGTAGCGCATGGGATAAATCGTAAAACGCCCCAAACAAATAAACTAAAAATTCATGACAATACAAGCATAGATTTCGAAAAAGGAAAACCTGAAACTAAACAGCCACAAGGAGCTTTGCTGGATGGAAGGATATTCTTTTCTGCACAGAAAGGTTATCCCCTGGGAGTTTTCTCAGTTGTGAAATATGAACCAAAAAAAGAAGAAGCTGCTAGACGACGTAAAAAAATTGAAGCTATGGGGGGTGGTGGAACAAAGTTTGCGATCCCGCCAAGAGACTGGAGTAAGTACATCTAAACTTGTTTCAATTGATCCAATAGAATGCTTGTTTTATTTTCGTATACTGAATATTTGATGCTATTTTAAACTCATTTTTAGGGGGGACATCATATCGATCCCTGCTACGAAGGATCGAAAAGAAAAACAAGTCGTTTCAAAGAATCATGCATGAAGTAGTAAAAGAATTGAAGCGAAATATGGATGTTACCGAAGAGAATAATCTAATTTCCACTCCTCCCAATATTTCCTTCCGAAAGAACACCAATAATTCTTCAGGATACTCCAGCGGTGAACATTCTATATCATCATCATCTTCTTCATCATCATCATCATCATCAGCTTCCTCAACAGGTGGTTATGTTGCTGGCTTCTTAGATGACCCAACAATGGTCCAGGGTCGTCATAGACATGTTATGGTGGGGGATAGAACCATTGGTCCGATTGTTTCGTCAACTATACAGTTTGTGAAACCAACTGAATTAAAAGCTAACTTAAACAAAAGATTCCGTGAAAGATTTGATGGGTGGGAACCACCCAAAAAACACTGGGGGTTGATTGGTGCTGAGGTCATAGATGGAGCATATACTCTCATGGATACTGGAGATGAAGGGGACAAACGCGCTGGACATGATGACTCAGATGAGGCTCGAGGCAAATTAGAAAGTATTAAAAAATCTAATTTGAACAACAGCAGCGAACAGAAAGACACAAATTTTCGAATGCCACCATCGTTAACTCTGTCAAAGATTAGATCTCTGAAGCAACAGGCACTATTTTTTTGTGTTCAAAAAGCGAATTTAGAGGTCTCCACTGTAGCATTAGCATGTGTATACTTTGAAAGATTATGTCTCGATTGTCGTGTGGATAAATCGAATAGACGTTTAACATTTGCGTCTTGTTTGCTGCTTGCAGTAAAAATAAATGAAGCAAACGTAGCAATACATCACTACACAGATTCAAAACATGATAATAATGAAAAGAATAGTAAGAAAAAGACAATTCTGCAAGCCTTTGTAAGACCAACGAAAACCAGCAGTAATATGTTTGCAAGCCTTCTGGAATTTTTCACTAATGATTGGAATCTTAATTTACAAAATTTATTTGCTGCCGAATGGGGAGTGTTTGCGGTAAGTGATCAAAACTAACTATACCAACTTCAAACTAGATTGTCAATACTTTTATCAATTTTTTCTATGTAGGCATTGGGGTTTCGGCTTCATGTTTCCCCCGCACATGTAGCGTTTCACTTCAAACGACTGATGAAAGTTCTTGAACTAGTTCCATTAAATTACATTGGGCTTGAGATGTATAACCAGTGGCAGTCGTGCTTGATAGAAGATGATTTAAGACGAAAAGAGCATGAAGCTCGTAAGCGTTCACGTCAGGACAGGAAAGAACGCAAGTTAATCAAATATAGACAGGATCTTGAATTGCATCAAAGTGAGAGAAAATTATCTATTGAAAATACTGGATCTAATATAGATATAGACAATAATGATATACCTAATGAGAAGCAAAGTAACAGTACGAAGGATGACTTCCAAGGAGGCATAAATCCTTCTAGCGCGTCATCTAGTTTAGGGTTCCACAGATCTCAATCTACAGGGAATTTAAAATCTCTTTCGCCTAAGAGTAGAGGAGGTACAATGGGTACAAGAAAGCTCTGGAATCGGTTCCTACAAATCAAGCCACACATGAGTCAGCATACAGAAATACAACCTAGTAACCTTGGGGATTCTAAAAGATTAGGTTCTTCATCCAAACATGACGAACTCAAGAAATCAATTTCGTCGCCAGGTATTTCTGACATGGTTAATAATTATACAAATGTAAGCGACGAATATTCACCAAGGAGAAACTCAAATCTTTCAAGAAGTCTACCACCTAAACCACTTCCTAAGGATGAGGTTTTAGAATATCATTCTGCATCTTCTGCGTTAGCAAACGACGAATGGGGATGGGTTCAATCTTCTGATAATTAAAGTTGATTAGATATATTTCAAACATTATGGATGACATGTACTTAGTCTTGTCCAATGAAAATTATGTTATATAATTTTATTTTCTTTTCAAAAACAAAGTTTAAAATAGTTGTGACGCTGAGCAAAATAAAGGATTTTCAAAAATACCCTTCCTTGCTGAGAAAAGGACTTAGTTGTTCTTACTATCAATAAGAGTTATAAAAGAGTCAAGATGCCGCCTAAAAAGAAGAAGGGAAATAAGTCGAAAAAGAAGTCCTCGAAGAAAGGTAAGAAACTTTTACTAGATTTTTCTTCTGAAAACATGACACGAACTACTCAATATCAAAACATTCGACTGCATCACAACTAACAAAGGTATAGGAAACGGCGCAAATGGTATGGACCTAGCTTCATCTGAAGACAAAATCAAACGTTTCCAATCTCAGACTCAAGCTTTAGAAATTGAATTAGCGCATCGATCTGAAATTTCGGTCAATGCTACGAACGATTGTAAAACGATGAAAGGAAAACTACATAATGCTCAGCGAGAATGTGACATGGCAAAGCAAGAGACGGATGAAATTACACAAGACATGACCCGTCAGTATAAAGGAATGCAAGATGATTTACTAAATAAAATAAATGTCAGAGAGAGAATAATGGAGGATCTGAGGGATAAGATGAAAGTTCTCATTGAACAACATACCATAGAATTGCAAAAACGCGATAAAATAATTGATCAAAAGAATGCTGAAATTGAGCTTTGGCGCGTTAAAATGGAAGAGGTTACTGCAGGTTTTGGTAATATGTTATCTAACGCATTGCGCACCATGAACGAGCGAATTGAGGTGCACTCGTCACGGCCTCATGATCATTCTGTCCCTATTCAACGTAGAATGGAAGAGTTTAAACTAAACCTTTGTACCAAATAGTCTTCTTATGTACATGAATGTGCTTACAAGGTCTTCAACGTCGTTTCTCAACTCGGATTGAAATCAAACCGTGATCTTGATTATACTTTGAATTATTTGAAAAAGACATAAGCCCAGTATTTATGGATTGTTAAGAGTTCAATTTATATCTTGGTCGTTCGGGGTCTCACAATGAATTGAACATTACCACGTCTTAGTAACGATAAAAGGAGAGCTTGTCATCGTCAAAGGCTTGAGCTCGATTCAATTAAAGGGGGTTAGGCGAACTTATTTTTATAAAACATTCTACAAATTATATTTATTTTATATACTACAATACGGTTATATTCGTGATATAAGCGATAAACTATTACAGATAAAAATACTTCATACTCCAGAATAAAAATTTATTTTGCAGTCTACGAAAAGGCACGATTATCATCTTTGTTTCGCTTTAGTGGTTATCGAAACAGTTCAGTATGATGGCAATCGACTTCCAAATGTCCCTTTACACAACATACCATCTTAGAGAAGATGCAATGTACTGCTCTATGGGATGGTTTGAGGAGTTTGTAAAATAAATGCCTTATTTAAGCTCCAGCACTCATACGACAAGATGATATACAATTGATCAATTTAACTTGAAGAATTAAAAAACATTGAAATGTTCAATTCAACTCTAGTTGGTGTAGCAACAATGGCTTATTTCATATTTGATGTTGACCGCACACGTAATAAATTAAATTACAAGTTGTGTATGTACCAAAAATTATACATCGACGTGTAAAGGCTATTATATCGTCTTCCTGATTTTCATTGGTGCTGTATACATTGTGACTTGTAGGTCCTTCTTCCGAATACCCAAGATAGTCAAGGAGAGAGAAGAAGTCGAAGCAATAGGAAATTAGCACAATTTTGAAACAGGGAAAGTTTTTCGAATTGATTTCAATACTTTACCCGTCCTATTGCTATTTGGTAGAAAGGCAGTCATTTCTAGTATTCGAATACAGAGTTCACTGCCCCACATCCATTTGTTTCTCAGCTCCGAGTCAAAATGCTGGCGGAAGTAAAAGGAAAAGCTGTTCGAGTAATAGTTACAGTTGGTTCTGAGTGTATTAGTACTATCAACATTAGTAACGAAGAGGGAAAATGTTTCGGAGATACTGGTGTTATACACGTTATCGTCGCAAACGAAACACATGGAAACGAGGAAAAGGAGATTGAATGTAATGGAACTACGGCGAATGGCAGCATGAGCGCAAAGAGAATGATAGACGAAGACACGAGCAATGGACACACCACCACAGATTTCATCACCAAACGGGACTTTTCGATAAATAGAGACTGTATCGAGGGTAACGGAAAGTCCGATGAACATCGAACATCTCCTAAGCGAGCTACGGACTTAAAAATCAAAAGAGATTTCGCTCAACGAAGTAGCAGGCGAGCATCACCAACAACACAGGAAAAAAATTTCAACGCAAGCTTAGCAGCTGAAATTGATGAGGATGCTGTTGCTCCGACGACTCGCAGGCCTCGTCGTACATCGTCGGAAAAAAACTCATCAGGTAGCCAATATTCCACTTACACTCCTATATACGAAGATATCGAAAAGACTACGCCAATGTCATCCCCGATCGATGCAAATGATATTGACATCCTTGCTTCCATCGACAAATGCGCTGAGCACATAACAAAACTCCACGATGTGAATGTTTGTTATAGTTTATTATTTCCCGCTGCCTTTCCTTGGCACAATCCACCGCAAGAACTTGCACCAATACTGCCTCGTGATATTGACAATCATCCAGGAGTCGTGTTTGCTGACCATGATTATAACACATCTTTGCCTGAAACAGCGACAGAAGGAAAGAGAGGCTTTCGAAGAATACTGCACTGGGATAATGCCAAAATGAATTGTGGATATCCTTATGCAGCCGCAGCTAGAAGAGCCGAAACCCCGGGTGTTATGGATCTACACCTCAACATGACGTTCCATCAAGAAAAGCAAATCAGCATGATAGAGAGAAGCTTACCAGTCAATTCATGGGAAATGAAACGAAAGAACTTATTTGATTTAGGCGAGAGAGCAGAAATTGCGTCATGTATGCCTTGGCATTGGTCTGGGAAATATGATTTTGCTGATAAAATTCAGAATGTTGAGAATGAAAAATGCATTTTTGATATGAGCAGTTGCGAAGATTATAATGACATTTATAAAGGCATGATACAAGAAGAACAAGAAAAGAGTAAACATGATGATAGACAAAATTACTGGTATCGAAATTGGAAAGTTTCAGTCAAAGTTTCAGGTGTTAGTAGTAGAGGAAGAATACTAAATAACCCCAAAAAGGATATGATTGAAAACTCCTCGAATAACATTGTAAATTCTAGACGAGAAAGACAAAATCTCAAGAACATCACTCAGTCTCAAAACATAGCTAATGAGCAAAAGTCCAAGTTGCAAATCGAGTCTTCAAAGCAAAATTCTTCAAAGCGTCCTCGTCTCACAAACGCCTTGTTTCCTGCATTCGTACAAAGTGGTCGAAGTATGCTAACAGCTAAAGCTGCGTCCATGGATGAGGAGGGACTTTCTTCTTATCTCGGATCCTACGACTGTCGATTTGCTGCTGTAACTAATAATGACAAAAATCCGACGAAAGCAAAGAGAGTTAATGTTGGGAGAACGCGCTTGATGTGGACGAGCATAGATGTTGGAAATGACACTTATTCAAAGAAAAATAATACGTACACATCAATTCTCACAGGAGCAAAATTAGATTCTTCAACATTTTACAAACGCCCAAGATTAGTTGATGTAGCTATCAAAGTAAATGGTGAACAAATAATGGAGGAAACTAAAGAGTCAAAATCTGACCAAACAGTAGCAATACAGAAACAAAATGGAAAGGGCAAAAATGGCAAAATGAAAGTTAAATCGAATGATAGTGAAAACAAAAAGAACTCAAATAAACCAAGGTTAAAGATATCGTTGAAAAATTTGAATCAAAGTAAAAAGCAGATCCCAGCAATTTCTTCGACATCAAACCGAATACCCCTTCATGAGAACAATGCATTCAATGCATTATGTACTTATGATAGAAGTTCTTACCTTGACAAGCTACGTTTAACAGGAAGATCAAATACAAAGAAGAAGTCGTTTGAGCAAGCAGAATCCCTAGAAATATCACCAGAATCTGCAGCTTCTTCACAAATTATTACCATGAAATATGGCACAACTTCGTCTCTAAAGTATAAAGAGCCCATCTACTCCCTCTTACCTCTTGATGATGGCTACTTAAGAACTGTGTGTCAATCAACTGGATCCATGAATGGATGCGGAATTCACTCAATTTTGAACCAAGCGTCTAGGAAGCAGAACGGTGAACGAGTATGTTCAATATGTTGGACCCCAGACTCGACAAATGCGTCTCTTAGAGAATGTGTCGATTGTGGTTTACTTGTTCATTTGTCTTGTTGTAAGGATAAAGGTGAAATATCACGAGGTGATGAATATGATATACTTGCCTCAGATCCTCACTTACCCATTGAGGTAGAAAAATGGAGATGCTCTGTATGTGTACATTATAAAAACAATAACAAAATGGGTTCAAAGGATGAAAAGAATGTACATAATTCCGTTGAGGCCCCCAAAAGAAAAAAAGCTAGGAGAGCTTCCAAGATGCCTTCTAGATATTTGAGTAAAAGCTACAATCAAGTATCAATTTCAACAAAGATCAAGGCAAATCACAAATATAGACCAAGTTTTAAATGTAGTTTATGTCCGCATTCTGGCGGTGCAATGTCTCCAGCCTGCGCTTTTGATGACTCCGTCAATTTTCAATGTCAAAAATGGACTCACGAAGTTTGTCGGATATGGAACACACGCCCACAGCACGATAATGTTGAACCATATTTACCAGATATTTGTGCGATTTGTGGAGAATGTAATCCAAGTAATATAAGTCATCAAGTGGAGTCACCACAACATCTTGAAAGCAAAGAAAAGAAGTCACGAAGTAATTTTCTTGTTAAGTGCGCAGCTAAAGGATGCATGGTTGCATTCCACCCATTCTGTGCAATGCTGGTTTCAAAATGTAGATCTGATGAAAATAACCGAGAAAGCAATTATGCCAGTAGATCTGAAACAACGTCAACACATGAAGCAATTTTCGGGAATGAGGCATCATCTGTTTTGGCGAAAAAACTAAAAGATGATTATTCCCTTTCCAAACAGTACACACTTCAACTTCTTGAACTAAGTAGATTAGAGGGATCAAATGGAACTTTTCCAGGTGAAAAGAAAAAAAGTGTCGTACCAGTAGCGTTTTGTGGAATTCACAACCCGAAGCGGCATCCTTCTTTGTATGGCTACATACCAGAAGATTTTTCTTTTGCTTCCAGCATGAGAATTCCTTTAGCGCAAGAGATTGAAAATAACTAGAAGCAATACTATTATTCAATAAATTATTTACTACACAAAATTATCTTTATTGTTGTACTTAAATTGTTCAAAGTGATGAAAGCATAGAAATATGGGAGAGGGCGGAAACAAATTGGCGAATTTCTCAAAAAGTGAGCAAGTTGTGCTCCCCAACTTTAGAATTCCAGAGAAATTTCATATTTAACTATCTCCAACATACAACATGTACTACAACAGAGATCGCTTCTATCCATTTCGAGAATCTTCAGTTTTATTTATGAATCATTAAGACTGTGATTCCTTAAATAAAACTCAATTAAATCTTGGAGTTCTTCCTATGTATCTACTATGTTTCATGTACACACATGAGTTATATTTCAACTGTTGCTGTAAGTAACTTTAAAAAAGGGTCATTCTTCTTGCTTAGGGACAGCAGGATCATAACAAGCTCAGCCGATTGACAATTGAGGAGAAAATTACAATAACAGCAGTACGCTTGAACCACAACTTTTCTTCATTGTAACGTTTTGCAAATCAAGAAAACACGAAATAGCATGTCCTCCTCACCAACACTTCTTTTTGTCGTTGTTGGGAAAAATGAACCACTTTATGAAGCAGAATTTCATAAGCTTCCTGGGTCCTCAACTGCTGTTGATTCCGTGACACGGCAAAATTACTTCGTCTTGCATTCATCCTTGGATCTTGTAGAAAAAACAGCATGGACTACATCCAACATGTATTTGAGAGTTGTTGATAAGGTAGGACGCTCGAATAAATTTGGGAAACTTTTCATAATGATTTATGTAATGTATGTTCGTTTTGCTTTTTTTGTTTCATATTTTCAGGTAAATCATCAGCAAGTTTCGACATTTTTGACAGCTGGGAATATTAAATTTATGCTCCTCCATGCTGGAAAATCTGATGATACCATAAAGAATTTTTTTACAGATGTTTATGAGCTATATGTGAAGGTAAGTTTTCTTGGTATTCATTTCAAAACACGTTTTCATGCAGTCTTTGTTCATTTAATTTTCATTTTTATTTATAATTTTATTCAGTTGAGTATGAATCCATTTTACAAATATGATACTCCAATTCTTTCCAAGTCTTTTGATAAAAGAGTGAGAGCAGTAGCAAGGAAATATCTGTTATAGTTAGGGAACAAATTGAGTTCAATGTTTTTATCCTTCATCTATGAAAGAGATGCTTCACACCATCACTACTCCATTTATATATTAAATCACAAACAAAATCATTGAAAATATCGATATAACAACCAAAGTTTTTTATCAAAACAAATTTAATGTCATAAATTAGTTACATTGAATAGGTGTATGATATGAAGTAGATCCTTTGAATTCTCTTTATACAAAGAATGATCAGTAAATACATTAAACTTAATTTTTTATCCTCCGTTCTTTTCGTGGAAAACTTGATTATTTCTCTTCGTCAAATTTGAAAATTAAAATGATCTTAGCATTACAATTGTATGCATGCATTATTTCATTGTTTCATCATATCGGCGAACGATTGTATACAATGTGTCACGATGATGAATATCATAGGAACTTAGGAAGAAACACGACCCTAAAATGGAGCCTTCACTGGTGATGAGCTCCCATCCTGTTCCCACACCATCACGATCACGTCTTCTTCCAGCAAGATCCCATTCATGATTGTATTTTGCTTGGAGTTGTCGTTTCAAATCTGAAATAGAGTCATCTGGATGTACTGAAACATCTATTATATTGGAAGTGTCCAATTCACGAGATTCTGCTTTCTTATTGGTAAGGTGGGAAGCGAGGTTGACTTTAACAGTATCGAACATGTCATCTACATCATTGTTGCTAGTCAAATTATCAAAATTTACTCTTAACGTGTACACATCGTGAAAACGATCTAACTTCAGCTCATCAATAGTATACATTTCACAGGCCAAAGCTACTCTCGAATCGCCGACCTTGGCTCCAAATTCATCGCTCATTAATTGATCATAAGCTTCAATTATTTCGCTCATTTTGCTATTAAGTTCCTCCATAGGTTTATTTGGATTTAAATCGGGATGATACTTTTTGGCAAGCTATAAATTGAATTAAGAAGAATCTCTAACATGAGAATTTCTTGAAAAAGATTATTGTCGAAGCTACAAAGCGACGTGGAAAAAGATTGCTAACTTACATTACGAAAAGATTGCTTTATTTCTTTTTCGGTCGAACTGGTTTTTATTTGCAAAACAGAGTAAGGTGAACGTCGTCTCTCATTATCATTCAAGTTAGAAGAAATGAATCTCTTAAATTGGAAGCAGTTTGTCTTATGAAGAGGATATAGAAAAAACAGACTTGTCCCGTTTAAATTAGCAAAAGTTTCTGACTTTAACATTGCAATTCTACGAGAACGACACATTGGAAGAAGTAGTCTCGTCATCGTTGGTTCGTTTCGCAATGATGCAGCTTAATGAAGAAGACTCGTGGAATTATCTTTTATAACTTTAATAAACGTCATATGCTTCATCAATCAAATATACTGCGCACTCATGCCAAGAAAATCAAAGAAAGTAAGTCTCACCTGGGCATGAAGACTTGTGACGATGATCTAGCAGCAGTATCATTTTTCTGGCAGTACGCTAAAATAAGAGTTACTGTACGTTACATACTGAAAAATGAAGAAAAACGAGTAAATAACGACAGAAAAAACACAATAGCATCCATTTATGAAGATGAAATGCTTTCATTAAAATTGTGCTTAAAAAGCTTATCTATCAACTCAGTTTACTTCATCTTTTTGCATCATTTTTCTGTCTTACTTCAATTAGCATCTTTTAAAAGTAGAAGCGATGTATTCGTTTACTTGTATTCACATGAATGCCCGACCATTTTGCCTCTTTTCTTTGTTTTTACCTAATTCTTCTTTTCTGTTATATTATTCAATCGCATCATAGCCAAAACGGTTTTTACAACTTTGTTTCGTAGATTTTCATCAAATACGAACTCACCATGGGCACCATGTATCATATTTGCCCGCAAAAGCATTTTATTCTCCATGTTGGAGAATACGGGAAAGTGATTTTGTATCTTATTCATAACAGATTCTTTTTTTTCTTTATATTTCTGAAATAGCTGTTGTATTTCCGCAGAGGGGACTATGTCATCATACTCACTAAGCATGATGGAAGTTGGTATATTTCTTTCGTCAAGATCAGCAGGCCATAAAACATTTGTTGCCCACCAAAAATGTCGAAGCATGGCATTATTTGTATGCATCTAGCGTTAAACGAAGAATAAAATAATTTGAGGATGAACTTATATTTTTGACCTAGACTGATTATGAAGAATCGACTTACCTCGGTACCAGCCATATTTATGAACGATCCGGTAGAAAAAGGATTTTCCCATCTTTTCCCTTTTTGGATCGATTCGTCAACTCTTTGGAAATGAAAATTAAATAGGATACTACGAAGATGTAATTGAAAGCAGATGGGATCTAAACATCAAATGTGAAACAATAATGAAGTAGATGATTTGAGTACATTCATAAATTAGTGTATCAGCATCATTTCAATCAAATTTCAGTCTTACCTACAAAGACACAATTGGCAACACGATGAGGACAGCTTTGAACCATCCAACTCAATATCAAACTTCCGAAGGAATGACCAACAAATGTAGCCTTTTTATGTGCTCCTATTTTTTTATCTAGTATACTGCAAACACTTTTCACCTGATCTGCAACTAAAGGAATGTCATCTGAAACTTGAAGTGAAATGAAGGGCAAATCAACTAGAATAATGGGCGCCTCACTCTTATCTCCTAAATCTTTTATCAAATTGAAGTAATATGATATCCCTCCAACGCCATGAACAAACACCAATGGAGTTTGTTTGGAGGCTTCTGAATTAGTTGATAAAGTGCCCGGTCGGAAGAAATATCCTAGATCTTTCGTAGGATTCTTAGGTGGATTATATGAAAAACCTATATCTTCTAATGCTTTTGTCGCAAAAAGTCTAGTTCCATGCGTAATAATGTAAAAAAATAATGGTTTGTGACGGAATCGAAGTGGTTCTAAATTGAAGCGTACACAAACTAGTTCCTCTTCGCCTTTTGATCTAAGTGGAAGAGTTTTTCCATTGTTCACTTCATATTCTAACCTTGGTAAATCTGTCGAAACTACCTCATTTCTTTGACTAGGAGTTAAATTTTCTTCTTGGATACCGAAATGTAACCAAGCTAAAAAACTAATGATATCTTCCCTTCTCAAACGTTCAAATGGAGTATCATAGAACCAGGAAGATAGAAAATCTCTTTTATTTGCAAGTGTTTCTTGAGCTTCCCAAATAGAATTATAAACATAGTCCCAATTTCTATCATTCAAAAGAGGTTGTGGATTTGTGGATGGTACATCAAATTTTGTGAATAATTTGATAGCGCAAAAACATAGAAAACATAATTCAACAAAACAATTGAAATGGAAAGCAGAAGCATCCTGAGCAATCAAAGATACTAGCGTGGGAAAAATGAGGCTCACAATCCAAGGTGCGGACTCATCATGCATGCCCTGTCGAAACGGAGAGAAAAATCAAAAGTTAGTCTTTGCTTATCAATGTCACGTAGAATGAAAAACCGTTTACATTCGTTCATCAAGTGTTTATGATTGTCTCAGTTTATAGAACATTATTTCAAACAACGAATCCCAATTTAGAATCATACATATTATGAGCAACACATGAAGTCACATTATTGGATTTTGAACTCCTTTCGAATGCAATTTTTTTGAGAAGGCTATGTTACGTCTTACACCTCTGTATGACATCACCAGGATCCCCCTTAAATAGAAATAAAAAATAGAAAAGCCACTCAAACCTTGACATCACAGTGCCTATTTTGACACAAAATGACGTCATGACTTCCTTGAGAAAACCTAATTACACAATGTTGCTATTTCATGGGGATCACCATTTTTCATGAAAAATGTTCATGCGATTGGAGAGTTTGTCAAGGCTGTAAAGAACATCATCCTCTTTCACAAATCTTTAGGATGCGATGCAATAGGTATCAATACAAAAGCGAATCCATGGAAAAGTTGAATGATTTCTCCATCAAAAGGTATCAACAGCGCTGGAAGATTCAGGTTTCTTGTAAAAAGTACAATTGATTGACGAACTTACCTTTGCAATCCTCTCCATCAGAGGTATCTGCTTTTGACCTGAAGCTATTGGCCTTTCTGGTAATACATTTGAGAAGGAATTTTGGGCTATGGAACTAAAAGTTTCCAGAAAATGTTGAGTGCGAGTTGGTTGTGTTGCGATCTCCGTTGGGAAATCCAATGAATTCTCTCCTTCTATAGTAGAAAATAAGTTTGAAGTGCAACCGTGCACTCGTTTCCTATCATTTTGCAAAAAACGTTGGGACAAAAGGGATAAATGCGTTGATCGATGATTGGATGTGTGTGCGTTGTTGAAAAGCTTTGACTTAGTTTTTGCTGCAATACATCTGCCTCTGGATAACTTATAGTGAAAAGGATTTGTGTTGAGTGAAAAACTTGCTGTCGGAGCTATTACAAGCAAATTAAGGACAACACTTTTCATCGGCTTTTCTTAATCTTATTATTGTTTGTTTTTTGAATTTTGTGACGGTGAATGCACGATTTTCGTAGAGTGCCAAAACTCAGCTTACACGATGATTGATTTAAAAATAAGACGCTACGGAATCACTTATTCTTTCATTCCAATGATTGAAACAAACATAGGTACCGTAACGACTCCACTTACTTTCAAGAGAAAGTGTCATTATAACGTTTTTTGACATCATTTTTCTTAACGGAGATACGTATTTGGTTACATAGACGATAGATAAAATGAAAACTCAATTAAAACAAAAATAAAGAATAAAGATATCAACATCATTCTATCGAAGAATATGACGTGGATTCGTCTTGAAAACATCATTTGCATAAAATAAGTCTTCACTGCAGGACTCAATTTAGACAGCAGCTTTTATTTCATCATAAACGTATGGTAGTCACAAAGTAACGTACATTTTATTCTACACAAGTTGTTTCTTCTTTCTAGAGTAAGATGAATCGCGCTAGTTGTAAGCACTTGGGGGGCTATTGATGTTCGTTCATTGATGATTCTAGTAAGTTTGGACATGGGCGGTTTAATTTGATCATGAAGCAAAAGTAAATGTTGGCGTAAATTTAGAAATAGATGATTTTTTTGTAATCTAACATGGAGTTATCAAGTTTAATTCATCGTTTAAATCACTTCTTCGTTTATCATTTTATTATATACACTTTGTAATTGAGTGTGGATCTTAACTGAGCGATATTCATGCGTGTCATCAATGAAAATATCATACTGCCTATGGAAATTCAATCTCAAAAGAGATAAAGGTAAAGATTTCGTGCTTGAAGTGGGTTGATCAGTAAAATCATTCGCTTTTTTAGGGAAGTATATTTGATGCTGAAAATTAAAATCAGATGAAAAGAAGAAAGTGAAATTTGACGATACGATCGAATTGAACAAAAATAAACGGTCTGTGCTGTTGAAGTCGACAACATGTGTGTAGTATGTTTGTTGAATGACGCTCTGCCTGTCCTCACTTAGAAAAATAACTGATAAGATAATAGTTAGACGTTGTAAAACATTTAACATGTATACTTAAGTATAAAATATTAACTAGGGTCAATATTTCATATATT
>Ga0209092_10001780_pt1 | contig 20520 bp, 15 predicted proteins | sample FraStrMetagenome_FD_187446 | JGI IMG/M metagenome (GOLD analysis project Ga0209092, IMG submission 187446) | Marine eukaryotic phytoplankton communities from Arctic Ocean - Fram Strait ARC3M Metagenome (SPAdes) (version 2) | ecosystem: Environmental > Aquatic > Marine > Oceanic | place: Fram... | reverse complement strand
CGTGCGCGATACAATCTGCGCTTAAACATAACATTATGTCAACAACTAACATTCCAGCTGGAGGTTAAATTTCACTGGCGCAGATTTTATAACCAACTCCTGTTTGATCATAAAATATATATCATGTGCGATGATGCATTTTGCTAAATATAAAAAAATACTAGAGGCTTAAAGTACTGCAGAACTTTTAAATACATGCCAATCTGCAGACCATATTTTCAAATAGGTAAGAAATCTCATTTCTAATCAGTAATTTGTTTTTGCGTTGAATAAAAAGTTACTTAGCAGAAGAGTGAAAACTCCTTGTATAAATAATCGTTGACAATACCGTAAAATCAAATCGTATTTGGGAAACATTCACAACATACCGCATGGAATAGAAAATAAGGACACCAGTCGACACAATAGATACCTGCAATTTCCAGCACAACAAAAACACTTAAATATGAGCGATAAATGGTGGATGCTTGATGCTGATGCTGTGGCAAAAGATAAATCTTTGAACGAGCCTCTTTTGAATAAAAAAGATGACTTGGAGGCTCAAATGGGTGATCTTGATGACGACGATGATGATGACGATTCCTCTTTAGATGGCAGTGATGATGAAGGAGAAGGAAATAATGAAAATGGAGCAGGAAGCACTGCCGAGCCAGAGAAACAAACTCTTGGAGCGAGATTTTGGTATGTTGTTACTGCTTCTCTTGGTACTGTAGGTGCTAATGGATTTCTCGGATACCTGTTCCTTACGAGTGCAGCTGCTTTAGCTTCTCCTATAGTGCTTCTTCCACTTGCTGCTGGAATGTTTGCGAGTATGACTTCTGTTTTTGCAATAATACGAGAAAAAAAGATAGCTGGGATAACGTGTAAGTTGGTTTTTGAAGATTAAAAGAGAAACTTTACATGAAATTCTCATCTAATTCCTTTTTGTTGTTATCTCCTCATTATGTTCAATGATTAGCTCTTCGTGAAGCTCTAAATTTAGTTCGTGGTCAAGTCAATGGTCTTGCGAAACAAAACAAGAAACTCAACAAAAATAGGAAGGCCATGGGACGAGAATTAAAGAAGTAAGTTCCATTTTCTTCAATGATTTTGTTTATACAATGCATACATATTTTAACTTGATACCTTTTACAACATGTATATTCATATGTATCAAGACTTAAAGCATGCGAAGAAAAATTATCTGACACAGTAGAGGCCAATGGGGCTTCTGTAGATGAATTTGTAGATCTCGTTGAAGAAAATCAAGAAATTATGATGCAGATGAAAAAACATTTTGATGCAAAAGTTGTACAAGATTGTGTTCGAATCATTATTAAATATGACAAAGATAAAGATTTTATCCTGAGTAACAGAGAGATGCCGATGCTTATATATGCTTTAAAGAGCTTTGATATAGAAATCAAAGATACAAATGAGTTCAAAGCTGCATTAACAAACAAATCAGTTTCTACTGCAATTCAATATGTGACGGATCTTTTGGAGGAACAAGCAGCAGCTGAAGCAGCAAGTGATAAATATGGGCTAAGTAAACCAAGTGCCATGGAGAAATACCGGAAGGTAGCAGACTAATAATATGCTCCCCAAAATAGAAATATGTTTGAATTCCGTTTTTTCTTCGAAACTATCCAGGCTTGATATTTTGTTCAGACTCTTTGTTAACTAGTGTAATAGAAATGAAAATTAGCAATTTACAAACCCCTACTTTTTAACGATAGATGCAATAGATCATCACATATTAGTCTTCGTCAACGTTGTGAAGAATAGAGAACAACAGTGTGTTCAAAATAAGAAAATAGATGCATTCAAGTCAAATTGATAAAATATAACTACTAATTCATTTTATTTTTATCGACTTTACCTTATTTTTGTTATTTTTCAGTTTTTAAAAATATTGTTTGAAATATTGCCCCCTTATCGTCATTCTTATCGGATCTTGTACCAATACGTCATAATTTTTTGCAATTAGATACCTTACCTTGCCTTCTTCTTACAATATTGTTTGTCCTTCTTTCGTATGTTGAAAGTTATCAGACACGGCAGAATGGCCTCGTCACAGAAATTCTGTCAAGAAGAATAAAATAATGGAGAGAACACATATAAAGACATATCACAAAGTATCTTAGCCTAAGAAGAAGTCAATAGACGACGATACAATAAGGAAAAGAAAGAAAGAAAGAAAGAAAGAAAAAAGTACATTATGAATTCTATGAAAAATACTATTCTTACAATCCTATTTTCACTATCATTGTTGATTGTGATTGCAAAACATGTTCGTCGTCCCATTATTACAAAACCATTGCAGACTCGCCCTGTAATTGGCATCCTTACACAACCTGTTTATGGTGATCCAAATACTCAGTACATTGCAGCATCTTATGTGAATTGGTTAGAAAGTGCTGGTGCTCGCTCTATAGCTATACCTCAAAATGCTGATAATGCAACCATTGATGCTATTTTTCCTCATATTCATGGAGTGCTCCTACCAGGAGGTGCTGATGTGAATATGCAAGACTCAGTCCGAAGATTATGGGAATTGGCACTTAAAAGCAACGATGAAGGGGAGGTATTTCCAGTATGGGCTAGTTGCTTGGGCTTTGAAATGGTTGTTACATTGGTAGGCACGAACTCCAAAGAAGAGCAAAAAGATTTTGATATTTTGTTGAAGAATTATGATTCAGAAAATATTGCATTGCCTTTGGATTTTACAGATCAAGTTTCATTATCGAACTTGTTTGCAAATCCCCATCTACGCCATATGGCACGAACAGAAAATATCACCATGAACAATCATATGAATGGAATTAAACCTGAAACATTTATGAGTAATAAAAGTCTATCGAAAATGTTTCGTATCATTTCAACAAATGTTGATAGGAATAATCAACCCTTTGTATCCACCATCGAGGCAAAAGATTACCCAATATATGGAGTGCAATGGCACCCAGAAAAGACCATGTTTGAATACAATACATTTGACGATGGTACAGATACTCCAAAAGAAGTGATTCCTCACACTGCTGATGCTGTCCGACTTTCATTCGAAATGAGTATGGCATTTGTTGACAAAGCACGTGAAAGTACTCATACATTTGTTGCCCAAAAAGAATCTCCATTCGTATGGAATTATCCTCGTGTGAAGTCGGAATCATTTCAAGTGAAGTATTTGATTGATGTTTCTGCATGGAATGATAAAGATAGGTCTATTGTTACATCTGAAACTCATGAATCTTTCAATGAAATGCAATCTGATCAAGATACGGCATCCACCTTTGAGAATTAAGCAGAAGTAAGACCCAGATGTAGAAAACCTAACATTTTAGTGATGATATTCAGCATAAGCTGTTTATTAATTTAATATATATTAAGAATACATTTTGAATATAATTCACAAAGTAAGTTCTTCCAATTATAATTTGTGCTTTGTTCACTTTGAGCATTTTGTATTATACTTTAAAATTGAATTGTTTTTCCAAGCTTTCTTCAAAGAAACAAATCAGAACAAGTCCCTGATGTCTCATAAAGATGTTTTTTGCATCAAACTTTTTTGAACGAAAATGTGCAGCAGACAGCAGTAGCAGTCTAAAATCATATTCTTTTACGTGCCTTCGTGCACGTAGATTATTTTCCATATGAATATGAATATATCATTGGCATCTTGACATTTGTATTCTTCAACAAAATAACTGCAAGTGAGACAGAATCACACAATCTTAAAAAATAGAAGATATTTATTGTTTGCGGAAGTTTCACAACAGCTAATTACTGTCATCAAAATCGAAAGAAACAAAGATGCGAGTGATAGATATTTGTTTCACAACTTTCACCTTTTTGTTTGCAAATTTTGCAATGATTGGCCAAATACATGCCAACATGCCAAGCCATACTCCAATGCACAGTATTCCAAACACATCTAAAGCATCAAGGGAATCCCAAAAGCAATTCAATAATTCTGAAAAAGAATTACAAGCGCCTTTGCTGAAACACCCACTATCATCCGCTACTGCTAGAAATTTATTTTCAACCAAGCCTATAAAAAATTCAAACAAGTATAAATCTCTATTTGTAGTCAATGGTGGTGGAATTGGTAACAGCAGTGATGTCGTAGAACGCACCCTAGCTACAATCGGTATGTTTTCCTTTTTAGTTCTTCTCATACGAGTATTTGGTGATAATGGTATCATTGCATTGATCCTTGCAGCTCAATTAGGAATGTATAAGGAAGTTACTTCCGTTATAAAATCCCATCAAGATCAAGTATTGGCATCTACAATTGATACAAAACAGCAATGGCAAAAGTGGTTATGGTTTCTTACTGCTCAATTGGGACTCTCTGGATCAGTCTTGTTTACGCGAGGAATTTTCCCTCGAGGGCTAACCACAAATATATCCAAGACACTATTGGATTTTGTAACCTTTTGTTTCGGGTCTTTATCACTCATGTTGATTGTTATTGGAATGTCCACAAATTCCATAACTGGTCCTGAAGCATTTCGTTCTTATTTGGGAGAAGTCAGTTCATCTATCATATCCCTATTATTTACTACTGGTCTATCTACTTTTATGATTCGTACATTAAAAGACTATGGATCGGAATGGATTATTTTCTCAGCACTTCTTGTGATAACCAATGATATTATGGCGTATGTCTTTGGAAGACTTTTTGGAAAATCAAAATTATTACCTAAATTATCTCCTAAGAAAACATGGGAAGGTTTCATTGGAGCAGGATTTTCAACAATGTTGATAGCTATTCCTATACTTCGATTTATTGTAAGTCAAGGAACTTTGTATTCTGATGGAGTGAGTCATATGACACAACATGCCATTGTATTAGCATTGTATGCTTCAATTGTGGCACCATTTGGAGGATTTTTAGCTAGTGCTGTGAAGAGAGCTCATTATGCAAAAGATTTTGGATCTTTGATTCCAGGACATGGTGGTGTCGTGGATAGAGTTGATTGTCAACTCATTATGGCTCCTTTTGTTTACGTGTATTTAAGTAATTACTTCTGATGCAAACAAGTGATTTAACTAGGAGTGTATAATAATCATAATAAGAAGAACTTGCAAAAAAGAATCATTGAAGTATCAGGTCTACTTGCGATTATTATAACATCTGCAAAGTGAGAGTGCTATTATTATGATGTAAACTACAAATTAGATCTGCACATCAATTCCAATAGGTACCAGAAGAGAAACACAACTGTTACAAATAATTACTTGTTTCATGTGAATAATAGATTTTGCTTAGTCTGAATAAAAAGATAGATTACAGTTTCTTACTTAATCCTTCTTCTTTTCCTTCTTGGCGCTCTTACGGAAGTAACGCTTAAAGAAAAAGGCAGCAAATAGATAAAGGTAGGATCCATACATCACAAACCCTTGCAAAACTATATTTTTATTCACAAAGCAATCAGGATCTGTGCGGTAATAGTGGTAGCTGATCAAACTAATAGTCACTCCTAAAATCATTTGTACAATTTGGAACAAAGTGATCCAGATAGGTTTCAACCACTTGGGTTTCATCCTGACGGCCATAAGGAAATAGTATCCATACATGACAGTATGGACAGACACGTTAACTGGGCCAAAGATCGGACCGCTTGGAGCTCCTGAAATGTAACCAAACCAAGAATAGAGAAGAACAGTGATATGATGGTACCAATGGAGGAAAATAAGAGGTTTCTTGTGTGCAATGATGAATACTGTATCAATCAATTCACTGCAAAAAATATCATAAAGGAAATTGTAATATGAGTAAGATTTGTGTGTAATTTCCTATTGAAAGAAAAAAAAGGAGTGTTATTTAACAAATGGTAAAACCAAACAACTTACAAAAATTTACTCCAAACAAAAATAAAGACCCATAGTCCACTCGCGCCACCATACATAACGTTGTGATCAGTACAGAGATTTTCTTTCAATGGAAGAGTAGCATAATTGTAAAGTGGGTGAATTCCTCTAACGACTGAAATAGCCGAATAAATTGTAAGGAATAAGTTCCAAGCAGCCTGAAATGGATAAAATAGTCTATGAGAATTTTTTTACACACCTCAAATGTAAATGAAAAAAAACTTCGAATTTTGAGACAGCTTGAAGAAGTACTTACCAAACCAGAACGCCATTTAAATGGCTCTCGAGTTTCCATGTACTTTTGTCCATAGTAGATGAAAATGGCGTAAAGAATGACGGTGATAATGGGGACCTCTGGGTGATCTCTCATCCATTCCCTAACTTGAATGTAGGGAATGACAGAATCACTGACATGATACTTCTCAAACCTATTTTGTAAAATCATCAAACAGGTATCTTAGTGAGCAAGGCTTTTATAGAAAATTACATTCAAGACTGGCACAAACAGATTCTCACCAGAAATATAGAGGCTCTAGGGCTGGGAATCGGCACATAAATTCTTGATATTCAACACCATCTGGTGTCCTGACAAGGCAATTTGCCTTGTCGATCATTTGGTATCCTGACATGATGAACTTTTTTCTGACTTGCACTCTGCCTTGCACTTTTCGGTCTCCTTTCCTTTTGCAATGAAAACTAAATTATGGTTTTATGCAAATAATCTAACGCTTGTGTACCATGTCTTCATAGATAAAAAAATGACGTTTTCATTCAATTACAATAAATATGACCTAACTGAATCCTAATTTTTCGTAATTAATAAATGTGTATTACGACGATTAAATATAACCTGCTGTTGACTTAATAAATGCACTACTTCGATAGAGCTCCTTTCTGAAAAAGAAAAATGGACGAGCTCTGGGACAGAGTTCTCATACAAGTTTTTCCCAAAAAAATTGGGTGATCATTGACACCAGCTTGATTTCATTTTGAATGATGAATAGATTGACGAATTTTGATTTTTTGTAGCATCACCAAATGTGAACATAGCTTTAGAATTTGATTTCCATATGAGTATGAATCATCAACCTTGTCCATACGCACTTATTTAAACAACAAACAAATAGAGAGGAAGATGTTCTGTCCTTTTTGAATGATTTCGTTTCCGACAATGTAATATTCTATCGACAATTAATAAGTGATCATCTTTGCAAAAACTATTGCATGTTTATTTTTATTTTAAGGAGAACTTCTATTTTTAAAGTTGGAAATTTCTCGAATGATTGAGATCTCTGTATGTCCATTATTGTAAAAAAAATTATTTGAATCATGAAGAAAGTTTGATGCACTATGAGCATTAAACTCTAGGCAGTCATATATCATTGTAAGAGAAATGTTTTGCTACTTGCAATGTTGAAACATGCTATTAATAAGGAGAAAGACATGAAAATATGATTATACAACTTAGTGGAATTTGAGTTTGTTTCGATCAAATGAAGTGGATTATTTTCACAGATTGAATTTTGTAAATTGGTTGTACACAGACTGAGATACAGAGTAAACAATGCTTCAAGTAAGGTAAGAAGGTATTGGAAAAGAAAATATAATTTCGCTTAGAATTATTAAATTTGTTCACCAGTGAGATCTGCGGGCCTCTCTGTTCTGTTCAGGAGTAGCATGCATATGCCCTCCTTACAGTCCGTTTTAGTTTCCATTCCATTCGTCGATCAAAGAAGGTCACTAATTTCCTCCTTCCACCTTTTTCTGAGGTACATAATATTACTTACAATATGATAAAAATTGCGTGTCTGTTATTAGCCTCTACATCCAACACTTTTTCGATGCAGGTACAACTATCAAGATAAATAAGTATACTTAGAAGAGAGCATCTCCGGTAATCCAATTGTGGTGGATCATACCTCCAATGGCCAACATAGCAAGACGTCCGTTTTTAAGTTCTTGCAATTTACGGTTGTCCATTTCTTCTTCAGTCAAACCAACTCCCAGTCCCATAGGATCAAATCCCAAATCTCCTGGAACACGGTCGGGATCAGAAAACATGGTTTCCATGGTGACATTACCCTTGTTAGTCCACCATTCAATAACTCCAGCCCATCCAACAATTTGAAGCATGGCAGAAGCTCCAACAACTTGTGGGGCAAGGTTGGAGTCATCTACGTGGGCAAGTCCAGGAAGAGTAAGCCATTGTTGGGCAACAAATCCAAGACAGGCAAGCATGGAAGAACGTCCGTGCTTAATCTCAGCCTCACGAAGCCATTTCATATCAAAGTTATCAGAGAAACCGAATGGGTCGAATCCTACGTCACCAACCCATCCCTTAGTCTTGGAAGGTTCCTGAAGGAAAGGGACGGCTTTAGAGAAAGCATCAAGGCTTACTTTAGATCCAGTCTATATTGCAAAGAAAACCAAAAGATTGGATGTGAGCAAATTAAAAATTGGGTTGGTCGAACACCTGCCGTTAGATCAAATTTCACTACAACTACTAAGTTCAATATAATGAGCAAGGGAAGTGCCCCATTCAGATCTGCAGGACCTCACATTTTCAAATCTCAACCAGACAAAGGTTTTTTTGTCGTACCTGTGGGGAAGTAGGAGCGAAAGCAGCAGCAGAGCCAGCAACGGCAGCCATGGTGAGGGCAGTAAGCTTGACCATTTTTCTTGTTTTTTTTGGATTCGATTATAAATATACGAGGTATTACGTACAACCTGATGGAGTTGCAACACTCGCAGTTCTTAAAGAGTTCAAACGCTTTCAAGGCAATCTTCGTAGAATCATGTAGACACCAAGATATCAAATTGAAGATTGAGTATTCGTTTCATAGAAGATACAGTAAGTGAGGTTTATACTGGATGATGAGAAATACCTCTGGGTGTCGTTGAAGCCGTAGGATCGCGACGAAATGGAATGAGAAATACATCATCATAGGTTATGTTATGTTATAATATAGTTAGGACAAAACGCATGTAAGAATATATTAGAGGGACGTAATTAATAATTATTCATTCTTCAGATGCGTGTGTGAATTTGAAGATGTAAAAACGATCAAGTCGTGCCTTTTGTTTTGCAAGAAAGAAAAGAAGACACTATCCTTGTGTCACTTCATAAATTTCATAATAATTTTTATTCACAAAACCAAAATGTCTGAGAAAGTAACAGCTTTCCTGGGCTTTCTCTAGAACGACTTTCTCTCATGCAATAATTGATCGAAGTCGAAAATATTAAGTTGTATTGAAATATAGTGTCCTTTGACATAAATTATTGCAGTTACAATTTGTCTAGGAGTATTATTTAATTTAATTCCCAAATGGAGTAACATTTGGAGTAACATTTAATTCATTTCATTTTCCAATCAATCAAGTCCTTTCATGTGCCCAGTCAGGAAATGCCGCAGCTCTTCCAGTGGTAGCATTTAAACATGCTAGAACTACCGAGCACTCAGCTATGAGCAATGAATTCGGAAGTGCTTCAGAGAATTGAGTCTCAGTGAATCCTTTATTCAAGTAGAGTCTATGATGAAACGTAATGAGAGATTTGCCTCGTGACTGTAAATAATTCTCAATGACTACAGTATCACCAGTAGCAACATTGATCGCACTATTGTTTTCATGTGGATGATGTAGAACTAAATTATCAACTTTGGCAACAACAACTGCTATGCCTTCAGAAGTAAATTTTTGTAATTCTTTTGGTCCTCCATAATGGAGTGTGCGTGATCTTTCGAAATAACGAAGTGCTGAAAACAAACCGATGCCGTGCCTCGCATTTCCGTTTACGTCCACACCAATCATTTGCAATTCATCAGAAAATACGCGTATTGGCTCGCTAATGACCCTTCTTCCTTTAGGTTGTCTTTTGGTGTCAATACTTGCCGCATTTTCGTCAAAGTTACATGCAGAAACAAAAAGATCAGGGGAGACACTTTTATAATCTCCATCAGTATTGAAAAGTGTCGCATATGTAGTAGCTGAATTGATTATTTCTCCATCACTTGCACGGGTACATTTTTGTTCACATACAATTCGTATCCCAGTTCCAACACTATCCACTTCATCGCTAATATTGATCACTTCTTTGAAACAATTTTCAACACGGAGTATATCTCCCAGCTCTGCAGCTCTTGTAAACTTCATATTTTCGATCTTTTCCACTACGACAAAATCTTGACCAGGTGATTTTTTTAAAATTAGATTTTCCTCCAGTGCTCTTTGATATAAGGTCACATAGTTTGCATTGTATACAATCCCAAAAGCATCTGTGCTCTCTAGAAATATTTCACTACAAGATTCCCCTTGAGCATTTAGGCTGATGGATCTCAATGGATGGGCTTCTAAATATTTATTGAATTGCGATGCATGTTTTGCAAACCTATCTCCTTGAGTAACTGAGAGCTGATGTAATCGACTAATGAGGACAAATGATGAACAGATACCCAAACAATAAGGAAACAACATAAAAAACAGAAGTTTCTTTCTCATTGTTGTGTCGTTATTTCCTCCTAAAGTCTCATGTAACAGTATTTATAATTCTCTTTGGGCATGTCAAAGACGTCTTCATTTACTAAAGCCGAGGACACCATCAATTATCTTGTGAAACGTAGTATCTCCTCAACATGCGAGAATAATTATGCGTGGAAAAAAATAAAATCCTTGCATGATGGTATCCGTTTCAATTTCATTGAAAAAGTTTGTTGTCATTATCACTTTCAACCATACCATTTCTCTCATAATCCTTCTTTCTTTTCTTAAAAATAGCAGCATCTTAGAAGAGAATCAATGACATTTTATTGTAACGCTTCTTTTAAATTGTTAGGGTTTTCAAGGTTTTCTTACGAAACTAGGCAAAGGATAAATTAAAGTTTTGCTAGAACCATTGGGTACTAAATCATGATTTTGTAATGATGCATACTAATTTATTATAAAATCTTTCATAACATATAGGATTACGATGCTGTAGACTAAAATTGAGCCTTTCTAGCCCTTGCCATCGAGCTCATTCAAAAGTAGAAGAAGATATCGTTGGTAATTTTAATTTTCAGCCATTGATGTACTTAACCATTCAATGATCACTAACCCAACGATGGAGTGCATACCTGAGTTTAAGCACTTAATCTTCTTTTTTTGTTTTTGTTTTTGTTTTTGTTTTTGCACTTCTTCGTTCCTTTTTGTTTAGACTGCTTCTTGGAATCTCCTCTACTATCTCTATAACTTCTTCAACTACTATTTCGTCCCCGATAATCCTTTGTATAACTTTCCCAATAACAAACACAGCCAATACAGCCATGAAGATCAGGCAGATTCTGACCACGTTGAACAAAATGATGGCGTTTAAACTCGTTCCTTGCTGTTGATCACGAAAAGCATCTGCCACATTTTCAAAAAACGAACTTCTAGATAAGCTGACAATAAAGGAGGTAAGCTTTCCTAATATTGTTGTTTGTTGCCAATGTTGATGCCGTAAAATAGACTCTTGTCGTGCTGCCTCTGTGGCTTCAGCGCGTGCTATAGACGCTAGATAATCTGTAAACTCTTCCCCAGAACTCATAAAGATATTGATGCTATCAAGTTTAATCTTCTTGAAAGATCCTCTTTTAAACGATTTGTATGCTAAAGAGCAAAATTTTTTGTGTTTATCTCGCCAGAGAAGTGGACTCTGTTGCACCTATAGATTTATTTCTTTAGACTTCTTATGCTCAGCTATTTGTATAATTTTATGTAGATGAGATTAATTAGTTAGATCCAAAGAAATTCTCTTTTGAATATTTCTTAAATATTTTTATCGGGTTTGTTTTGCGAAGATTCGTAGGTTGAATCTTCACAAACGAAAAAATTGCATAATATTTCTTGTTTTCAAAACACAGCAGGTGAATGTTGGAGGTATAAATATTGAGTGAAAGAATCTTGAGTAGACAGATCACATCAAAAGATCAGATTCCTTCGCGAAAATATGGAGATCAAATTTGCCATATGTATAAAATGAAAAAATCGTAATTCCTGCCTCCATACAGTATAAACTAGAAGTATTTATCCGATAGGAAAGGGTTTTATATTATATCTATCTTTTGAACTGAAGATGTCATATAAAAGTATATAGAATCGTAGGGCGATGTTTGGGGGGTGAATAAGGTTCATACAGATCCTCCCTCCTTGAGATTTTTGATTTGAATAGAAGAAGGAGCTATTTGTGGCAAGGAAAGAAAATCCACATAAGGACAAAATGCTCAAAGTTCTTTCACCGTCCATCGCAGACCATTGCTATTGATTGCATAGATAGCGTCAACCTGCTTTAAACATACATATGGCAATTTTACCAATGTAAAAGAAAAAAAAAGTCTTTGCTTCATGAGTGACATAAGCTTTGAAGTCGCTTCCCACAATAACATGCCAAGTTGGTCCATATTTTGTATCAAAAAAACGTTTAATATGATTGGCCTGTTTCTTTTCTTCTACATGCACCTCGATAGCTGTAGAAGCAATCGAAATTGCATCTTTTTTCATTTCTCCATGCTCATCCATATCGCATATTTGCTTATTCATTCCAGTCCCATGGGAGTTCATGTCTATAGTTGAGTCTCTCATATTTTACCCAGTGCAGGTTTTGAATTGAAAGGTAAGATTGACAATACTGAAATAGATAAATTTATTACAATGTCACTATGAAAGGTTGAAATGAAACATTTTAAAATTTCGAAATATTGAAATGGGATTTACTTACTAAACCTTCCATGACAATTAGAATAAGTGTCATTTACTTTTTTAACTTTATGATGAGTAATCTGTTAAGAGAAAAACTATTGGATGATAGTATGAACCAATCTTCGATCGATCTTGTTGAGAATATCGCACAAGAGAATATGAAGTCTTTATACGAATTAGCAGATTACAGAGAGAAAAATAATTTTCTAAATTCGCAACTTCAAAAGGCAAAAGATTCATTGAACACAATAACAATCCATTATGAAGCAAACATTGATAAAAGAGATAAAATAATACAAAAACTAAGATCTGAACTGGAGAGAACGAAGTCTGAAGTAAGTCACGATATTAACGTTGCAAAAGCTGAGTCAAAACTTCAGATCCAGCAGATGAAGGATAACCATTTTATGTTAGAAACTGAATTACGTGAAGACTTAGAAATTGCTCAAGTGGAATTGAAAGAATTGATTCATTTTAGAGATATGAAAATCAAAGCAAAAGAAAAAATGGCAGAGCTAGAACAAATGGTAAAATTATTAGAAGAAAAATGTACGCGAGAAAAAAATGAGCAAGAACAGCGCGGGCTCTTTGAATTGTCGAAAATAAACAAATCTTGTGAATCGAGAATCTTCGAGATTGAGAAACGTGCTCGATCAAAGGCTCGAAATGATTTTGGCATTATGGTTACTAAAATTATTCAAGATAATAAACATCTCTCGAATGAGCTTCAATCGCAATTATCGATTGTTTCAAGTCTTCAAAAAGAAAAATGTGAAGCTCACAAAAATATAAAACAAGCACATATAGAAATAAATATTCAAAAAGATAAGGAAGGAGAATATGCAAACCAATTACATGAGTTATTGAAGGAAAAAAAGTACCTACTTGCTCGAATAGAAAAGTTAGAGCAAGAAACAGAGCGAAGAAAAAGAGAGTATTTTAAGCAGAACGAAGAAAGTAGTGCACAGATGGCAGACACGACTCAAAAATGGAAACATGATCAATATCACTTAAAAAGTATTTTGGACCGTAAAGATAGAGAGCTGAAGCAAATGAAGCAACTGGTCAAAAAAGTCATAGATCAAAGAAGTGATGTAGAAGAATTTCTAAGTGAATCATTGATACATATTACAGATAAAATTGAAAAAAAGAGAAAAAGTAACAATACGAAAAACGATATTAATAATGATACTAAGGTAACGATATACCGTTTATTCACATTTTAAAAATTGCTTTCGCATTCAACTAATGGCATCTCACTTCATTTCTTTATCGTCTTTTTTTAAATTAAATTGAAAAGGAGTATGAACATAAAAAGGTGAACAGTCATGAAAAGAAGAGATTTATTCTTTCTGACCTTCCTTTAGATGCCCAGGAACACATATTGCAATTACTGCTGACTAAAGTAAATCGTAACGAAGATATTGGAGTGTCAAAACTATCATCAAACTAATTTACTGTCGGCTGTAGTACTATGATCAAAGGAATCCAGTTTCTGGCAAAAAGCATAAAGAACTGAATTCTGCTCAATAGTAGTCCTTTTCTCCAGAAAGCGACCTCGTTCTCTCCTTCTCTTGGACATCATCAAGGTTAATTCCCCATCCCATTGCGAAAAGTTTCTTCCTTAGATCTCTCTCCACCCGATGATTCCATCTTTTATTGGGATTATCTTTGCGTTCCATGCAGTCCACTTTACAAGCAGCATCAAGAAGAAGAGATATTAATGGAGAACAATTATCAATACTCTGCTTGGAGGATGTTTCACAGATACGATCAAATATTTTATTAATATGTTCAGCTCCAAACCTTTTTTCTTTGATAAGTTCTACAACCTGCTCCTCTGTATTGAGCATTTCAGTGGAATCATCTATTCTAACGTTGATTAATAGCTCATCAAGCCAACGATCTACGTTTTCGATGTTTTTCTTCCTTCTTGCTTTGGCTGCTGCGTCAAGTTCTTTCCTTAAAGATTCAGCTTCCTCTCGTAATTCCTTTGCTTGTCTCAACATCAATTTTGCATCTTTTGGTTCAAGCAAATTCTCGCCTGATTTTCCCTCAAAAATACACATGCCAGTCCTATAGAATTCTTGAGGTTTAAAATTGGAAGACTGAGAGAGAAATGCCTCGCTATTCTGAATAGCAAGGAGGACTAAATTCACATGAAAAGCTGTTCGAAATTGTTCGACAATATTCTTCATTGTAAGAAGCCTTGTAGTTTGAAGAAATTTTATGATAATTAGATTGATTCTGGTAATGGTACTTGACCGAAACTTGCTTTTTGAGGCCAAATGCTAAAGAATAATCTTAAAGTATAAAACAATTGAAACCTGCAAAAGAAAAGAACAATTTTAGCAATGTTGTACTGTTACTCAAAGAATTTAAACCAAAGCATGCGCAAGTTGCTTGTTTCCCTGACTCAAGAAAATAATAAGATTGAGAATTTCAGCCGGTTAGCAGTGATTCAAAAAATTGGTTACGACTGTATCAAAAATTACTTACGGTCCAGCACTGCTAATAATCTACTGTTGGATTGCTTGAGGTGGAAAATATGACATTCTTCGTAAGTTGATCCTTCATAGAATCTTCACCAATACAACATGTATGATTTTTCGTCACAATTTCGTTTGAATAAAAAAAACCTTCATGCAATAAATAAGTTCAGTCTTTCAAGTTAAGTGAGTATTGAGTTTAATCATTTTAATTTAGTTTATGGATGAGGAGGTTTCCATTCTGAAAATTTTTGAGGCTTCAAAAAGTAGAGAATGCGGAATCTTAAAATTTCTTGCATTGACATACTTAATAATATCCTCTACCTCTACCACCCGAACTGCGACCTCTGCCTCTCCCTCCTCTACCGCCATATCCACGCCCTCCACGTCCACGACCTCCTCGTCCTCCTCGCCATCCACCTCTACGATCAAATCCACCACGCTTACGTCTAACTTTGGCTCTCAAGGCGTCAGGTACTTCTTGATCAGCCCCATCTAATAACTCTACCAGTTCTGTGGCCCTTTTAGAGTCTTGGTCAGTAAAGAATGTGATTGCATTTCCTTTTTTACCAGCACGGCCAGTCCTACCAATACGGTGCACATAATCTTCAATACCATTTGTTCCAGATGGCATATCATAGTTCACCACAACACCGACATCCTTTACATCTAATCCACGGGCTGCAACATCTGTTGCAATAAGCATACGTAGAGTTCCACTCTTAAATGCATTCATAACCTTAGTTCTTTCCCATTGGGCACGATCACCATGCAAACTGTCGACAGCAAAACCATCGTTCCACAACTTATTTGCGAGTTCATCACATGTTATTTTTTTACTTGTAAATACAATTACTTTTGGGTGCTCTTTTCCTCCATCTTTATTACTTGTTCCATCCACCAAATCTTTCAAGACTTCTTGAATTTTATCTGCCTTCTCAAATTCACTGATCATATGAATTGTCTGTGTGATATCTTTGTTTGCAACAAGGCTATCAACATCACCAACATTGATTTGTACAGCATTGTTCTTCAGAAAATCGTGGGCAAGTCTTTGGATCTCTTTCGGCCATGTGGCAGAGAAAAGCAAGGTTTGCCTTTCAAGAGACAAATTTCCGATGATACTGCGGATCTGTGGTTCGAAACCCATATCAAGCATTCTATCTGCTTCGTCCAATACTAGGTATTTAATTGATTGAAGATTAACTTTTCTCATTTCGATCAAATCATTAAGGCGCCCAGGTGTGGCAATTATAATATCAACTCCGCGAGATAAAGTGGAAATTTGAGGATACTTTGGTGCTCCACCATAAAGACACACGGAACGAAGACGTACATGGCGTGCAAACTTGTTGCTTTCTTCGGAAATTTGGACAGCTAATTCACGAGTTGGGGCGAGGATAAGCATGAACGGTACATGAGGAGAAGAAGGTGATTGTCTCGACCCTTTTTTACTTTCCGTATATTGATGTATAGAAGGGAGTAAAAATCCGCATGTTTTTCCTGAACCTGTTTTAGCGACAGAAATCACATCTTGACCCGTGATGGCTATGGACCATGCCTTTTTGATAAAGAAAGTAAGAAAATTTGAGAAGGTTCTTGCAAACATCTATAGAGTACATTTAATTTTGAAAATGATTCCAGAATAAAACTCACCTGAGCTTGAATGTGGGTGGGCTTTTCAAAGCCAGCACTGGTCAAAGATTTTTGTATAGGTTGGGCAAAAGGGGCATCTGAAAAGTTATAAAAAGGAGTGGGAATAACATAAAAATCAGATCCATGTTGCTTTACAGTAATGTTCTGTTCTTTCCTCCACTGATCAGGGTTAAGTTCTGAATTGCTTTTTTTAGCAGGTTCAGGATCTTCACTTTTCTTTTCTTCCACTAGATCCATGGATCTTGTTCTGACGCGTTTGGCATCCTCAAGTTCGTTGCCTTCACCCGACCATGAACGCATACGTTTATTTTCCTTTTCATGTTGTTTGTCCTCATCTGTAACTAATTTATCTGTCTCCCGAGATCGCTTCTTCTTTTTTTTTTCCTCCTTCGATTTCTTCTTCTGTTCTTTTAATTCCTTGTAAGAAATGCCTTTTTCTTCGGCCTCTCTCTTTAGAGCCTCTTTGCGGTCTGCTTTCGAATCCTTGCTGCTCATCTTCGGAGTATAGAACAAATGCTGAAAAAGATAACAAGAAAAAGTGAATTGATTGGACTTGTAGGAGTTTAAATGTATTTCTACGTCGTACTTTCTCCTAATACTAAGTTACATACGTGATATTTAAATATATTCTACGTAGAATTTTAAAACAAACACAAATTTTTTTTGCGTATGTTATTGTGTGGTAGTGTGGTCTTTTTCTCGTCTAAGGCATTGGATACTGAGATAGTATATATGTGTATGTAGATATATATTAGTGGACTAGATATAACTATAATCTAATCAGTATACCTCATCTAATATATCTCATAGTAGATTGTAGGTATCACAGGTTATTCGCCAGATACCATTCATGTACCTATTTGAATTTGTGCGAACGAGATATTATATTGCAACAACCAAGAATATAAGAATTCTAAAATGCGATGATAGAAACTTAGAGACCAATAGCATAAGGCATTGGTGGACCACAATGCAATGAAAAAGGTCTATTTTTATTATCAAAATGTTGTTACGAATGTATGTTAGGTTATTACTTTATCAAAAGGATTTGAAAAAGATTTTGAAACGAGTAGAGCATTTAGTTTCCAGAGTCTTGAAGCTAAGGAACTCTTGAAAAGTTCATAGGAACATCTCATGCTGGCTTGATTTCAACTATTTTTTTGCGCTTTATTTTCACAGAGCTACTAGTAGGACTCAAAGAAATGAGGAATCATTAGTTGAGATGAACTTGGAATACATAGTTAAATCCTTTGTACAAGTATATTGATTGCATTATGTCTTAATCACTGCGAAATCCTTTCATTAACAAGACGACGTGTGAAATTCCAATGTAAAGTTTGATTCAACGGCCTCCAGGATCCAAAAAGTTGACTTCTGATTAAATCTTGTTCTTCTGCTTCGTCATTTTCAAAGCTTTTTGTTTCACTAACCGCTTTGAATAGACAGATTTCTTCTTATAAGCATAACCTATATGAAGAAAAGTTTTTTATTATTGGATTATTTCTTCTATTGAAATGTGCAAACTGATACATAGAAGAATATCTTTCGGGAACAGCCATTTAAAACCGTTCAGTAGATGAAAACTTATTCAGCAAAGTGCTTCTGTGCACATAGAAGAAGAATTAGACTTCGGACTAGAAACAGATAACATCACTCAGACGCTAAACGGTACTTCTTTGTCTACTTTTAAAAAGAAAACAGAATGGATCCCCACACACGCATGAAGGATTCTTTTTGTAGTCTAATCGAGATATTATTGCGTCATATATTACGTAATTTTCGTCAACCTTTTACCTTTTAACTTTCCTTACTGATTCTACGTTGAATTGATTTTAAGTTGAGGTATTGTATTCGCGATCCTTCTCCAATATTCTTATATATTAAAATTAGATCTAAGTATTTAAAATGTAGTTAAACGCCTACGTACTTTTGTTTTTTATGTAACAAGTTGAATGTTTTGTTTGCGTATCTGAACCAGATGGTTGGGTAGCACGAAATATAGCTTTCGTTTCAACAAACCAATATATTACCCAAATCAATAAACATGAAGGTTTTCGTAGCTGCTCTTTCCGTTTCAGCCGTTGCTGCCTTTAACCCAGCCCCTTTTGCTGCTCGCGGTAAGTGAATCATTGAAAAGCTGCATAACGAAGAAGGAGTTTTTGAGCATTCGCGGAATAAGAGTTGAATGCCATTCGTTGAAGCCATGATTAGCGTCTTCAAATACGTCTTTACAGTATGCATATGACCTGTCTAATATGAAATCACTCAAACACCAAACTTATTTGAAAATGAATTTACTTTACAATAACTGTAGGCCCAAGTGCTTTAAGCATGGCCGAATATGACCTGGACTATGGAAGCAACAACGGATATGTTCCTGCCTCAGGCGCTGACGGTGGACAAGGTCAATTTGGTGCCATCTCACCCAATAACTGGCGCGTACCAGGAACTTCTCCATGTGGAGAAACTTCTTACTCCGGAGCTGCTGATGGAGGAGACGAACCCTGGTTCTCTGAGGCAGTTTCCACTGTTTCCCTTGATCTTGCTAAGGCTGAAGATACTTTGAAGGCCTTCACAAAGGAGGCTGCAGACTTCAAGATGGAAGCATTCGCCGAAACCAGCCCATATGAGTTTACAACCAAAGAAGAGGCCTACGAAGAGTTGGTTTCTACCTTAGGATACTCCAAATTCCTCGAACAAACAGCTAATCAATTAAAGAAGACTTGGGCTAAGCTACACCCAGAGCCAAAAGAGGAAAAGGAGGAGAAGAAGGATTAAAAAAATTTCCAACTTGTTTACATGCTTCCCCACCAGCCAAAACTATGAAACAATGCACATGGTTCTACATCCAAAACTCGTGTCAACTGCAAGAGGCGCGAAGCACAAGACGTGGAAATCATTTGAGCAGAATACATTGTCTAGATTCACTAATGTGAATATTACCGACGCCTGAGGACATTCTATTTTCCCTAAATAATAAAACAGACTGCCTTTTTGATAATGTGATTTAAACCTATTTTGTCACCTACTGAAACCACAATGCCACTATATTATCAGGAGGTAGAATTTTTTTATTAACCTAGTTCTACAAATTTTATGTGTAGAAATAGAGAAATAGATGTGTGCTGATTCATCATGCAAAACAAAAATGAGTCGCAATGATTATGTGGCTCTTGGAGCAACCTTTAATTTGGAGTCCTGTAAATTATACTGAGAAATATGCCCCTAATTTTTAAAGTGCAAGAATACTTTTGAAGAGACCACTTGCTACATTCAAATTGAATAAATCAATCTTTCGAAAGCTGTCTTTTCACTTTCAACAGGGAGTAAAAGAATATAACTATTTCTTGCGACATAGGATATTTCTGTGGATACGATTTCATATTCCTTTCGAGGTAATACACAGATTTTATCAGTGCTACTAATCTTACATAGTATTTGATCTTTCAGCCATATTTTATTCAAACTGTGATGATATATCCATCACAGTAGAAACTCATTAGCTTCTTTCCCTTGCATAAACATGAAATTTAGATATTTCAACTATCGGAGAACTTCTAGAGGAAAGAAAGTAAATTAGATATTAGATATCTAGATTGGGAGCCAATTACAAATAAAGCAACAATGCTCAAGAGATGGTTTTGATTTTTTTGGTTTCCATGTTTGCCTGTCTCTAGAATGAATTGCTTCTCGAAAAACATTAGGTTCATCGAAGTATTGGAGCATTGTTCTATTCATCACCCATAGGTAAGTTCCATCTTGCGCTTAAGATTGCATTTGTTGGATGAAAGATTATATGCACCGT
>Ga0209092_10001779_pt1 | contig 20521 bp, 12 predicted proteins | sample FraStrMetagenome_FD_187446 | JGI IMG/M metagenome (GOLD analysis project Ga0209092, IMG submission 187446) | Marine eukaryotic phytoplankton communities from Arctic Ocean - Fram Strait ARC3M Metagenome (SPAdes) (version 2) | ecosystem: Environmental > Aquatic > Marine > Oceanic | place: Fram... | reverse complement strand
GGTACATCCAAATAAGTCTAAAAAAACGAAAAGGGGCAAACCGAACGATAACGTGCGAATAATGTTGCAGAAGTCAGAAGGCGACCCGAAGGCAACACGTGGAGGATAGGAAAATTTCAATTAATTTATTTTGTGACAAAAATAATTCTCTACGGAGGATGCGTGTGTACCTTTATGTATAGGGTACCTACACGATTAAAATAAGAAATGTTTTATTATTATTTGTCGAACACACACCTGCTGCGCAAATGGCGGAATTTAAATATCCGTCAGTAAACATGGCATCAACAACACCCTGCCCAATCACGAAAGAAGAACAACCAGAACTCTTCACCACTGGCCCCTTCCACCAGCAGCATGATCAACAACCCGCTCAATCATGGACATCACAACAATTCCATGTCGACTTCGGCGCAAACATCATCATCATCAACCATAACAAATTCTTTCATACCTACCATGCCCAGAAAGAATGCATCGAACATATCGCTGGAGACACCATCCCTGGTATCGAAGGATATGGCTCCATCATTATCAAACTCAAACACAAGTTGCATGTAATTCGCAATGTTGCTTACATGCCTGGCAACAACAAATGTACGCTCAGTGCCCACCACCTTTATCGAACAAACAGTTTCAGATCCGGAATGCACTCTATGCACTCCTGCATCAAATTAATTGATGCCGACGGTTTTCAAACAAAGCTTCCTATAGACGAAATCAAAAACGGACTCGATTACGTCACCATACACCTCCTACCTCCTTGCACAAAAGATATATTACCTCAAGCATGCTCAGCATCAAAACGAAACTTGTCTCTTACCGCAAACCTCATCCATCACAAGTGTGCCCATTATCATTATGCACGCATACAACACCTTGCGCAACATCAACTCATTACAGGACTTCCAAAGAACTTACCTGTGATGGATAAACCATGTCCAATCTGCCTCGCTATGAAATCAACGAAATTACCACGTAAAAAGAAAGTTGATTGGACTAAGTATGAACCAGGAGAATCAATCCATATGGATTTCGCTTTTATGCCAGAAACAAGTATACGTGGCTTTACTGCATTTTTGTCTATAAAAGATGCAGCCACTAATTATACGTGGATCTTCCTTTCTCGCAATAAGAGACCCCCCCTTGATGTGATAACATTCTTTATTTCCATTCTCAAAAAGGAACATCGTACTATACGCTACATACGTGTAGACGAAGATGGGGCCCTAGCCCAATCAACCGCATTCTGCAAACTACTCCTGCTACATACGATTACTCTACAAACAACAGGAGGCTATGCATCTAGCCTTAACGGTAAAAGCGAAAGTTTAAATAAAGTTGCAAAATATACGGTATCATCTATACTGGCTTCTACGCGTATGGATCCAATGTTTTGGTGTTTTGCACTATCACATGGAAACAACGTCATCAGAAATATGTCATTGAACCCATCCAAGACTATGACGTCAAAGCAGGCCTGGACTTCCAAAAAGCCTGATTGGTCAGAATTTAGAATTCCTTTCTGTGACGTGTATGTGTTAGACTCAACACTTACCATCGGCACAGCTAAAAAGCACACTTTTCTGACTTTTGGTGCTTCAACCTCAATCATTTACTACTGGGACTCAGAAAAACGCTGTATCAAAAGATGTCATCATGCGTATTTTGATGACTATTCTACATCAAAAACTACAACAAACTATACGTTATCAGATAAGCTACTGCATGAGCACAATATTTCAGAAAATGACATCAAGAAAAACAAAAATTATGCTGGTTATTTAAAATCTCTATTTTATAAATCTAATCCATCTGCTTTCAACATAACGGATATGTTTATCCATATCGTGGACTTCACATCAACAAAACCACCACATCACAAATTACACATCCAGTTTGATGAAGACTTCGGTCTCCCCTACATCCACACAGTCTCCCCACAAAGTTCCTTCTACCAACACTTGCCTCCTACCTACCGCCGCAACATATGGATCGTCTCCATTCTTGACTCAGAGCCGATTACTCCAACGGAAGTTTATGAAGCCATCGAATATAGCCTCAAACAAAAACAACCAGTAATCTCCATCATCATCGCCAAAAGGACACCTCCATCAAGAACGCAACTCCTTACCCTGCGCGCCACATTCGATCAAATTCAACAATACCCACGCAAAATTGCCAACTATGCCATTACTAATCCTACACGACCCATAACCCCCAAAAATGTGAAAGACTTCAACAAAACGGGTCTCAAACAACAGTGGATGAGATCGTTATTCGAAAATTATACGAAAAACGCAAAATCACATACCTTCACCGCTCCGTTTCCTATCGAGGACGCACCCAAACATGCCAATATTCTGCGTTCAGTCGTCAACCATCGTGTTAAGGATCTAGGCCATGACACCTATGATCTATACTCCCGTCATTGTGCAAATGGATCAACAATGATCAAGGGCCTTGACTATACAGAATCTTATGCAGCCATCGCAGTTATCGATTCCTGTCGAATTGTTATTGCAATTGCATCACGATATGGATTAGTTATTTACATTATTGATATCAAAAATGCATTTCAAACAACTTTATTGCACCCAAATGAAAGAATCTACTTACATTTACCACCCTTCTATCTCCAATGGTTTCGTGAAACCTATCCAAACCACAAACTCCCGCCCGCCAAAACCATCTACATTCTCCAAAGCATCCATGCAGTCCAAGGAACTAAGCCAGCCGGAAAACAATGGAGTGATCAAATCACTTCCCTCTTCAAAGCTATGGGAATGAAAAAGAATGCAACGGACAACGCAGTGTGGGTGAGCAAAAAAGGCAATGATATAGTAATCTTGCTATCCGAGACAGATGATTTCATGCTGCTCGTTAGCGAAAAACAACTCTACCTTGATATCAAAACCAGAATCGAAAAATCTTATGACATCACCATGCAAGAAGGCCCCATCCTCCAATACTTGAACCTCCAAATCATCCAAAGTGACGCCGGCATCAGTATTGACCAAACAAAACATATTTTGAAAATGCTCGAGCCCCATTTCCCAAAGGATTCTTCCTTCACAGCCACCGATATACCATTCCGCACGGATCGTGAATACGAACAGGACATGATGAATGCTGTCCCAGCCTCTCCTTCTGAGCTCAAATTGCTAGAAAAAGAATATAAAGGCTCCTATGCAACATTGTATGGCCAACTCCTGCACGTTGCAACCGTCACTAGACCACAGATATCCTATGCATTACTCAGGTTAGGAAAATTTCAGTCAGGTCCATGCAAAACAGGTTTTGAAGGGTTAAAAAGAATTTTTCGTTATTTAGCCACTCACCCAAACATCCCAATCATGTATCCAAAGGGTCCGCAATCTCATCGAAACATCATCACCTTCGTTCCCCATCTAAAAGCACCTGAATCAATATCCATCCCAAATACTCTCTCCCAACTCTGCGACGCCAACTACGGCACAGACCTCACCGACCGAAAAAGTATCTCTAGCTGCATCACGCTCTACAATGGTTCCATCGTTTCGTGGAAGGCCACAAAACAACTAGCCATCGCCACTTCAACAACAGATGCCGAAACACGCTCCCTATTCACCGGTCTCAAGAAAGTTCTCACATTCAGAAACTTCCTCACTCACCTTGGATTTCCCGAGCAAGAACCAACCACCATCTTCGAAGATAACCAGGGTACCTCCGATATTGTACACGCTGGTCGCCTCACCCCTAGAGTAAAGCACATCGATATCCCTCTTTGCTACATCCATGACCACCACAAGCAAGGCTCCTTTACCGTAAAACGCTGTCATACGACCCTCATGTTAGCAGACGGATTGAATAAAGCGTTAGCAGGTCCGGTTATCAAACGGCATTCGAATCATTACACAGGTAAACGTTTTTATCCAAAAGAAAACTCACCACATCATAATGCACTCCTGAAATATGCTCCGCTATCTTCATAATGTTTCGCAAGAATTCCTGGGTAATTCTTACGACGGGGGAGTGATACAATCTATCGATTTCCAACTTCATGTTGAACACGATTAGATTGTAGCATGATCTTTTCTTACGTCATATTGCACTGTACGTGGATTTTCTGTTAGTATGATAGTGGAATCAGTTACGCATCACTGTCACCACTAGTTTCTGGATCATCATGTGTTACCATGTTGATCACATCATACATTAGGTTTGTTAGACAATCTACAATATGAACTTAGATCCGATGTATTTTATCATACAAGTATATGATAAAAATACTTGCATTTACTGTATATACTACTTTAAAATGCAATCTATAAATTATTAATCACAATTTATCTACTTTACAGTTTAAAGTTGTCCATTCAGTTAGTCTTCTGACTTACTCCGTCATCAGTGCTAGAGCCAATCTATATATTGACTCTATCACTGATTTGGTATTTGCTTCTCTCCTAATTCTTGTCGCTATTTCTCCACTACAAGGTTTTTTGAATGCTTTGGTTTATTCTAAAAGTAACCCGTACATGCTCTTCAAGAGATCATTCTCCTTTTGCCAAGCATTTCAACTAACCGCAAAAACATACGAAGAAAGTAGCGAATTATGACATAATAATAGTGGATACTTTAATAAACCGAAATATGCAATTTTTAACAAAATATATTGCAAATAGATATAAAGAATATAAAATTAAGATATGTATGAGTCAAGCATATACAAAATTCTGTGATTGTCCTTTTACTTCCACCATTAACATGTCTCATTTGGTAAATATGATTATATGTAATAAAAATTATTTTCACGTTCTCATGTCCATCTCAGGCATTTTCAAATGTGTTACTCTAGCTCGTCATAAATTGTCATATGCAGATAAATTTAATATGAAAGATGAGCCATTTCTCGTGATAAAGAATTATGCTTATTATTTCATATTTTGGGTAAATTTTTGTGTTCTAGTTTGGGACACATGTGGAGATAAAATTATTAATCGTCACCATTGAATACAAAGAATAAGACTAAAAATGTTACCACAATAATTGAATCAAACACAAAAATTGATTCGGTGGATTATTTCTGACTTCAGATAGGAATGAATAATTTAATGTTAGTAGTTATCTCGATCCAATGTCTTGAGTTCTCTATTTTGCAACAAAGGATTGATTTGTGACGTATTGTGTCGTTGTTTTAATACCTTATTTTTCTTAATAATTTCTGACACTAACAAAAGAAAGCTAATAATCCGCGCAACACAAGACAAAAAAGAGTGTTAAAGGTTGCAAAACAAACACAAGAACAAAGAACAACACTAACTCATTATTAAATGATTCGGCTTTTTGTGTCAAAAAAGTTGCCTTTTATAGCTCTGTCTCTCTTTATTTGGAAGGATTGCAAATCAGTTGCTGCTTTTACACATACACCAGCAATCTTGCAACCAGCATCATTTGCAGCTTCAAAAACGTCATTTTATGAAATGTCACCAACTCCGCTTTCAACTTTGCAAATGACTTCATCGCCAGATAGTAACGAAAAGAAAGATAAAGGGAAAAATTTTCTCAGCGTGTTCAACACAAAATTTTCTCGAAGAGCTCTGTTCATATCAACAAGTTTGGCCTGGACACAATTTTATTTTGCTCAAGCATATGCTCCTGCTGATTTCAAACGTGTCCCTACTCAATTTATTGCTGCATTAGGTGATCCAGATGCTAAATCTGGCAGTAATGCTAAAGATTGGGGCTTGTGGACAGTTGATCCAGGTCCAAGAGGAGTATTTTTAGATCAATATAAAAAACAGCTAGTTGATCGAAACGGGGTAGCACCGGCTGGTTGGAAATTTGATGAAAAGGATTGGTGGTTGGAAGAACATGGTTTAATCATGGAGGCTCCTACATTTCCAGTCCCTGCAGGAAAATATTTGGTCACTGGGGGGCGTCGCGTCACTACGACATTGACTATTGAAGCTCCTGATAAAGTTACAGGAGAACAGCGATGGAAACTAGACGAAGGGAAGCTTTTTGATGTCACTCATCTTCCATGTAGATCTGCTAGATATCATCCAAAAGTTGATGGTGAAAAAGGATCTCCTTCCACTGCGAATAAATCTGACTTTCCAGTGACTCCTGGTGCAGAAATGCCAAATGTAAAAGGATGTGATAAACTGGATTACGCTGTTATTTTTCTCATTGGGAAGGCTGTATCAGAAGTAGCATAAGAAAACAGTTTTCATAATTTACTTTGACTCGTGTGGGCGTTATGCCAAAGTAATAGTCTATATAATTGCTGGCATCTTATTTAAAACTTTTAATCGGATGTGTGAACCAAAAATTCTTCCCCCATCAAAACAACAATGACAATAAGCTAATTCAATTTGAAATAGTTTCATTGCAAATACCCATATCCATCAATTTATGGTATCCATGATAATCTGTTGGCCACTTGTCACACCAAAACTCAGGTTCAGGATCCTTTGGTTTCCAGTAATCAGCCGAACAATGCCAAACTGAATTTCGATTTTTCTGAATAGGGCGGTTCACACCACGTTCATATGGTACCATATTATGTGAGCAATCATCCCTAACTTGATCTAGTAAAAGAGATTGTAATCGTTCAAATTGATATTGACTTATATGCATAGGAAGATCTAAAACTCGCCAATGAATGCCCTCTGTACACGGCGGAACAGTATAACTCCCTTTATATCCAAAATAATATACGGTTGGTAACAATTGAAACAAATCGAAATCTGCTCTATTTCCATCTTTACCCCAGAGATCTTCCATCTCAGTAGAATTTAGGATGGGATGGATTCGTTCATATTTCTCACGCTGATACGAATAGTAATAATAATAGTAATTTCTTTGATTTTGACATTTAATTTCTCTTTGTGCATAAACCTCCTCCCATTCACGTATAAACTGTTCAAATTGTTCATTATATTCATCTTTTTCAAAGTCTATCATGAAAGATATATATACAACCTGATTATCAAAGGTATGTGCAATCTGTATTTCTCCTGGATATTGCTGTCCATCAATTGTATGTTCTGCGGGTATTTTCACATCCATGTAGACCACTGCTTCACGTAGAGATAGGTTGGAAAAATCAGATGCAGGTGGCCATGTGACTAGATCAACATCCATTTTTTCATCTGCTTCGCTAAAGTAAGGAAAAGTTACGCGTAATGCATGTGGTAAAACTCGAAATGTAAGTTCATTCCAATTTACTTTTCCTCTCTGGAAAAGTCAGATCATACAAAGAAAAATTAATGCTCAGTGAGGGAATTCAAAAAGCATCATCAAAAAAAGGCAAAAGAATGATTAGCAAAGCTAATACATATTTACCTTATTACGTATTTGATGATCATCAGTGCATTCGGCATCAGGAACTAAATCCACAGGACTTTGTCTTTTTCCGGTTCTGCATTGATTTTCAAAAGATGTTGTTAAACTTGATACAAGTTGATCACCTCTTCCTGCATTGTCCCAATTGTCAGGACCGAATCTATTACTTGGCCAATAGTTAAATCGAGCATGTACCTCTTTCCAAAATAATGCAAAAGAAATAAATAGAAGAATTGTCCATTTTTTCTCACTTGAAAAAATCGAAAGGACCCTTAGCATTATTTCTTGAACCTATGATATTATATTGAATGCAAGAGTTCCTCTAAAATTGCATTTTTTGTGCCCAGAAACTATTATGCTTCCTTCATTGTTTGTCGTTTCTCTCTACCTAAAGTTTGTATGGAGGTACATTATTTGAATCGGATCTAACGATATACACGACAGATAACGTCAAAATTTTCAACAGAATTTATATAGATGACTTTTGTGTAAGTTGACAATTTTACTTATTTGAAGGGTTGATCTAATTTAGACATAGTCTATTCTTATAAAGTTTTTAAATAATAAATTACGTGACTAGATTAGTTAAGTAAAATACTGCATCTGCTAATGATCTTGTATTACTTAATGAGGACTAAAAGTAAAAGTAGGATTAGATTTTAAGTAATTATGGATTGTACCTTTATCTTGTGAAGAAAAGATTTTTTATGATGCTTTTATAAGCAAGCTATGCATGAGTGATATCTTTAATGAGTTTGAGTGCTAAAATGAGAGTGCATGATTCCATATTAAAGAGACGCGTGAAAATATTGAAGCATGAATGAAAAAGGAAAAAGATAATCATATCTTCACACAAAGATTCCTTTACTTCATGCTCCTAAAAGTGCTAAAAGTTTATGTTATGGATGGATCAAGATACCGAACCGAAACATTTTTCAAAGTCAAAGTCATGTTCGAAATCAAGTTGAAGCTCAGATCCTTTTTCATCACTTAATGCTTGGCAAAGAATTTCTAAGGAAAATTTTGAAATTTCAAACTCATAGAATGGATAATTTACCCGCGAAAGAAACTGCATTCTGTAAAACATCCTACACAACATCAACGTGAAATATGAAGTCACTCTACCCTATACAACAATGTCTAACTTTACTTATTTGCTCCTGTAATGCAATAAATACACATGCATTGAAGCATGATCCAGATGAACGGCCCCTGAGAGCTCCATCACGGCCACCAGCACCACTTCTATCTTCAACTACTGCATCTTCCATAACAGTGCTATTCAAATTAGATCCAATAGATCATAAGTATCCTAATAATGGTGATAGTTTAGTGGATGTTGGTGAAATCTATTTTTATGAAACTCAGGTCGAAAAGACTGAAAAAGATTTCAAAGCGGACGGATTGGCATGTTCAGAAGTTTCAGGAGCTTGGAAATCCTTTGGAGATTCATTGAAACCATCAAAGTTGACAGGGTATCCTTCAACTTTCACTCTATCGAATCTAAATCCAAATGAGGGTCATAGGTAAGTAAGGATTATTTCCATTAGTTATTGAAATTGAATAATACTTTATCCTGTGGATAGTCAAAACTTATAATATATTGTTATGATAATAGGTTTCGTGTTCGTGCCGTAAATTCTGTTGGAGCTTCTGTTTGGAGTTCTCCTAGTCAAATTTTCAAAACAAAATCATTCACCCCTCCTTCACCAGATAATTTAAGTATTATAGAAATATATCCATCACATGTCCATCTCTCTTGGAATGCACAATTGGCATCTAAAACAACATCTTATCATTTGCAATACAGAAGGCATTTTTTTGGACAAATTGTGGGAGATGCGCCCAATGAAAACAACAATCAATTTCAATGGACAGAATGGTCTCAAAACATATCACCTTTTCGATCAAAACCATTACCTGAAATTCAAGTAGTTACCACTCTCGTTAATCCCGACTCTCATATATCCACAGGATATTTTTGGTTACAATTAGATATTCCAATAATCAGTCAGTTCACAGCACAAGGAGAGCATAATATGAACTTACATTCTAAGTACACATCTGAAGCTATTCCATATAATGCAACATCTCAAGAATTCCAGGATGCCATACAGAATATCAAAGGTATTGGTGAAGTGCATGTATTTCGATATGGACCTGATCCAGAAATATATAGTGATTTTTCTCAGCACGGATCATTTACATGGCAAATCGAATTCGATATTTCTACTGTCAATATGATCAAGTCCTCTGGCATATATGCTGCGTTTCCACTTTTTCTTCATTATAAGAATACATTAAATGGTGATTATGGTGGTGAAGCAATGGATCGAGTTCGAGTGAAACGATTGCAACCAGGATCAGAAGCAAAGTATAAACAAAAGATAACTGAAATAGTTACAAAACTGGAATCGTACACCCACTATGATTTTCGTGTCCGTGCTAAGAACGAATTTGGGTATAGCAAATGGTCTATTTTGGAGAATATACGAACGAAAACTATTGAATATGATCCTAGATCGAATTTCAAAATGCATTGTGTAACAAATAATCCATTTGTAAAATTGCTGAACGGTGAAGGAAGATTAGCTGCTAATCGCATTGATTCAGACTATCATATCGGATGTGCAATGGGTGGAAGAGATGCGAATTCTGGAGGCGATGGACTCGTTGCAATTATTTCCTCAGGAGAAGGTCAAACTAAGTCCGCTCGGACTTATTTTTATTTTAATAGTGGCTTTCAAAATTACATAGTCCCTGGTGGGTACTCATCTGGATATGCTGTAAATAGGGATGTAAGGGATCGTTATGTGACAATTAAGGCTTGGGGAGCTGGAGGTGCTGGGGGCTTAGGACCCAATAGACACGGTTAGTTGCCTGTATATATATTCTAAGATAGTTCTAACGTAAATTCATGCACCTTAAATCCGTTTCAATATTTTTTAAATGATAGGAAATAAAACTACTTTACAGCAAGAGTATGAGAGAGACTTTTCCAATGGTGGAGGCGGTGGATATGCTGAAGCGCGAATACAAGTAACTCCGGGAGAGACTCTACGTATTGTTGTTGGAGGGGGGGGTAAATCTCAGGAATCTCCTCCCTTCTCTTTGGATGGTGGTTACAATGGAGGTGGCGATGGCGGCCGGGGAACTCGCGGGTCTGGAGGCGGAGGTGGTGGGATGAGTGCTGTTTATCGTGAATCAAAGATTATTTTGGCAGCTGGGGGCGGTGGAGGTGGAGGTGCAACTGACTATTGCTGTGCACATGGAGGTGCTGGAGGGGGCAAAATTGCAAATAATGGAGGGTCTACCAAAACTCCAAGAGATCTCACGAATGATAATATTACCACAGGAGAATTTCGAAATGAATTTACTCCGTTAGACTGCAACTCTGAAGAATGTATTGATGAAAGGGACACGAAGGGTCTCCCTGCGAATCATGCCCATCTTGAGAGAGGTTTTGCACCAAATGCATCTTACAGTGTACTCGCTACAGGTGGGTTTGGAGGATCAGAATCAACTGGTGGAAACAACGGAATAAGTGGTAACTACATAATTTATGAAGTAGATATTGATTCCCTTCCAGGAGGTTATGGAAGCGGGGGTAAAGGAGGTGATGGGAAAGATGGTGGAGGAGGTGGTGGATCTGGTATAATGGGAGGAGGTGGTGGAGGATCGGGCGTAGATGGTGCAGGGGGTGGAGGAGGAAGTGGGTATATAAATGCTTTCTCCATTCATGAACCATACAATCGTGGATATCGTAATCTCATGGCTAGACCCGAGCCTCCTCTAGCTTTTTCAATATCACATGATTCATTTTGGTTGTCTTGGGAAACTAACTATAAACTATACGAAGTCGAAAAATCTGATATAACAGCCTATGATGTTGAAGTATCGCAAGGAACATCTGGAAGTGCTTCAGATTCAACCAAGGCGGGATGCTCAGATGATTTCATTCGTTTCGATCATGTAGTTGCGCTTAATCAATCCAAAAAATTTGAGGTTTCAATAAATGGATTGGATCCTAGAACTCATTATTGTGTACGTATTGTTGCTTTGTTCCTTAGTGGTATCAGCAAGAGGAGTGATTCGACTCTAATAACTACTATGTCGCTACCAATCAACCAATGGAAATGGATTTTGCCACGAGCTGCCTACGAAATGAGAAAAAAATCAGCCAAACTTATGTTTTCCATTGACACAAATTCGTGTGAGACACAGCTTACCCCTTCACCAAGGAGGGGGCAATCTCTAACTTATCTCAATAGGAAATTGTATTTGTTTGGGGGCGTTATTGAAGGGTGTTCATGTACTGAGAAAGGTGATCTTTGCGGTGACAAAAGCACGTTTTCTAATGACTTGTGGGTACTTGACATTCCCACAAAAGAGTGGTATCTTGTTGAAACATCAAACCCATCTCCCGAAGGAAGGGAGCAACACAGTGCGGTCGTAATGCCAGATGAAAAAATTTTGATAATGGGTGGAATAGGAAAGAATGCAACAGTATATGGTGACATATGGATTTTAGATATGGGAAGAACGCACAGTAGGACAATTGAAGGATCTCGAATTGAGATGTTACCAATAGTCCTAACAGATACTTCTGTTATTAGACACACTACGGTACCTTCAATTACGATAAGAGAACACGAAAAACTTATTAATGATATCTGTCTTGTTAACGTAAATGTTGAGGTATCAATTTCTCATGAGTGCATTGAACAGATACAGCATATAAAATTGTTTGGCCCGCAAACGTCAATGAAACACCAACCGAATCTACAGAGGGGAAGTGGAAGAATGGCCAAGGTAAGAAAAAAACATGACAGATATGATTTGAAATGTTAAGTTCTGAAAAGAGTTCAAATATTTTTTGTGGAATTTAGCTTTACGTTGGTCAATATAGCCCATTCAAGCAATGCACTCCCAGCAACATCACCATACTTTTTTCGGACTCTTCCGCTGAATCAGTTTTGGACTGGAAACCGAAGATAAGCGGAAACTTCACTTTCAAACCTGCTGAGAGTTTGGTATCCACTTTCAAGGATACATCTGTGAATGGCGAATGGACAATTGAGATCTATGATTCTATAGAAAATGAGCATTTTGGAAGGCTCGTGGACTGGAAGTTAAATATGAATTTTACTGCTTGTAACCAACAAGTAACTTGGAAACAAATGTCTGATGAATCATGCAAAACAAGCCATAGATTTAGAAAGAATTTTAAATATAGCGATTGTGATAAGAATTCAAAACAAAATATCTTCACACCACGCTATGCACATTCATCTGTAGTTGTTGACAACAATGTTTTCGTCATAGGAGGTTCTGCAGGAAAGCACCTATTGGATTTATTAAAATATGATTATTTGACGAATACATGGCAAAGATTAAATGGCTCTTCGTCGCCTAAACTTTGGAATGGACAAAGTGCAAGTCTCACGCCCTGGGGTATCTTTCAGATCGGCGGAGTAAACTTGGGAACTGGTCAAAGATCTGAAGATCGTATCATGCTTTATGATTTAGTTCATGAAACCACAAAGGTTATAGATTCACCAAAACAAGTTGGTAGGAATGATGGAATTAGTTTCGAGTAAGTTTTATGCAAATGAAGCGACATTGAAATTGGTATCTCTCCCCTCTCTCATTTGATTGTTAAAATTTAATTATGATACAAATTTTCAGAAGCCGTTATTTATTATCGTCCTCATTGATTGGGGTCTCAAATACAGTTATCCATCCAACTATATTTGATGATGAACCTGAACCGATGCTTGTTATTTTTGGTGGTGATGATGGAATAAGATACTTAAATGATTTATGGATTTTACGCTTGAGGGAATTCACGAATCAGGAAAAACATAATAATGAACAGAAAAGAAATGCCGCTTGTGAATGGAGGTTGACCCAAAATTCAACTGCATTGAAATACTGGAGAGAGTCTTGTGATCCAAAAGCTGAACTAAAAACACTGCAGTGGTGTCGATGGAGTGATATTTTGTTAATGGCTTGGTGTAAGCAGCAGTATCAAAGCTTTTTGTCTCCATTTTGAGTAACAATACATTCCGTGTACACTTTTCGATAAAAATAAGGTTTACTAGAATGCAAATAATAGATATTCTTACATGAAACATATTCATTTTGTAGATATTCCAGAGAAATTTTCATTTGAAAAAAATATAATACTTTGCTGTGAATAGAGACTCCTTTTAAAATTCGTATGATTTCTTTCATTGCAGCAATAGCATAGTCTCCTTATTTTCATCATCTGGTTACACATTTTTACATTTATTGATATATTGTTAGCGAAGCCAAATAATAAATTTCTCGGTTATATTCATAACATTTTTGTGATGTTATGGTTTTGAGTAAGCCTTCGGTTTAGATAGAAAATAGGGCCTCAAATGAATCCATGATTTTTAGATGATTCATTTTTCTTTGACCAAGTGAATGTTATGAGAACGTGACTAACACTTTTTTCGACAAAAAATAGCTTTCTTGATTTATTCATCTGGATCTTTGTTTGAAAGGATTTGCGGCCCTGGTCCAAGTATGAGAAACATGGTACAGAGAACTATTATAGGACTTACTTGAAAAGGACCATAGCCAAAATCCATTATGAGAGGATGACCACTGAACAAATTTTTTGCGTAGACACCAAACATTCCAAATGTCGGTAATCGAACAAACATCATATTGTAGAGAGCCCCAACTGGATTGTTATCAGCTAATCTGGTGTCGCCCCATGCTCCAGTGATAATAGGGGGGAGTAATGACTTTGTCTCTTTCCAAAGTGTTAGTGGACCATTGTTTGCTTTAGTTACAGGATTTTCATCAAATAACGTGGATGACGAGCCTTGAAAAACGGTCAGGTTGATTTCAGGTGGCGTCAATTCATCCATGTCTTCAAGAGGCTCTTTTTCAGCTTTGATATGTTTCTTGCCATTCACAAAACCACATGTCAGATGCAACGGGGTCTTGGCAATAAAAGCTGAAGCATTTGTTAACGCTCCGATCAGCTCTAGTACTAAAAATATTTTTAAAAGGTGTCTCATTTCCTGCACTGTTAAGAAAATCCAATTTTGAATCCTCTCAATAAGTTCAAAAAATAGGCAATAAGGGGGGGTAGTACGGCTTTTTAGCGTGTAAAAAAGAATTCTATTGTAGTGATTAGAATTTTTTATTTGATATGACTTTATTCTCAAGGCCGATGTATAAGAAGGAAGTACCCCTGAACTCAATTGAGAATAAAAAAAATCTACTAGAATATTTTTCTCTTATGGAGTGATATAGGCGGACACCAAGAAAACATGAAGAAGATTTCATATTCAAGATCCCCTCTTTAGTTCAATTTGATACAATATAAAGTTGTTTGAAGCTATGTGCAAGACTCAATATTTAGGAGCTTAAAGTAAAATTTGCTAAACCTGAAGATTATTTGCTACAATTACCAAAGATGCGATAAATATTGTACGCGAACCAGATGCTTGAAACATTTCATGTTCCATTTTTTTAGCATACCTCGTCTTTGATTATGAGACATACAAGTTCAACGAGATTCATTATGGTCATCTCTAGGAATTCTTCATGTGTTAGGATATTTTGATACGACATCGGCTGAAAAGTCAATCAAATCTGCACTCTCAGCCTGAGTACTTTTTGGAGGTAGATTCGTAGAGAGAAGATTCTCTAAGGGAGCAATATTATTAATATTTTGTACTGAATCTTGATCTTTCTTGAGTATATGTTTTGTCAGTTTCTCTTTATCATCCTCCCATTGACGTTTGAGAACTTCTAATCTTTTGAGTTGCTCATTTTCTGCCATTTTTTTCCTCTTTTCAAATTCTTGTATTTCTTTTTTGTGCTTTTCAATCATTTTTTTATATTCCGACTCTTTCACCTCCATAGACCTTTGAAGGTTATCCATTCTTGTGTCAAATGCTTTGGTAGCGTGGAGTACATTCTTTTCGTAATCCTTTTTTAAGTTTTGAGTAGCTGAATCTTTACTATCATAGCTCTCTGCGTCACATTCAGTGGAAGATATTTCTAAAGATGCCCCTTTTTTATGTGAATAGGATGGAGCTAGTTTTGAAAATGTCTGGGAACCTAATTTTGCAGTAGAAGTATCAAAGTTGTCGGATAGAAAGTCTATGGAGGGCGACTTCACATGTACAATTTGTTGATAATTTTGTGTTGCATTGTTTTGCATGGTAACATCTCTTTCGTGTGGTGTTTCCGCAGAAGGGTTCATCGATTTTACTTTTATGGGAACCTTTTGACTTAAGTCTGGTCTATGCTGTGAGGATCGGGTCGGTACACGCTGGTTGTGATCATCGTTGCGAATTATCTCTTTATCATTGGCATCTGTCTTAAATTGTTGAATATGAACATTGCTCAAACTAGGTCTGCGTTGATGCATCTGGTACGTTCCTTGATTTTCACTGTCGTTGCCTATCGCAGATGGTTGCTGTGAGGTGGCAAAAATAGTCATATCCATAATGCCTGGTTGGTGCTGTGGTAATGTGTGATGTAAAGGTACACTATCTTGAGACGATGCTAACTTAGTCACGTCGACTGAAGGTGATAGAAGATCAATTGGAGCAGGCAGACTTTGTGTTTGTATGGACAAACTAGACTTATTTGAGTATACTGAGTGTTGTTGCAACTGTTGTTCTTTATTCCCTGATGATTCGGTATGATCAGTTTGGACCAAAATCGTATGCTTCTGAGACTGTATGTGATCAGATGAAAGAATGGATTGTTGTGAAGCTGCTAACATAGGGTTTTGCATCAAGCTAGAGTTTTGTTGTCCTAATTGCTGAAGTTGTTGTGATGCCGCATGATTCATTGGTATTTGTTGTGTCTGACTCAAGTCTGTAGCCGGGGATAAAATATCCATCTGCACAGGTGCAGCTTGAGTTTGTCCAGATAAATGTGACTCTTTCAGTCTCATAATGCCACTTGCATTCACGATTGCGACGTTTGAAGAAAGAGAGCTTTCCACTGACGGTTGTTGCATTTGTATCTGTGACGAACTCATTTGTTGCATCATCAAATCATCCTTATTCTCGATGGGAGGTAATGAAATCTCAGACCCGTGAGGCAAAGACTGTTGCATTGATGAAAGCTGTTTCCTATACGTATCAAGATCTACTCTGGCTTCGCACGCAAGAGCACTAATTATCTCGCTAATTTCTAAAATGGCACTTTCTGGTATCGGGAGTTCTGTTACCATTTCTTTCGCTACCTGCACGGGATCGTCCTCAACAAGATGAAAGCTAAACTGTACATCCTGTGTTTTACCTCCGATAGGTAAAGTTATTGTTAATTCAATGACATCATTCGTTATATCAGATTCTATAGGTTTCTCTATGTTTGCAGCAACAATATATTTTCTTGTTTGCGGAACAATTGCTGTTTGGGAAACATCAAGATTTTGAATATTCGAAACTTGGTTTATGTCTCGGGCAAGATCTTGTCCCTTCTCGTTTGCCTCCACTTTCGAGTCAGCTGATACTTTACGCGTTCCATTTTCATTCATTAGAATCCTAACGTCACTGTTATTGGATATTTGAAGATCTCGTCCCATAAGAACAGTGACCTTTTTCATATTACTTTCATTATCTGGCATAGCACTAAAATGATCTACTGACAGGTTATCATGCTCATCGTCATCGATCCGTTCGGTAAAATCTTGTGATTCTTGTGGTGAAGGTTTGGTTTCTTGAATAGTACCATCACGTGATTTTTCTACATCGGAAGTATACTTTTTAGAATCGTCTGATCCAAGTCGCCCAACTCCATTCATGTGATTTGATTGACTGTGAACTGACCTTTCTGTTATTACCATATCTTGCAAAGGAGGGTATAACTCTACCTCCAAATCATCACCATCTCCCTTTTCCATTAGAAAAGGATGCTGCAGCAGCTCCGACGCACTGGGGCGTTCATACTGTGCATTTTCGTCGTCTGAATTGCCATTGACCAACGTACCTAAACATATAGAGATAAAATCCTTAGCCTCCTGAGACTTTAAACGAGATAGAGATGCAGGGAGAATGCCTTTTGTTACTTTTTTGAAGATTTGTGCAGGATTCCTACATTCTGAATAAGGTACCTCTTTGGTAAAGATTTCAAGCATGCACATTCCAAAAGCATAAATGTCAACCTTCTCATCATAAGCTTCGTCATAAAGTTCTGGTGCCATAAATTCAGGTGTTCCTAGAACAGATAACGCCTATAATATTGACAAAAATATTTTAAAATTGGAAATTAGATGTATGCTTGCTTCTTCAAATCATCTCTAGCATACAAAGAATAATTATTCGTCACGGTATTCATTATCTAAAAAACTCACTTTTTTATTTGATCTGTTGCTGATATTAGTACTTAAACCAAAATCGCCAATTCTCAAATCTCCACTGGTACCGTTGATAAATATATTATCGCACTTTAAGTCTCTATGAATCACAGGAGGATCTTGTTTATGAAGGTATTCCAATCCCTTCAAGATTTGAATAGCCCATCTTTTTGCAATTTTCCATCGGATAACTTGCACTTTGTTAATGAAACTCTTCAATGTACCCGAACTTAATATTTCTGTTACAAAAATTACTTGCTCCAATTCACGATTTACCCATGAACCATAAAAACTAATGATATTTGCATGATGCAGTCGTTCCAATAGTCTTACTTCATTGACAATCCTGCTTCGATCTGTTTTTGGTGTTCCAGATAGATTTACAACGTTCCATGCTACTTCAATTCCTTCAGTGGTATCATAAGCTCTATAGACATGTTTGTATGCCCCGTTTCCAAGAATCTCGGCAAATCGTACATACCGTTCGCCTGGAGAACGTTCGACTATGGCAGGATTAAAGTTAGATGTGGAATGTGTACTTTGAGATTGTGGGGGTATGAGGTTAGCTTGATTGATGCTCTGTGGGGGGACATGTGGGAGGGCTGATACTTGAATTGAAGGGGTTTGGTGGGGTGCAGTTGCAGATGTTGGAGCAGGAGCAGGAGCAGTAGTAAGGACAGGTGCGACAGACAACGGAGACGTGGTAGACATATTTGGAACAGTAGAGATAGCAAAAGGCACATTATGAATAGATACAGGAACAGATACAGAAGGGTTTGGATGATTCATTGCCGATGGAGGGACTTTTTTGGATGTATTATTACTATTATTTTGAAACGTAGATTGAGTGGGTGCAGGAGCTGGGGCTGGGGCTGATGTTATATAAGCCTTATTAGGGTGCTTGCGATGTGGGCTGGAGGACATTGATACATTTAAACGGGGGTTGGGATTAGATTTGAGTTGGCGTAAAGACATTTCGGCTGGTGCTGAATTTGATCTAGAAATGCTGGTATCTTCAATTTGAATTTGATCTTCTTGAAGTTCGTTATTTATGATCTCCTGCTGCGGTATCTTGACATTATCTGATTCATCTTCCCGTGAAGATGCGTCTTGCTGGAAAGGTCTGCCAGCATCAGAAGTATTTCTACTGCTAACAACCCTATTTGTTTCATCTTCCGTTTTCTTTCCCAGATTTTCTTCCATTGAATGCCCAGCTATATCTCCGCCGTGAACAGCATTTATTTTTTCAACCTCTGTAAATATCGAAGGTTGAGTGTCTGGTATGAATGAAGTTTCAGAAGTTCGGTTGCCCTTTTTTGACAATGGTTGAGACGTCGTGGTCATGGTTACAGATGCTGGCTCATATCCATCACCAGCCTAACTATGGAATCTAAGTGATGGAATTTGAGTTTTTTTATAATCTTGTCAACAGTAAGTAGGCAACGTATCCGAACGGAATATGCTTTTTTGAAAGACCCTCTTTTCTCTCTACACTGACCGTATCATTTTTTGTCTTTCTTTTCATTTTTAAATTGCCTAAATAGAAATCATATGAATATATGACAAAGGCAGAACGCTATAGTGTGGAGGCATAAATTAATGGAGAGGTTAAAAAGCGAGCCTCTTTGATATTGTTTCCCAGAGTGCTTAAATATGACAAAATTAATTAGAATTGTTGTTTTTAAAATATTGATATATTAAAGAATAGTGAACGTAAAAGAATCTACTACAGGATTATACGGAGAAGATACTAAAAATGACGATTTCTCTGCTTTATTTTATAACACTAATTAATTTGTATTTATTATTTTTAATTTTTTGAAATATTATGATAATTTTAATTTTTCAAATGGAGTTCTCACTTTAATTAATTTTTCCTCCATGTTCCCATTTTAGAGAAAACGAACATAGAGCGACTAAAGCGTAACTTTGTTCTCTTCATTCTGCAATTATACTCTTCAACTGCATGAATTGAAAAATGGTAGCTTGGTATGCATCTTCAAATTTCTACGTTGGGATTACACTGATCTTGATTGGAATGCTCTTTCTTCTTGGAGGTATAACAAAGACAAATAATCCAGTATACAATTTTTTTGCGCACAGACCTCGGATGATGGTTGGTGAAGAAGGAAAGCATAAAGCAATGATAATGTTCGGGGTTCTTATGACTACATTTGGAATTCTTGTGTCGGTTAGAACAATTTCGATGAAATCATGAATAGGTTGGCATGAAACGTGAGTTTGTGACCAAGTATTCCATCACATCGGCTCTAATCATTTTGCAGGTTTCTTTAACTAGAAACGTTCTTACCATTACAGACAATTATATCTGGACATTTGAAAGTAAAGATTGATGTATTTAAAACGGTTATATTATTTGGATGAAGTTGCTTTTTTGAAATAGAAAGCAGCTAATCAATGAATGAATTGAAGGGATAGGAATCGGTATTCATATAGATAGAGCTTAAATAGTATAGATATTGATATTCATATTGGGTGTTATTCGCTTATGTTCAACGCCAATTATGGTCTTTTAACAATATTTCCTTGCGTGGGCCATTTTCTCATGAAACAACATTTTCCTTCAATAGGTTTATATAATTGCACTGCACCTTTTATTTCATAGAAGATCGATAAAAATTATGATATAAATTATTATGCTTCTATGGAAAATGCAAAAGGACACGAATGCCCCGGATGATCAACACCTCCCAAGCTCAAGACTGCGGTCTCATATCCACGTACCGGGCGAGAGTATGTTGCTCAGTTGCCTGCCTTCCAGAATCATCTCAACGTTCGAAGACCGGAACCACCAATTTACATTGTTGA
>Ga0209092_10001778_pt1 | contig 20528 bp, 10 predicted proteins | sample FraStrMetagenome_FD_187446 | JGI IMG/M metagenome (GOLD analysis project Ga0209092, IMG submission 187446) | Marine eukaryotic phytoplankton communities from Arctic Ocean - Fram Strait ARC3M Metagenome (SPAdes) (version 2) | ecosystem: Environmental > Aquatic > Marine > Oceanic | place: Fram... | reverse complement strand
ATACTTTGGAAAAAAAGTCAAGCTTAATGCGGAAAAAGTACAAGATACAGAATTTGAAGTAACAGGAGTTAATCATTGGCTACGAGCTTTAGGGCTCATTTTAATTTGTATTTTTGTGTCAGCATGGATGAGAATCGTTGCGAATCAAGTGCAGGGAGTATATGTGAAACAAGCTTATCCTCTTTGTGATCACGATGCAAACTTTAATAATACAGAAAAAACATTCTTGAGTATAATTGGTGATACGAAATGCCAGTTTCCACAAGGAGAAGGAACAAATATTATGGAATGTGGATGGGATGGTGGAGACTGTGAGATCTTTAATGAGAGATATCCTAAATGTAATGTAGACGATTTCACTCTTTTGGGAGATGGAAACTGCAATCATGGTGCCTACAACAGTAAAGATTGTGGTTTTGATAATGGTGACTGTATGGAATTTGATGAAGAGCAAAGACGCCAGTATAAGAATTGCACCATCGTTGAGAATATTGGGTGGATTGGAGACGGTGTATGCAATGGAGGAGCATATGCATCTGATGAATGCAAAAATGATGGTGGAGATTGCTCTAACTGTATAGTAGATAACATGGATTTGATTGGAGACGGTGTATGTAATGCTGGAGCCTACAATACCAACGAATGCAGCTTTGATGGAGGAGACTGCTTAAAAATGAATAGGCAAAAAGAAAAGCAGTATGAAAACTGTACTGTGAGCAATATTGGATGGATTGGGGACGGAGTATGCAATGGTGTATATTACGTGATAAGTGAATGTGGTGAGGATGAAGGAGATTGTGATGCTTGTATTGAGAAATATCCTAGGCTGAATATATCAAAGCTTGGAAATGGAGTTTGTGACGTAGGAGAATATAATACAGAAGTATGTGGTTTTGACGCTGGAGATTGCATGCAAAACAATACAAATCTCCAAAATCAGTACCCAGAATGCATAGTACGGAATCCATTAGAGATTGGAGATGGTGAATGTAAGTTAGGAGAATATAACACGGAACAATGCGGCTTTGATGGTGGAGACTGCAATGATTTCAACGAAAATTATCCAGATTGTATTGTGGATGTACCATCGGCAGTAGGAAATAGTTTCTGTAATAGTGAATATAATACACCAGAGTGTAAATTTGACGGAGGAGATTGCACAGAAATGATAAAATGCACTGCAGAAAACTTAGAATACATTGGTGATGGATTCTGTGATGGTGGGCTATATCTAACAGAAGACTGCAATTTCGATGATGGGGATTGTGATGATTGTAATGTTGCAGATCTATCTTTGATTGGAAACGGGGTTTGTGATGGTAGAGAGTCTAACACATTTCAGTGTGGCTACGATGGTGGGGACTGTTTTGAAAGAAATGAATTAATGCAAAAAAGGTATCCTCATTGTGCTGTTGAAAACATAGGCTGGATCAACGACGGTGTTTGTGATGGATTTGAATATGCTACTTCGGAATGCGGAAGGGATGGAGGGGATTGTGCAAGTGATTGCAATATGTTTAATGAAGCTATACTTGGAGATGGTCTTTGCGATGAAGAAAACAATGTTGATGGCTGCTTATTTGATGGAGATGATTGTGTTCCTTTCATGAAGCTGATAGGAGATAAATATGACAGTGGCTTGAAATGGAATGGAGGCGTGCTTGGGCATGATGGAAATATATACGGAATTCCAAATTTTATTGATAAGATTTTGAAAACAATTCCATCTCCAAATGCAGCAATCACAACAACTCTTGTTGGAGATGAGGATAAAATAAGTGATGGAGAGTGGAAATGGTGGGGTGGTGTCGCAGGCAATAATGGCATTATTTATGGAGTCCCATCTGGAGCAAAGTCTATTTTGAGTTATAATATAACGTCAGAGGAAACAGAACTCATTGCAGAAAGACATCCATTACTTGAGTCTGCATTTACGTTTGGTGGGGGAGTGTTAGCTAAGAATGGAATGATTTATTTTATTCCAAACCGACACAATAAAGTAGTCAAATTTGACCCCTCTAATTCAACAAATCCCTTGACTGAAATTGGAGCAGATCTTGAAGAAGATCTTGAAAATGATTCGCGGAAGCGGAAGATGGTTGGAGGGGTTCTCGGAAAGGATGGCAACATATATGCTTTACCTTTAGATGGAAAGAGAGTGCTCAAGATAGATGTTTCAAATGAATCCACATCTTATATTGGTGATGAATATGCAAGCAAATTGAAGTGGATGAATGGAGCACTGGCAAAAGATGGCAACATCTATGCATGTCCATTTGAAGCAAACCAAATATTGCAGATTCATGTAGAAAGCCAAACTACAAATCTAGTAGGACCGGATTTAGGTGGCGATTTGTGGAAGTGGGGCGACTTCGTGGAGGGAGAAGATGGCTTCTTGTATGGAATACCCTATCAGTCCAATGAGCTTCTTCGCTTTGATCCGATAGATCATACTGCTACATTGATTCCACTACCGGTAGAAATGCAAGGGGAACTCGCAAAATGGGCGGGTGGAGTTCGGGGGGAAAATGGTTTCATTTACGGCATTCCTTGGGATGCGGGTCAAGTGTTATCCATCGCGCCTCTGAATTATAGACATTAACATATAAATATATAATTATAACATGGTAACCTTACAGTCTTATCAAATACGACTGCTCTTGATTGAATCTAAAATAATTGTCACCTTCTTCTATCGGATTTTTCGTTCCCCACAATTTTAAGCATCCAATTTTCTTCTTCTACGAGTCCATATATTAAACAACATCTGCTGTGCAATAAAATAGATCCACGTAACAAGAAAATCAAAATTTTCATCCACAAACTCTTCATTAGATCTTCGAAATGTGTTTTCATATTTTCTTAGCAGTCAAATAGGAAGTTTGCAAAGCTCATTAATGATTTTTGATTCTTCTGTATTGAATTTATGATATAACAATCAAAATAGAAAATTCATTACAAATACAAAACATAATATAGGGCAATAGTAATATCAAACAAATGGTCAAAATCCATTCGAGGACGGCAATGGATGTCAGCATGAAGTGCAAAAGACGAAATCGACAAATCAAAAAAACTCAAAACACACACACACACAATTGTGAAATGACACAAAATCCAGTCATTCAATAAAAACAAAGAAACGCAATACATCCAAACAAATCACACAGTAGCATAACCATATAGAGTAGATTTTGTATAACTAAGAAAAATAAATGCGGGCATCAAGATCGAAAGCCACATTTGCAATTTTCTCTTCTTATCATGTTCTCGGACGCAAATCAAATTGATCTCGGGTCGACCTGTCTTGGCAGCAACTATTGCAAACTGGAATCCAAGAGTATGTTGATCAATATGAACCTTGATGAAACATCATACACCAAACAATATGTTTTTCCGAAAACTTCATGAATCCTTTCCTTTTTGAAATGGGTATGTGATCTTGAAGGAATCATTATGCCCTCAAACTGAAGCTAGTACTTGTGAGTATGATTTCAATGATACAATTTCTTTTGAAAGTGTACTAGTCTTGACAAGCTATTTTCACCGGACAATGTTTTTGTGCGCATATGCAGGATGATCTTGTATTGGTAAAAGCTTGATTATGACGATTGTTGAGTGTCTGCAGCATTGATTATGACATATACCTTATTAGAAATTGAAAGACAAGAAACAAAAGAAGCAAAAGAAGCAGAAGAAGCAAAAGAAACAAAATGGTTAGCAAAAACTAAAACAACAGATCACTACCTCTGAGCATCATGAGAAGGTTTTCCTGTGACTTACATTTGATGTTTGTCTGCTTTCCTACTTATGCCGTTTTTATGTAGATATAAAATGACACCAGCAAGAATGCTTACTCCGCTTTTATAGCACTGTGTTTGCTCGCCATTGTCGCAGCTTGCAAAGCAAATGCATGGATATTGATGAATTCCCAATTTATGGCTTGATTCGAACAAAATTCAAAAAGTGAAAAGAAACTGACAAAAACATATGACAATCTACACAAATAGACGTAACCAAATCAAAATTCTATTTCTATCCCCTACAAGCCTTACATACGGAAGATATCTTTTCATTCGTGCATTAGGACGAAGCTGTTTTGAAAAGAGCGTCATTTTTTCCGCGGCATGGATATTGATTCCATGAAAATAGAGAATCCTCCATAATAGGAGCAATAACAATGCTACATTATTCATTTGCTTAGGAAGATGTAGGTAAACTAAATTGAGATAATGGAACTTATTTTCAAGACTCGTTTTTGTTTTAGAATGTGTAATATCATGATTCTATGAATAAGCATGTCTTGATCGGATTTGAATGATCCGAAAATCAATTAACAGAGTGTAGAAGTATGAAAAAAAAAGTAGATGAAAGTGGCGAAATAAAAAGTCCTCTAAATGAATAGAAAGGGGTAAAAGAAACTGTGATGAAAAAATTGAATAAGGGTTAATGTCATCGAAAAAAAGAAACTATTTACATGCTAACGAGGAAGTTATGGTACCAGTCCCAAATCCACCAAAAGATGTTCTAGCAACAATGATTGCTTTCTCTAATTAGATGTAACACAGTTGGATTGAATAATAGCATGAAGACGCTGAGAACTTATGGAAGGAACGGTCATAGCTAAATCCATCATAGTAAAGCCTCACAATCCTGGGGAAAGTCCATCCCGCTCCGTCCGTTCATCCCAATATAGCACATACTCCAAATACTTATCTTCTCTTTTGCAATACTTCAAAAACTTGGGATGAATGCATCAGTCAAGCTGAAAGCAGTAATTATGAACTTCCGTCCATTCGAAACCAAGACGGAAATAATGCTCTTGTTGACTATATTTTGAATCGTAATGATACTCACAGAAGTTTGTGGAATGTGTGGCTCGGTGTATGTCTAACTACTGTAGATGATCAATATGGAACGTTTCGAAGTGGCTCATGCTGCAAAAAGAAATCAATATGTTCCTGAGTTGGAGAAGCAGCAACACCAAACGAAAAAAAAAGAGATCCAAATCAAGCAATCCATTTCTAGTGGGCATCAATACATCCCATGATATCAGATTACTCGGTCACAAAGGCATAGTTGTGTAGCTTCAAGATGAAGGATGACATTCGTTAGATATCCAACGGACAGTGTAGTACCTTACGTTAGCAAGAAGCGATGCATATTTGTTCTTAGGACTACTAGAATCGTGTATTTTTCTTCTTTGTCAGGTTGGTTTCTGAATTGAAATGTCGAAAACCAAAAATAGGGATAGGGATATGGAAATGTTGTGGGTTGGAGAGTTTTGTTTTCGCAACAAGTTCAAATGATTTGGATAGGATGATTTATTTTTTGTTCCATATAATTTAATGTGAAGAATAATAATAATAATAATAATAATAATAATAATAATAATAATAATAATAATAATAATAATAATAATAATAATAATAATAATAATAATAATAATAATAATAATAATAATAATAATAATCATCATCATTGGGAATTTTGTTTTTTTGGATGGGTCATTTTTTTGATTTGGGAGTATATGTATGGTAGCATCGTGGTTATCTACGTGATGGTCACAGATTATCGATGTATAGAGAGGAGTGTCGGAAGTCACACCATGAGAGATGATACCATGACAGTATCGACTCTACATGACTGTACATGAGTGTACATGATTGGAATATATTTCATCGTATGTGGGTTTGATTCGGATGGATCCATCCTCTATTTCTATTATGATTTATAGTATCTAGTGGGACCATCATCATCATCATCATCATCATTATTATTATTATTATTATTATTATATTGAATGCCAACACCCAAATTCTTCTGGATACTTCTCATCATCCTCTATTGGACTCCCTCACAATCCTTTCTGACTCGTCTTCTACCAAGCAACAAACATACTAGTTTCATCCCAAGGATGTCCCCCTCCTCCAATGCTCCATCGATGCAAATGAATAGTACCAACATCGATATCAACAACATTGACACCACTGACACCACTGACGACGTGCAACGACAATGTCAATCCGCTCTTCGGGATGGAACCAGTCGAGATGCTCACGAACGAGTCTGTACAGTCGATGAGCACAATGTACCAACTCTCAAAGGGAATCATCGTCGAGATGTCAGATTGCAAAATTTATGGCATCGAGCGACCTACATTATTGTTCGTCACATGGTGAACGAGAAGGATGATCATATTGATGATGATGATGATAATAATGATGATTGTTTCTTGGTACAATTACGATCCCACCAAAAAGATTATTGTCCCAATATGTACGATCCGGCTCCCGGGGGAGTTGTTGGATTTGGTGAATCTTATCTGGAAAATGCCCAACGAGAACTCGAAGAAGAAATGGGGATCCTCACCTACGTCAAACAATCCTCCACCTCTCCCACCACCACCACCAATCCTAAAAGTCAGGATGCTCACCAACATTTACTGCAACGACTTTTTACATTTCCATATGAAGATCCAACTGTCAAATGTTGGGGGGATGTCTATGAAGTTCAATATCGAGGTACAGTATCCTCCCTCGTCCTCCAACACGACGAAGTCCAAAGCATTCATCCATATTCCCTCCATCAAATTCAAGAATCCATTCGTCAACATCCCCATAAATGGTTGCCCGATGCCCGTCATGCCTTTCATTTATATCATCAATATCGTCATGATACGAAGATACAACGTCGTTGGTTATCTGGATATTCCAGTTCCAATAGGAATGCGTATACACTCCGACCCACACCCAAAGTAATATTTTTTGATTGTGATGATTGTTTGTATTTTGATCATTGGAAGACTGCCAATCAATTAACACAAAAGATAGAAACATGGTGTACGCAACAGAAAGGATTGCCACCCGGATATGCGTATCAATTGTATAAGAAGTATGGCACGGCGCTCAAAGGTCTTCTGGCAGAAGGATATATAGCCAATACTCCCACAGCGATTGATCAGTATTTGCAAGAGGTACATGATTTGCCCATCTCCACATTGCTGTCTCCGGATCCGAAATTACGTCAAATGTTGGAACGGTTAGATCCTTCCATTCCCAAATTTATTTTTACCGCCAGTGTGAAACATCATGCTCAACGATGTTTGCAAGCGTTAGGGATTGATCAATTCTTCCCATCCGACCATATTATTGATGTCAAAGCATGTCACTTGGAAACCAAACATTGTCGTCAATCCTTTGATCTTGCCATGCAAATTGCGAATGTTGGGACTATGGATCCGGAATCTTGTTTGTTTTTTGATGATTCGATTACAAATATTCAAATGGGTCGTCAAATGGGATGGAGAAGTGTTCTTGTGGGGACTGTGGGTAGAGATTGTGGAACTGTGGTTAGTTGTGAGGATGCGGAACTTGAATTGAATTCCATACATGATATAGAACATTGCTTCCCTGAATTGTTTGTTTCCTAACATGGTAACTATATCAACATCATCAATGCCAATGAATGATTCACAACTAAGTAACTAACTAACTATAATCAATCAACATTTAGTTTACAAACAATGACAAACAATGGAATTGATTCCCATTGGAATTGGAAGGAATCTATTTCGTTCGAGACTTAATGGATGCACGAGGCGATCCTATGATTATTATTTAGAAACGATCGATGTTGGACTTCCTTTTCTGGTGAGTATTGCTTCGTCATTCTTGGCAATGATTCCTTTGGACGACCATCCTCGACATTGGAACTTCTATTCGATAGAATTGGATGACTGTTGCTGGCATTGGAAAAGGATATTTGTCGTCTCTGACTATTGGGACTCCACGAATATGCATCGATTTGACGTTTCGGTATATTTTCTTTCTCCGGTGATGATTCATTGACTAACACTGAAATAGGTTGGTCACTCGGATCTTTTGACTTTTCTTTGATATTGGAAGCCTCGTGTTTTGGCTCTTGCTCAGAGGGATCGTTCGGTTCTTTTTCCATCGAATCTGTCATTTCCATCTCTGACGTATCCATAAATGTGTCTGCATCATCACTGGATTCTTGAGTATCACATATCTTTCCTTCCAAAGAATCGGATTCTTCTCCAATGGACATTTGATTTGGAGCAATGCTGAAAAAGGAATCCACAGTGTCTTGGTCCATGACTTCATATTCCACAGCAAGTGACATTTTAACGTAAAATGCAGCTTTCGGTCGATTGAAAATCACATTTCTAGAATGTTTGGCTCTCTTTTGAGGTTTTTGATGTGGATGAATCGAAGAGTAGGCAGGTCGTTGCAATATACTCCTATCCAGGGGTACTTTCGGTAACACAGGAGCCACTTTGTCTGGATCATGATAAATGACATTCTTTTTCTTTCGTTTTTTCTTTTTTGATTTTGATTTTTTCTTGGTGATCGATGTACTTGATGACTCTGGAGGTTCGAGAGAGAGACGACGACTTCGACGAGTTGGAAGTTTGGGGGGAGATACAATCTTATCAAAATTTATTTTTTCCATGACTTTATCATCCACTTTCACAATGACCCTGTTGAAACATTTTGCTTTTGATGGTGATGACGGTTGCTTTCGTTTGTTTCCACTTGGAGATAGGCGGCGACTCCTTCTTGGGGAACCTGTTGATTCCAGCATTGGAGAGCTGATGTCCACATCTGCATGCTTGTCCATCATGGAAGAAGAACCATCAGGGTTCCCTACGGAAGCATTGTCAACACACTTTTCATTTACTTGTAATAATGAAGATACTGTAGCCATACATTGTTGTGACGAATTTTCTTCCTCTGTCAATTTCGATTGCTCTTGTTGCTGTTGCTCAATTTTCATCTCTGCTGTGTTTGCAGTATCTTTATTTTTTACAGTTGTCACTGTCGGAGTGGTCCTATTTTCATCCTTCGTTGATGTAGAAACGTTCATACAATTCGCAGATTCCTTGCATTCCAAATGACTCTGTCCAAAACTTTCTTTCTGTGAGCTGTTGTTATCCACACAAGTAGAAACGGTATTGAAAGAAAAATCTAATTCTGTTTTCGCATTTGTGTTTGTGACCATTTCATGCAACGAATTCCAACTTTGAGTCATCATATGAAAGAGATTGATGTATTAGGAGTCTTCAGTGGTACAATAGGAAGTGACGAAACACTATATGAATGGTTCCAACTTCAATCTCTGCGGAAGATCAATTCTCAAAATCCTGATAGTGTAATGATGTGTTTCCAGGAAAATGTTAAGATCATAATTGCTGGGAAAGGTAGGCGATTTGTTAAATAATTGGTCTTGCTTGTGGATGAGACATTTAAATTTATGGACTGACGGTCTCGTCTATGTCTTATTTTTATAGCTTTTGTTTTGCTTAATGATGTTCGAGAAAGTCTTATATACCAACATATCCATTAAGGTAATATTGTAACCCACATGAAAAGAATTACAAAAAATAACATCCTTTGATTCAACTGAAAATTATTATAATTAATTTATTCGACAAACGGTCAGAAACATATTTTGAATTTTCAAAAGAAGAGTATTTATTTGTTCAAAAGTAGATTTTCTACGTCTTGTATGGAAAAATATTACGAGGTCACATTTTGACAAACTGCTGGCGCCATTTCTAAAAAAAAAAAGAGAATATCAATTTATTGTCTACGTAAACATCACAGGAGGTGATACTCGAGAGCAACATTCTAAGCGGGAATCAATCAAAACGATAAATGAGCTTTCATCAGCAAGCGTACCATTCAGGCAATCGATCATTATCATTTACCGAACATAGTCCTAGAATTTGAAAGCAAAATGACAAGGAATCCTCTGCAATCAATCCCTTTCAATAACTCGGGGTCGCCTATCATACCCCCTCCAGACAACTCAAGCGCAGATATAAAAAAATATGAAAGCACTGATTCGGCATCCAAAATTCGCCAATCAACGAAAGAAGTGCAACAGTTGACGGCTTCTCTCAAAAAACAAAAACGCAAATCCTTTTCTATCCAAAGAAATAGTGCAGGAAGAAGATCTCTTTTTAAGAATCGTCGATTGACCATCGGGGCCACAAATTTGCCTCAACGAGTCCAACTTCAGGACCAAAAGCAACAGCAAGAAGAGGAAGATACATTGGAACTGAAATTTCAAGAAGAAAAAATCAAAGAAGAGATCGAGAAATTACAAAGAGAGAAAGAGGAAAAAGAAGCTTTGGAATCTTTATTTAACACTTCGGTCAACAAAGAAAATTTTTCATCTAATGATTTAGTCTTAAAAGTTCACAACTCGAAAGGGGAAGAAGAAGATGATACAATCAATCTAGCATACAATATTAACGCAAGACCATTACCACCTGTCAAACACCAGAACTTTTCTAATGCCAAACAAAATAATAAAAACGAAGTATCGGATGAGAAAACAAACAACCAATCAGGGCAAGATTCAACCGACGCTGATATGTCTTCAGAATCGTCCCAAACAGGTGACAGTATGAAAAACAATGAAACGAGAGAACGTGATAGCGCTAGTGGTTCCTCCTTAGGTAATCTATTTAAGGGACTGTTAGATGAAACGACAAACACTGACAATTCAGAACCTACTGGAGACAGCAATGATCTTCTTGTAACTCCATTGAAGAAAAAAATGAATGCTCAACCTACATCCAAAATTGAATTTAACGAAAGTAATGCATCCACTTCTGGAGAAGAAACGATAGATAGTGGCTTGAATGCGAGTGGTGGTTCAATAGATTCATTATTTCAAGGACTAGTAGAATCTAGCAAAGAGAAGAAAGATCCAAATTCATCATCATCTGAGGCCTTAGAAAAGACACAAAAAAATGACAAGTCAAGTATAAGTTCACCAGATAGAAGTACAAGAAGTAATGCTAAAATACGACAAAGTATGTCCTCTCCACAAAAAAATGATGCTTTATCACTTAGAGTCGATTCACCTGCAAGAAACACAAGGAGTAATTCTAAAAGTAACTTCACTACATCTTCCCCACAAATGAATAAAGAAACTGCTTTATCAAGTATTGATTCACCTGCAAGAAACACGAGGAGCAAATCTAAAGTAAACTTGACCACATCATCTCCATTATCAAGCTACAACGAAACGACTCATATGGATTCTCCAGCTAGAAATATAAGAAGAGCCACGAAAGCAAGAAAAACTCCTCCTAGACATTCGCATGTAACAAATTCTTCCGACGATTCCACAAGCGTTGGTAACCTTTCATTTCTATCAATACAGTCATCCGATTACTCTTCACTTCTATCGCATGGGTCATCAAGTGAAAAACTGAAAAAAGAAAAGGAAACTCCACATGTAGCGTCGCAATTTCATGACTCACCATCACGAAACACACGCTCTCGATCTCGCTCAACAAATATGTCGTACATTTCTTCATCATCTTCTTCTATGTCTATGGACATGACCACCTCCTTTGATGACCAGAGCAAAGTCAATGAAGACGAAAGCGACGTTGTTTTAACAGAAGGAGAGCACACCAAGGAGGAAAAAAGGAAAAAGTTAGACGATTTAGAATCGAAACATAATTCAGAATCTAGCGTTTGCTCTCCTTCTCAAAAGAGTACACGCTTGTCGAATGGGGTATCTAGTTCATCTTTGAATCAAAGTACTGAAAGCAGTTTAAGCATAAGTATGAATGAGGGAACAGAAAGTGAAAGTGAAGAAGAATTGGAAAAGGGAGATAATCTGGAAAACACTGGAGAAAGACAAAAGAACATGAACGAAATTGAAGGAAAAGACCCTCCTGAGTCACCAATCTTTCCAACTTTGTCAACTAGTGTCAATAATGGGATATCATCTACATTATCTCCTATATTTCAATCCCCAAGAAATGACCAGAAACCTGTATCAACACCAGCAGGCAATTTACTCTCTATCAGTAAGAGCAGTGAGAATGAAAAGTCTGGAAATGTACAAGTAGATGCTGCACTAAAATCAGGTGTAAAGCAACCTGTGAGCATTTTGAATTCTGATAAAAAACGACGACTCTTAAATACTAGTTTCGATGGTGATTCTTCTCAACATTCAGGTTTCAAGAGGAGAACTGTGGCTTTTGGGTCACCAGAGGCTGCTGAATATAATCTCGGAAGTCCATCCATGAGCATGACCCCTATGCACCCGAGAGCTGTAAAAGCGATGTTTGCAATACCTGAGAAAGATGAAGATGATTCAAGCAATCTTGGGAAAACATGCAGCACTATTGAGAGTGGAGATTCGGAGTCCACTGCTGATTTACAAGATAATAGCGCGACAATTGAACTGGAAACTGACATAAATTTACTTTTGGACAATAATTCAACTAGCATAAGAAAAATTGAAGGAGAAAATAGTAAAGATAATCATCTCAAACCCAGTGACAATAAAGATTCAAGAGATTCTACAGAAACAATGCAATTGGCAAAAGACGTATTTGAATTGTTTGACCAAAACTTGATGGAGTCTCCACTAAACCAAAGCAAACAAGAAAGTATTTCTGAAAAGAATGACTCAAACACTTCTGTATCAGAACCAACCGTTCGTCTAGAAGATGATTTAACATCATTTCTCAAACAGGCGACTGCTGCAGCAACTTCACTTGATCAAAACGAATTAAATGCGTCATCTTCGGACGAGTCAAAGGACTTTAGCTTTTCTTTTCCAGCAACAAATATCGTTGACACTTCTATGGAAAAAGAAAATTCCATGAGCTTTGCACAAATCATGTCAAATTCTATTGGAGGCTATAAGTCAGATTCAAATGTTGCAAAAGATTCCCAAGGTTCTCTCAAACGTCAAAAACTCGATTTCGAAAATAAGGTAAATGTCAATTTGAATACCCAATTGCTTAGTACAACGGAGACAAATCTCAGTGAAGAGGCTGATACAAGTAATAAGGGTATTCTCAAACGGGGCCAAATAAAGCCATCTAAGCGATTGTCAATGAGTGATGACGATAGTTTTAGTGCAATTTTCGGTAAAGGCAAAAAAGTGGCAAAGAATTCACCTAAAAGCAAAAAAAAATCTCATTTAAACAAGTCGCAAACACTCGAACTTGAAGTTGAAATAAATGATCTCTTGGATGCAGTTAATGGGTATGTTAAAGAAGATAAATTATCGGGGTTGCCTTCTCCTACCTTCGACAAGGGAATCAAAGAAAATGCATCTAAGGAAACTCATCACATTAGAAATCATGACAACAATTCTCATTCAATAGAAAATATAAACGATGCCAAAATACATACATCACATATGTCTACGACGCTAAGTTTTGCCTCACGAGACGAGTCCAAATTACAAAATGGCGATGCTACGAGAACATTAGAGCTCGAGGGAGATATAGAATCACTTTTGAAAACAGTTAATGAACCAACATCGGGAACAAAAACTTTAGAATCAGAAGTGGAATCATTTCTCAAAACTGCGGATTCCCCGCTGTCTCATACAAGCAAAGGAAGTATCAAAAGGAAATCTCGTCGAATTAGTCTCGCAACTCCTTCTAAAAATAGATTCTCGATTGATAATAGTATGTTATCATTTGATTCAGATGTACTAGAAGAATATTCACCTGTGACCGATCAAAGAGGTAAAGAGAACTCTCTTGAGGAAAGCCTTCCTGATCCTTTTGACCTCACAACAAACGAAATAATTGGTGTATCTGAAATTTGGTCAAATGCTACAAATCAACTTTTTACTACAGACCTTTTCCTCCATGCATGCAAAAATTCAGCAATAAATAGAGATTATTTGATAGTCGATTCTGCTAATTCCTTTTTATTAGCAGTTTGCAAAGAAGTTGAAGGCAAAGCGGAAGACTGTGTATCTAAAGGAATGCCAAAGCCCTCAATCATGTCAGAATCTCGGGAGAGTTCTATGAAATTACTCCAAAAGGCAGTAAGGAGCCGTCTTCGAACTGGTGGACAAGATGAATGCCTTGAACAAATCAAGATCCTGGCTAAGGTTGTGCATGATTTTGTGATATCAGAATGGGCAATGTAAGTACACATATTTTATGGATCTAGGTATTCAAAAGTAATGATATTAATTCACCATTTTCATCTATCTCTTAGGTGGGAATCTCAGGTTTCAGAAGCTTTAAATGAGAACATTGCAACGATGCAAACCAATGCTTATGATGAAATTAATGCAATAGATCGTAACATAATGCTGATTGACAATACTCATAAAGCGCTATCAATCTTATCAGACAAAGCTATAAAGAAAGCACGGAGAAGAAGCATGGGTAGGCGAAAAGTAAGTTGAATCATTTCTATGTTTTTTAGGATATTTTAAGATTTCCTTATCCAATACGCTTGCATTGAACTTTGTATTTTTGAAGAATGCCGTTAAAATGATTGAGGAGGATGTAACGTTACTTGAATCTGAGATAAAAGAATTAGAAGAGTATGTTCATTCGCACGAAAATAGAGAAAAAGAGGTAACGTCGTTACTTTCTATCGCAAGCGAAATGAAAACACTGGAACAGAACCTTTCTTGCTGGAAAGACGATGCTGAAGATATGAGAATAAATGCAACCTCCAATGAAGGAATCCATTCTTGGTCCCCCTTGAGCTTGAAGCAATCAGAAATAAGGCTTCAATTTCAGAATTATATCAAAGATGCTCAAACGCAACTAGTTTTCTCGTTCAACAATGATTATATTAGATGTCAAGCTATAGCTTTAGGCGATTCTACGAGGGATGCTTTGAATCCCCATAACTTCTTGTACAAGTATGTTTCAACTAGACTTGGTTTGATCTGCAAAAGTCTTCAATCAAAATTAGATTCTTCTGAAGAGATATGTCAGGTGGTGCAAGAATTTGAGTGGAAATTAAAAAGACTCGACTTAATTCAGAAGGAACTTCTTCAACTTAGCTCTCGCCATGACTCACACTTAAGTCTTGAGCCGGGGAAAGAAGGAAACTTCTTTGTTTGCAATGTTATTTTTTCTAATAAATGCGGAACAAAAAGAATTAGATCAGCATTTGAAATTGGTGATGCATACCCTTTCACGCCTATGGAGTTATCAATCGAATTGTTACGAGGTGAAATAAATATTAATGATTTGAGCAGACAGTTAATAGACAGTACACGGCCTGGGTACGCTTATTTGTCACGGGCCTGTGATGTTCTTTCTACTTTCATTAGCACAGAAAAATGAAAGGATTAGTAACAATAAATTTTACCGGGCTCATTGCACTACCCATGAAATAGATCTAGATGATTGACAGTAAAACAATTTTAACTACATAATTTTCATAAGTTCCATTTTCTATTGAATTCAAAGGCTCGTTATCATTCTTTGAATATATCTTCTCAAATATCGCTTACTAAGCTTGGCTCATATATTTCATTCTACAAATGAGCTCTACTATTGATAGCAACAGACTCTATATCTTATAAAGATCCACCTTATCTATTTATTTCGTTGCAAGTGAACTTCTTTGGAGACAAAAATTGAATCAAAACAACTTTTGAGATCTTGTTGCTTTGCTGAAAGAAAACGATTTTGGCGCGAAAGTGTAATCATATTTATAGCATTTTGTTCGTGAATTAATGGATGGTTAAATGAAAATGTGTATTCGTACACGTGGCTTTTGTTTGTTCACGTGGGAATGGCATCTCCAATAGGTGCAATGATTTCTGTCATCATACAGCAGCTCAGTCAAAACCGTACAACCAAGAATGAGCTTCCATCCCAGTATATATTTACATGGAGTCTACGACATTTTTCTTCGGAGTTCTTTCTCATTCATTCTCTTTTAAAGGCGGGTTCCCTTTTGCGCATTGGCGGATGGTTTGAGTCATGAACTCTTTAATGAACCACCTATTGATAGTACGAGACATACGCTATTGAGATACCATCTAAATAATATACCTAATTATTTATAATTTACAATTCTACACCCTCTAGTTAGTAGGTAATTTCTAATACAATTTAGATATTTTGTATGGTTGTACGGTACACTAATTTTAGCATAATGCACGTATGGAAGTACTCTTGTTAGTACATATCCCCTAATTTAAAATATCTTCTCTTGGGATTCACGTAGAATATATATGAAGCTTTGGAATAGCAACACTGTTACTCTGCTATTTTCTACATAACTCTCGATTCTCGACCTTTCAAAAGATCCTTCATGGAATTAAATCACACAATTTCGAAACCTATCTTATTTTGAAACACTAACAATGGTGCGTTCTATTCATGAACTCTTTTCACTTGAAATCCTATCCTGTGTGGACTACAACAGAACGGTTTTTTTTTCTCAACTGAGTTAATTGTAGTTGCAACTTTTTTATGTTATGAATTGCTCACATTTCCCCTGTTTCCCATCATTTCAAACCACAGAGTGACGCAAACACCCCCGCCACCGAAGCTGAGAGCTATGCCTTCTCTGCTGATATTAACCAGCTCCTTTCTCTAAGTAAGTGAAGATCTCTGAGAAAGGAAATTTTCGTATCCCTTCTTCCAAATGTCGACACAATCGAACGCGTCTCTTTATTTCCCGCTTTTTCTCACAGATTTTGGAATTTTCATTCCTTTCAAATTCTAGTTATCAATACTTTCTACTCAAACAAAGAGATCTTCCTTCGTGAATTGATCTCTAACTCCAGTGATGCCCTTGACAAGATTCGTTACCAATCTCTTACTGACTCTACTGTTCTTGATTCTGACTCTGAGATGCAAATCAAACTCGTTGCGGACAAGGCCAACAATACTCTTACCATCGAAGACAGTGGTATTGGTATGACCAAGGCAGATCTTATCAACAATCTTGGAACTATTGCTAAATCCGGAACTAAAGCCTTCATGGAAGCTCTCTCCGCAGGTGCTGATATCTCTATGATTGGACAATTCGGTGTTGGATTCTACTCCGCCTACCTTGTTGCTGATAAAGTAGAGGTTGTTTCAAAGAATAACGAGGATGACTGCCACTCTTGGATTTCTGAGGCCGGTGGTTCTTTCACTATTACAAAGCTTGACGACTCTACTATTGGACGTGGAACAAGAATCACCCTACACCTTAAAGAAGATATGTCTGAATACCTTGAGGAGAAGAGAGTTACTGACCTTGTAAAGAAGCACTCAGAATTCATTGGATTCCCCATTAAGCTTTACACAGAAAAGACAACTGAAAAAGAAGTAACTGATGATGATGATGACGACGAAGACGAAGAAGGTGATGATGACAAGCCCAAGGTTGAGGAAGTTGATGAGGAAGAGGCAAAGAAAGAAAAAAAAACAAAGAAGATCAAGGAAGTTTCACACGAATGGGAACATCTTAACAGTATGAAACCAATCTGGATGAGAAAATCTGATGATGTTACTCAAGATGAATACGTAGCTTTCTACAAATCAATCTCTAACGACTGGGAGGAACACGCTGCTGTAAAGCATTTCTCGGTTGAGGGACAACTTGAGTTCAGAGCTATCCTTTTCTGCCCAAAACGTGCGCCATTCGATATGTTTGAAGGTGGAGCAAAGAAGAAATTCAACCACATCAAACTTTATGTCAGAAGAGTGTTTATTATGGACAACTGCGAGGATATCATGCCTGAGTGGCTTTCATTTGTTAAGGGTGTTGTTGACTCCGAGGATCTTCCTCTAAACATTTCTCGTGAGACTCTTCAACAAAACAAGATCCTACGTGTAATCAAGAAGAATCTTGTGAAGAAGTGCATTGAGATGTTCACTGATTTGACTGAAAATGAAGACACATACAAGAAGTTCTATGAGGCCTTTTGCAAGAACTTGAAACTTGGTATTCACGAGGATTCAACAAACCGTGCCAAGATTGCCAAATTGTTGCGTTATCATTCTACCAAGAGTGGTGATGAGATGACCTCTCTTGATGACTACGTTGGACGTATGAGTGACAACCAACCAGGAATCTACTACATTACTGGAGAATCTAAGCGCAGTGTTGAGACTTCTCCATTCCTTGAAAAGCTCAAGAAAAAGGGATACGAAGTAATCTACATGATTGACCCAATTGACGAATATGCTGTTCAACAATTGAAAGAGTATGATGGTAAGAAACTCATCAGTGCCACGAAAGAAGGACTTACTTTGGACGAGGATGAAGATGATAAGAAAGCCTTTGAAGAGGCAAAGGCAAAATCTGAGGGACTTTGCAAGCTCATGAAAGAGGTTCTTGATGATAAGGTTGAGAAAGTTGTTGTATCCAACCGTCTCGCCGACTCCCCATGCTGTCTAGTAACTGGTGAATATGGATGGTCCGCAAATATGGAGCGTATCATGAAGGCACAAGCTTTGAGAGATTCTACCCAAAGTGCCTACATGACCTCCAAGAAAACTATGGAGATCAATCCCACAAATTCCATCATTTCTGCTCTTAGAGAAAAGGCTGATGCTGATCAATCTGATAAGACTGTTAAGGATCTTATCTGGCTTCTTTACGATACCTCCTTGCTTACAAGTGGATTTTCTCTGGATGAACCAGCTACCTTTTCTTCCAGGATTCACCGTCTTGTCAAGCTTGGTCTCTCCATTGATGATGACGACGAAGAGGAAGATGATGATATGGAAGACCTCCCCCCTCTCGACGACGATGAAGAGGGAGAATCTGCCATGGAATGTGTAGATTAAATATGACTTCGTAGTTGATTTTTAGAGTACCATAATAATAAAGTAAATTAGAAGTGACACAATACATATATCCATTCCAATTTTCAAGAAATGACAGCCTTTACTTTAGATTTATATTGTAACTGTTTATGATACTTTTGCTCTTTATTGAGTTTATCTTCATCTTTCACCTAACGCGTGTTTTATACATTGTGTATGATACTTCATTGAACCACAAAAAGCGACATTTATAAGAAAAAGACAAATTTCTACAATGTTTGATTTGTATAGTAAAGGTATATGTCATTAGTATTCCCACTTATTCAATTCATCAACGTTAGTCCAAACTACAGCGTTACTGTCAAAGCTTGCTGAAATGACAACACTTGAATGGTCTCTTTTTGGATGTGCTGCAATTGAGCAAGTAGGCCGCGTATGGCCTTCTAACGATTGAACCACATGTCGATCTACCAAATCATATAAAATAACTTTACCATCTTCAGATCCAGTCATGACACAATCGTCCATGGCTAATATAGCACAGTCTAATCCATATTTCCCTGCTATATGTCCCCCAGTATAAGAATTAAGTAATTCGCCAGAATCTCTTTCTACAAATCTGAGAATTCCATCTAGACCATTTAGAAGCAAACAATTTCTATCCTTAGAAAAGGACATATTCGTTATAGGCTCTCCAACATCATCATTTCGAATCACTCCTTTTCTCAAATCGTATGTTCTCACAATGCCATCCACCCCAGCTGTTATAATTTCACATGAACCATTTTCCTCATCCATCAGTATTGACGTGACTGAGTCTTTTGCCTCCGATAAAGTCTGAATGGGTTCTCTGCTATTATGATTCCTTCCATCCCATATTTTCACCGTGCTATCATAACTTGCTGAAAGATAAACATCGTTGTTTTGTTTTGACGCAAACGCAACGGAATTTATTCTCGAAGAATGGCCGTGGAAGCGACGTAATGCTTTTGTGGTGATCACATCTGTCAATACCAGTGTTCGATCAGATGATGATAGCAGATTTGTAGAAGGGTCGTTAATAGATATTGCATGAACTGGATGGGAGTGACCGTTTGAATACGTTTGAATAGGTAAGCAGTTAGGTAGTGCATCTACTGGAATAGATTTTGTTTCTAAAGATTTTGCATTTGAGAGGAGTTGTGATCGGCGTTGTCCAGAAGCAGTGCATGCAGGATCTAGTTTGGTTGGATTCCATAATCGAACTGTTCTATCATTTCCTGCGCTCAAGCAATACTTTCCATCTGTTGTAAAGCGAATAACATGTACAGGCCCTTCGTGTCCTTGCAACCGTCCAGCAGGAATTGATGGGAGGTTTTTATCGACAATTGAATTTGCGCGTGTTGCTTTCATAATAATATAATCCGTAAGTTATGAGAAATTAAATCGTAAAAAAGTCACATAGGCATTGTAGAATGTCTCATGACCTCTCTCGCATTAAACACAAATTCAAACTCTACATAACTTTCAAACTCAAAGAATATTTTGATGTCATTATAAAAAGAAGATTATAATACTTCATTAAATTTTTTTCTTAGTACCTTTCTTTGACATTCTTTGTCCATTTGGAAGGCAAATCAGCGATGGTTACTATATCATTCTCACCCCATGATCTTCGTCGTGCCATATTTTCCTCTACACCACCCTCTTCCAGAAGTGCCCAGTAAAGTGAAGTAGGAGCAGCTTCCCATAGTTGATCCAAAACATAAGAGCCAACTTGTCCATCCTTGCAACATTTTTTAAAAATAGCCTCCACGATAGTCCTTCTCGACATACTTTCTCCCTTTGGCATGAGACGAGCACAAACTTGTAAGAACGTACCATAAGTCACGTGATTGGCTTTATATAAGGCATTGCCTTTCTCATTACTGGCATTGTTTTTACTAGACTTGGAATCTTTCAAGTTCCTTAGTTGATCAAACACTTCACAAGCTATTCG
>Ga0209092_10001777_pt1 | contig 20530 bp, 13 predicted proteins | sample FraStrMetagenome_FD_187446 | JGI IMG/M metagenome (GOLD analysis project Ga0209092, IMG submission 187446) | Marine eukaryotic phytoplankton communities from Arctic Ocean - Fram Strait ARC3M Metagenome (SPAdes) (version 2) | ecosystem: Environmental > Aquatic > Marine > Oceanic | place: Fram... | reverse complement strand
ACGTACGTACAATTACTTAGCTTGAATATTATCGTCAATTAGCTCATATGAAGAAGTATTTTGTTTTGAAACACTCGTGGAAGAGTATAATTAGGTTATCTCCAATGCTAAATCCAAAATTTTCCATGATCCAACCGTTATCATGATTACGAAAATAACATTTTCAATTAGGACATTTTATTATATCTACGCTTCTATTTCAAGCCTGTTCAAATTAGTATGCTTGAAAGTGAAACAAGAAAAAAAGGAAAACGTACAAAAAAAGCAATCCAGTAAAATACACAAGACCGCAACAAAATCGATCTTTTGAACATGGGACAAGCTAAGAAAGAAGCTATCACATCCAACCAAAGAAACAACAACATTGTAAAGCAAAGAGAAAGGAGGCTTGTGGAATACTTTGTTGTCGTATCTTCCATACCTGAAAATGATCCAAATTCGTTGCATCCAAACGGGCAGAAAAATGATGGAGCAGAACATAATGCCTCCAGACCAATTCCACAATTTAAATCTAATACCTATGATTCAGAATCTTCTGATGATTCTGATGACGAGGAAGATAGTGATGATGAAGAAGAATTTGTGGATGATTATAATTTTCAACCTTATATCACGTCACGATATCCTTTAGAGGACCATCCTGGTAACCCTTTACATCAATCAATTACTTGTTTTTGCCATCCATCCGGTTCCATCTCGTTGAGAAATGATCCTTCTATGCCAAAGGTGAGATTTTACGATTCCACTTATTTTTAGTGAATGCATTCATGTGTCATTGTTATGGACGATTCTACATTTTATCTTAGCGGGAATCAATAAATCGTGTTTTTTGTTTTGACGAGATCAAATGCAAAACTCTCACTTTGATAATCATAAAATTTTTCATTTATACCAGGCTCATTATTTTGTTGCAACAGGAGGTAGCGGGAAGCATCTTTATGGTACTTGTTTAACAATTTTTGAACCTTTTGTCATTTCGTCCAAAAAGAAAAAATCAGAGGGACGTCATGAAAAAGAAGTTTATTTACCAAAATGTTTGGTTCTTTTATCCAATTATCCATACCTAGTTGCCTTTCGTGAATTCTTAAGTCAATTGCATCAACTTACTAAGAACGGAGAAATGACACTTCCTGTGGAACGTTACATCACTAACTTTTGTTCGGAAATTCCAGCTCCTCCACCTGGATCCTGCGAAGTTCAAACCACCATTTTGGAATCAGTAATTAAACTCTGGCATCCTCCCCACAATCAGCCTATTCCATGGGTTTCCCTCCCATTTGCACACTTATTTCAATGTCTTGATATTGACAATATTATTACTGTCTGGCATGCTCTTGCACTTGAACAACAGGTTCTGCTAACGTCTACACAGCTTTCCTTGCTCACTACTTGCAGCGAAATATTTTTATCCCTTCTATTCCCCATGAAATGGAGTCATGCTTATATTCCTCTTTTACCTCACTTTCTAGTACCTATTTTGTCTGCACCCATGCCTTTCTTGTGTGGAATTGATAAACGAAACCTTCCAAGTGCGATGTTAGATTTATCAAAGGAATGTATTATGGTAGACTTGGATAAAAATCAAGTAACGAAAGGTCCGATGACTCCAGAATTGCCAGCCATCCCAAATCATCATAAAATGGCTCTTCGTGAAAAATTAGAGGAAAAAGTTGGAATGGTGTTTCGTGAAGTTAGATGCCTCAAAAGATCGCATGATTTTACAGACCATGGTGTACATTTACCATTGGGGGTAAAACAGGTTGCTGACGAGAGCTGGGAAAGCTTCTTGTGCCTGTTTGATGAGGGGTTCCATAGATACTTCACTCCTGAAGAATCTAGGAAGAACCATTTGAATGGAAATGATGCAGTTGCAGAAGAATCATCAAAATACATCACAGCAAAAGATCAGCTAGCAAGTAAGAGAAGTCAGTCGAAGGTATGTTTTTCGAGCATTTTTTATTGATATTTTACTCTGCATGTATTGTTTATTTATACTTATGTTCTTTTGTGTGTAAAGTGGGATGCTGTGCAAGAAGCATTTCTAGGAACTTATATTTACTTCTTACGTAATTATCGACGATTTCTAGTTTTTCCATCAAAGAAAAATGAAGGTAGTTATGGAGGTGCAGGCTTCCAAAGTAAACAATTTGTTTTCACACAGCCATTTGGAATGCAACCATTTTTGAAAAAGCTTGTGGCAACTCAAATGTTTGATGACTTCATTACGAAAAGATTATATGGATCTGGGGAAGCTGACGTAGCATTCTTTGACCAAGCTATTATCACTGCCACAAAACAAAATCAATTCAATATTGGTGGCGGAGCTTTTGCTAGATTTCGGAGGTTTCGAAAAGAACCTGAAAATGATGTGCCGGTTGGACCTTTGCTTCAAAGTGGCAAAGTGCATCATAAGCTTATGACTATTGTGCCACCAGAGGCTAGTGGATCAGACTTGACTTTGCCTCAAATGGAAGATTCCACTCCTGTTACATTCAAAGGTGCTACATTATCAATATCTTATCCACAGGATGACGCACAAAGTGTTGGAAGCAATAGCACTGGTACTGGGAGCATGTACTCGTTCCAAGCTGAGAAACTACACCAACGTCATTCACAGACCAACTTAATTGGAACTTATACCTACTCTTATCCTATTTTCCCAGAAAAACTTGACGAGTCACTTTTTGGCACCCCCCGACCATTACCAAGTGCGGTTCTATCTGAATTTGACAAACAGAGGGAAGATGCAGCTCGATTTAGGAGACGGGTGGATGACGAAAATGAAACTTCCCCAACTGATAAAATTGGATCCAACAAAGCATCGGTAAGTCAAAAAACTTTTGATTCATTCATTTCATCAAATTATATGTGCATGTTCTCAGCTCACTTTGTATTTTGAATGAACGAAAGGAAAACCTCGATCCACAGGTAGCCACATTTACTGTTTTTTTCTTGTCATTTACCGGTGTGGTAGGAAAGGAACTTATGGAAATTTCAGATAAACCAAAGCAAGTTGATCGTACAATTCTCTCTGATTATAAACCACCTCCTCCAAAACCAGCAAGACCTGCATTCCCGGTTCCACTAGTACCAGATAATTGGGGTGCATCAGAAAGATGGGGACAAGAAATTATTGATTTTCAATCACGATCACAGACAAATGAAACTTCTATAATTGATGAAGAAAATGACTCAGGTAAAGAAGCTTCAAATGAACCTATAGTAAATGAAGAAATATCGGATGTTAATGTTGGGGTTGACTTATCAATCGCTTTAAAAGATTCAGAGGAAGAAAATGAAGATGCTGATACATTGGAGCAGAATTCCCCAGATGACGGAAGTGAACGTAGCACTGAAATGGATAGCATACCCACGCAACAGAAAGATAAAGGAGAAAGTGATTCAGGTACAGCAAATACAGATGATTCGACTAATTTATCAACATCCAGTGGGAACAGTGATTTGGATCAAAATGAGGCAACTGATACTAGAGCGACTGAAACCTCAAATAAAGAAGAAAGTTTAGATTCCAATACAGTGAAGTCCAAAGAAAATGATGAAGATTCGCCAAGCGAAAATTCTTTGAAAAATGAGGAAAACCAAGTGAATCTAGAAGATAATGAAACAACTGCAGAGAATAAGGTTCCCCGTACTCGTTTCCGAGATGCTTTGTCTGTTCTTGAGATTGAGGAAGCAAGGGAAACTGCTCGTGCTCAACTTGGTTTGGCGTTTGAAATTTTAGGAATCCTGAAGAAACGCGGATTGAAAGCAGATCCCGAGTCTTATCAATGTCTAATTGATGCCAGTGGTCGTTGTGGAGACACAGAGCGTGCTACAAAGCTACTTAGTTTGATGCACGAGGATGGAATTGTAGCAGATGGTGTTGTTTATTCGTGTCTTGTGTCTGCTTTTTCAGCTGAAAATGCATGGCAAAAGTTGACTGGCAAGAGTACAGAAGAATTGCCTGGTAAGTTACAACAATTTGATTTACATCATTCTCATGTGAAATAATTTAAATTTAATGTTTTATCCGTACATTTGATGGTATATAGCATGGGCTAATGGGGCTTCGGTCGAAATGGATTGGAATAAACTCAGAAAGCAGTCATATATTGATAAAGCAATGAGTAGAATCAAACATGCATCATTAATTGACGAAAGGCCAAATGTTAATTCTATTTTGACTACAAAATTTTCATGGTGGATGCAAGCTGCAAAAGCAACAGTTGACCCATCCTTTGACTCAAAGAAGAAATCCTCCACAGGTAGAAATAAAGGAGCGAGTAAATTGAAGGATGGTGATTCAGAGAAAGACAAGAGTCTTGAGCATGCTGTTACTAAGAATGTTTTGATGCAGATCATGCTTGGAGAGAATCTACTAGAGATGATTTATCCTGACATTTCAATCGATACAGAAAATGAGATGTGCCCACGTTGCAATACGTACCTTATGGATGACGATGTAGTTGCAGGTTGGACAGCATTTGATTCTCAAGATTACACCACTAAATGCCCAAACTGTGGACAGCGCTTCGTACCTCACTTTTGTGTCCAATCTACTGGTCCTTCTTTCATTGGTTCTAGAGGTCCTGCCTCTCCTCTTTTCTGCGAGCGATTATCCCCATGGGTACTCCTCAAAGAATTACGTTCAGTCATGGGTGATAAAGAAGGCATTGAAAATATTTTGCGACCGGAGTGGCGTACAGAAGAAACGAAAAACGCAACGCTCTGGTGGAATTTAGTGCTATCTTTTATGAGATATAGACTGCCATTTTCATTTCTTTTACAAGGAAATTTCCAAACAAGCCTCATTATACCAAGCACTGATAATTAATTATAAAGGCCTGTGCTAATACTGAAATATTGTTTTAATACTATAGCTTCCGATTTCAAGAAATGTCTCTTCTTTATTACCGAGCCTTTTAGAGGCAATGCTCTATCCGAGATTGCTTGCAAAGTAGCAAAATAGTCAAGAAATAGTATACCCGCTCTTGGTGTATTCAATGTATGGCGTAAAAATGGAACTGCTGATAGGGATCTTACTTTATTCAAGGAAATTGGCAGGTATGACAATACACTTTATAGAAAATTGCAGATGAAATAAAAAACAGACACGAGAAGGGCAATTGGGATTGTCGTATGAACAAAAACGACGAAGATAAAAAATTCCGTCTACCAGCAGTACCACACTCGACATTTAAATTATTGACAGCTTCCCCTGTGGATACCCTTTTGAATCTTCTTTCCTTCCGACTGAAAATTTCCAAACAGGCCTCATTAGCAAATTATAAACGTAAATAACTCACTATTTAAAACATTAAAATTTACTGCAAAAGACTCTAAAGTGCAATGTATAGATGGGCATCTGATCGCTCAACTCAACCAAGATAAATTTTTAAGATTTTTCTTCAAAGCTTTTTTGTTCTTCTGCTTTGATTACAGATTTTTCTTTCCACAATACTAGAAAGCTTTAAGAATAGCAAAACAGTGCTGATAAATAACTGTGATAAGGTATGCAATGCGCGAGAATTACCGACAGAAATAGCCCAGTTCACCATATATGGTCTTTGCTCTGATGTTGGTTGTTCTTTTGATCCATTATTGGTGCTTGATTGCGTCGGTAAAATAGGATTTCCTTTCATTTTGTTACTTATGGTCATTATTGATGTTCCAATAGCAAATATGCCTCTTAACACTAGAATGACAAAAATCTCGACTAGTGCTACAGTTATTGGTCTCGCTATATCTCCACCAGGGAAACCTGTACTCTTCCATTCCATATCCCTCATTCTATGATCCTTTCCATATTTAGACTCAAACTCATCAACAGTATGTTGATAGTTTTTAATCATTTGATTATTCACTGTATGCAGTTCAAAATTCAAACTATGTTCTCTTGATTTCTCAGAAAATCGTTTTCTCTTCTTGCTGTCTTCCACAAGAGCAAGTGTAGCATTAAAGAATGCATCAGTATCTCCTTCAGCACATGCGAACCCGTTTTGGCCATGGTTGACTAAATGTCCAGAACACTTTTCTTCAACTACTAAAGGTAGACCAGAAGCAGCTGCTTCTAATGTGACATTTCCAAAAGTTTCTGTAGCACTTGGAAAGAGGAATATGTCTGATGAAGCATAGGCAACACTTAAGTCAGATCCACTCATCCAGCCACAATATGTTGTGTTTGGGAGGTTCTCGTACATCTCTGTTCCAAGACCAACAACTAAAGCTTTAAATGGAAGACCTTGTTTTGTGAGTCTTTGCACAACCTCCGCAAAAATATCCAATCGTTTCTCAGGCACAAGACGACCAACAAATAATATGACTACTTCAGATGGGGCAATTCCATATTTTTGGCGAAATTCTTCGGATCTACATGTAGGTGAAAACTTGTCCAAGTCTATCCCTCTACCCCATACTTTTAAGTCAACATTTTGGTGAAGATCTAAGTTTTTCTTCAGTTGATTTATAATAAATGGGGTTGGTACATAAACAGATTGGAAGAAGCTATAGTAGTGTAAGAACCATCCTTTAATGAAGGGCTTCACAAATCTCATTCCTGGGTAGTGGTCCATATAGTCAATAAAATTGCTATGATACGTGGTCATTAACGGGATTTGATGCTTTCTTGCAAAAGATACCAAACAAAGCCCGGTGAAGTCAGGGCTAGTATTGTGAATGACAGTAGGACAGAAATCAAGTATTTCTTTTTTTGTGCTTGATGAAAGCGAATATGGGAAGTGGTATGATATGTGTGGATTTTTAGGATCTTCCAGAAAAGGTATAGGAAATGAATTGTTTAAAAATACAACTTTTCGATTCTTGTGATTCAACCCATTCATGTGTGTATTGTTCATGTCGCCACTCCTTGTGGCCAGTATCATCACATGGCCTTTCATTGCAAGGATTTCTTTTTCCAGTTTTCGAATTGTTAGAACCACCCTGCAAGATATAGATAGTTTTAAAATGAGTTTGGATAAACACAAAAGATAGCAAATAGGAGTATCAAAATAGAAATTCATAGATAATCCAATAATAGATATGACATACCCATCGATGATGTTGTAGCATGGAGCATAGATTAAGACGCGGGGGGCCTCAATTCTTCTACACATGTTCAGAAGGTATTGATAGGTTTGTTTTTGAGTTGTTGCAAGTTATACAATAGATTTGATGGGAACAGAATTCAATTACAAATTAAAATGATAATGCATATGAACGAAACTGATATTGTTTTCCACTACACATAATGAAGAATGACCTTCAAACAGTTTAAAGTCCACGCAAACAAAAATTTTGGACCATAATAACTTCCTAAGAAGTGTTGTTTGCACATGAGTTATCTGTAATTAAGGTAGCGTATTTATTCAAATTTAATCACACTTTAGATTTTGATTTAGAATACACATATTAAAAATTTGATTATTTAAAAAATAACTAAAGCGGTAAAAATGACATAAAACAAGACACTGAAACATGAAAATAGACACGAAAACACCTAAATCAACGAAAGCTAAGTGCAGCAGTATTAACTTACGCACTCCGACACAATATGCTGTACGAACGTTACGGTATTCCCTAAACTCGTAAGAGTTATGAATCATTAGACAACTTGAACTTAAGACTTACTTAATATTATTATTATTATTATTATTATTATTATTATTCCTAAACTCGTAAGAGTTATGAATCATTAGACAACTTGAACTTAAGACTTACTTAATATTATTATTATTATTATTATTATTATTATTATTATTATTAAAAACTAACTCTCTTCCTCCATCCATAACGATTCCGGTTTGGGAGGAAGTACGGTTTCGTACCTTTCATTTTTTCATACCATTTCCTACAAACGTGAAAAAGTTTTCAGATGTGGAATTATCTTGCATTTTCAACACCACTCTGGTTTTAGATGCACGCAGTTTTTTTCTCTATACCGGTTATAACATAACATAACCTTTTGTGCAAATGCAGAAGTTTAAAATGGTTCAAGAGCATCCGATATGCTCGAGTACTAATGAAAAATATGTCGCTTCTCTGGACACAGGATTATGTTTTTGTCAGCAGCGGTGCCGTTCAAAATTCTCATCAAGTTAATTTTTTACATCATATCTATTTTATCACTCCTAAAGAGCTATTTATATTAACGTGGCGCCGTGTTCATATGAAAAGGATTGTCTTTGAATCTATTTAATTTATTTTTTCTCAAAATCTATAATGATTGTAAAGCACTCCACTGATGTTATAATGAAAATTTAAAAATCCTAGCTTACACACCATTTTTTTCAGCTAAAAGCCTTAACTATGGCTCATATGGAGGAAATTTCTAATTCAGGGTGCTCCTCTACTCTCTACAGAGCAAGAGAATATCTCATCCAGACTAAAATAGCAGAGTAACCAAAGCTACGGTAGTAGCAACTTGAAAGAAACTTGATGTCGGCCACCATTCGTAAAATGTAATTATAACCTAAATAAATTGTGGTTCTTCAATCTAAATATTTTGAAATTATTATATAAGGATGTTTTAGTGTCTTTCATTCTCATTTTTAATTAAATAGATTGCAGTCCGTCTTCTTCTTCCAATCTAAATCTGCTGTATTCGATTTTATGCCAGATGAATCGACGTGTGTAGAAATGAGAATATTATTTATACTAAATGTAACAAACTAGCTATGAATTATTACGTGTTTACAGGTCGTGCAATTTCGTGTGTGTTGTTATTATATTAGTCCTAGACAATATAGGCATCGGTTTCTTTGCGTGTTATTTGCAAAGTCTGCCAATCTGATTGGAGTTCTCTAGTACCTTTTGTGCTTTTACCCTCCCAGAGTGGGTTCTAGTTCCAGAAAGCAATTCAATAGTTGCACAACGAGCCACCACTCTTCTCATTGATTGAGCGTGCAAACTGTCGACTTTTGATACTGACAGGTCTTTTTTAACTGTGTATAATGAATGGTGACGCTGCTGCAGGACAACCAATCAATAGTAATTCCCCAGCAGGACAAGCATCGAATATATCAAGAACGCAACCTGTCGGATCAGACAATAACAGAGGACACACTACATCAGTCGCAGTGCCTGGATCCATGAGTGACCCTGTTGATGTCATCATCGAGAAACTCCTCAGGTAAGTCTTTCACTAGAATCACTATGCCGTATGTAGGATCTGGTATATTCAATTCCGTTTTTATTGAGCCTAATTGGAAACATTGAGGACATGAAAGTTCTTTAAGTGTTAGAATGCCTTTTGCGTACATAAACTTACTTTTGCTAAGTCAAGTATGCACATAATAGTCTCGTTATGGAGCAAGCAGTCTTTTGCTTCGGCAGCTTTAGCACGGTTCTTTTTTTCAATCTTGTGCCTTTTTCCTCAATCATTACACTCATGTGAAAATACATGATTCTAACTTTGGTATGATTTTCTCCCTTCCTTATTCTATTCAGTGTAAGAGGGGCTAGACCTGGAAAACAAGTCGACCTATCTGAAGCAGAGATCAAGATGCTATGTCTTCGAACAAGGGATTTATTTATCAATCAACCTATGCTTCTTGAGCTTGAAGCCCCGATAAAAATATGTGGTGATGTCCATGGGCAATATTACGATTTGCTTCGTCTTTTTGAGTATGGAGGTTTTCCGCCAGAGAGTAACTACATCTTTCTTGGAGACTACGTGGACAGGGGAAAGCAAAGTCTTGAAACTATATGCCTTATGCTGTCATACAAGATCAAATACCCCGAAAACTTTTTCATTCTACGGGGAAACCATGAATGCGCTTCCATTAATCGTATATACGGATTTTACGATGAATGCAAACGAAGATTCGGGATAAAACTTTGGAAGACATTTACTGACTGCTTCAATTGTCTTCCATGTGCCGCTGTCATAGATGAAAAAATTATCTGTATGCACGGAGGTTTGAGTCCAGAGCTTACTTCCCTTGATCAAATTAAGAGGATTGTCAGACCAACTGATGTTCCAGATACTGGATTACTTTGTGATTTGTTGTGGAGTGACCCTGATAAGGATATTGATGGCTGGGGTGAAAATGATCGTGGTGTTTCATTCACGTTCGGGGAGGATATTGTTGCTCAATTTTTGCAGAAACACGACCTGGATTTAATTTGTCGTGCCCACCAGGTAAGGCTTTTCAAAAGGTGTTATGACATTAGTCGAGAACTGTTTTTCTCAATTTAATTGTTTTTGTTCCATTCAGGTTGTTGAGGATGGTTATGAATTCTTCGCAAGACGTCAACTTGTCACTCTTTTCTCTGCACCTAATTACTGTGGTGAATTTGACAATGCCGGTGCTATGATGAGTGTTGATGAAACACTTATGTGTTCATTCCAGATCCTAAAACCAGCAGAAAAGCGACAAAGATCTGCCTATCAAGGCCAGGGTTCATAGTCGTAATTCATCCGCTTGATCCTATATATTTAAACAATCAATATTATGCCATTGTCAAAGTTTTTACATAGTTTGGTTACCTCATTTTCGTCCCCTTGTGTAGTCAAAAAGGAATTGAAGTGTTTACATGATTGGTCATCACAGTTATGGCTTCTTTCAAACAAAAAGAATGGGAAGACGTCAAATATCTCAATGAATTGGATTGAAGAATGGAAAAAAGTCAACCATAAAGCTAAGAATTTTTTTATTGTTTTTTGAACTTTAATTCTCCTTATAATTTACTGTTAGTATGTCCAACTTAAAGTATGTCGTATACCAACGGCGTGCCCAAAAGGAGATTTATCATCGACTGTGGAGTCATGCATATGCTGAGGGCTTACATGGTGGACAACATTTTGCCCCATGGATTCAACTATTCTCACTATTTCCAGTTCTGTATTCTGTCTACTTCCTCTCTTTTTCTTCGCAATAACCTCAAATCCACCACAGCTTTTATCATCTGTTTCATAAATTTCATCCTCTTCAATTTCAGGTACACTATTTCCTGATAAGATGCGTTTCAATGGGGAAACAACACTCAATTCTATCCCAGCAACGCAATTTTCTGTTGCTACTCCTGCTTCAGCCAAACTCAAAAACCATGATGGAATCTCCTCTTTCTTCACACCAAGTCGAATGCAGGAATCTCGTGCAAACGTACAACAATTTTTTCGGAGTAAATCATAGTCCGTACCCAAATATTCACGAGCCATTTGCTGCATCAATTCATGGCCTTGAACAAATGTTTCAACTTCACGATATACAGTAGAAATTTCAGTGTTGGTTCTAGGTGTGATGAATTTATGCCTTCCATAAACATTCTCTTGCTTCTCTTTACCATTGGATCTTAGACTTTTCCTTCGTGGAGTTGTTGCCAAGTCGGAAGACTTAGGGTCAGGAACACTAATCCAACTTCTTCGAACTGTTCTACGAGAGCCAAAGTCAAGAGTACATCTATAATCATAACCAGAACTTTTCCTTGGAAGGCAGGTAAAAACACCTGTTAATCCTGCAACATTGTTTGCCCCAAATGCATACTCTATTCCATTCACCTGAAAAGTACAATTGAAGTCTGAGTATAAAATTCTTGATCCATAAGAAGTTATAAAATCAAAGTTACTTACCTCAACACCCACGTGGTAGGCACCTGTTCCCATCATGTTCAGTCCGTTGTTTACCATATTAAAACATTGTCCGAGAGGAAAATTACACCCCCATGGCAAAGTTACGATAGTTTCATTTTGAATCAAATTGTATACGTGGATCATAATCCTATTTGTTCGTTTATCATTACAAGGCATTTCTCCCATTCGACCTAGCCTTACTTGTCTTGATAATCTCTTCATGGAGTCATGTGAGCCAACTGAATCGTTCTCATATAATTCTTCATCCGATTCATCCCAATCCACAGTTTGGCTTTGTACATGTGTTCTTGCAGGTATACTTCTATTCGTGCGAGGGGTGGGAAGAATATCATGAATGTCAGAGGTGGGAGCATGTGCAAAAGATGTTTCTGTGGGTAACAAAGGTTCCGACTTCTGAAGCATATTTTGTCGAAGTCTATTATTGGATATAACAAAATCACTTTGCGTCTCTGAGCGCATTTTAGTAGATCCATTGTCAGTGGTTTTCACGAATGATTGGGTGTAAGAATGGATGTCCGTCGCATCCAATTTATTGACCCCTGCTTCTGTTTTGTTGGTAGAAGCAATCGGAGGTACAGATTTCTGATGCCTTAAAATTCTTCTCTTTAGTCGGGTTTTAAGTGGAAGTTTGGGAGGATTCCTGGAGCTATTAGATGATTCTGGTTCGGATTGTACCGAGGAAAAACTTTTCTCACGATTACCATAAATTTGAGAAATATCTCCCATGGAAGAACAGGTTGACAATCCGCCGATTCTGCTGTTGTCTACTGAGAATGAGGAAGCGTTTCCGTCATTATCTAGGACTGCAGCAGTAAATCCAGTTTCAATCTTTTCCTCTGTAATATTAGCTTGAACACCAAGAGCTTTCTTAAGATCATCAATCTCTTTTTTCTGGGTATTTTGAAGATTTTTTAAGTCATCTTGCAGTTGCCTATTCTGTAAAATTTGCTCTTCTACTCTATCGATAGAAGTTATACTGGAACTAGTTTTGATGGATCTTCCTTCTTCCTCCTTCTCTTTCTGCATTTTTATCGCCGCAGATATAGCTAGAGAATGCATATTTGCTGGATCCAAACCCTTATACTGCTTTGCTGGGGTTGATGCAATTGAATCTATTGATGCCGTTTGACGAGGTGGTAAATGATTGCGGGTCTTAATGTTGGAAGCTGCTGCTGGGGTTATTTGCTTTGGCCCAAGGTCCTCACTATGAAAAGAATCATTGGCGCTAGAATTACTTGTCATTGACGTATTTAGAAAAGATCCACTTAAGTTTTTCATAGCTTCAAATTTTATTTCATCTTCCTCTAAATCTGCCAATATGATATCCTCGTCTGCATCTGCCAAATGCTCATCGTCAAAATCAGCTAATGCAAAACTTCTCGAATGTGAGAGGTCAATACGAAGATTCTCTCTTGATGTCAGTTCCACCAATTCTTCTAAGTCTTGAAGAATATTTTCCTCACCCTTGCTAGTATTTTCCTTACTGGAGGTATTTTCATTTTTATTTGTTGTGAACTCCCCGGTGGTTTCCATCTTCGGAATAAACACGGAACGTCTTGTCTTCGACTGCTTGATGAATTTATTTATTAGCTGAATGCGTGCTTAGATTTCCATTTATAGAGTTTTCTTTTTGTTTCTTGTTTCAAAAGATGGTTGACTTCTATGCGATATCTATTGTCTGAGCTTAGTTTGCATGGAAAGATTGATGATGACTGCAGTGATCTCAACAAGATGTGCCTTCTATATTCCCCACAATAACGCAAATTCACGTTCAAAAGTAACTAAATGGATTCTTTTCACTTAATCTTATGTGTATTATTTCACATGCAAGTTTAGTACTGCACCATCTCCATCTAATTTTTTCTTAAATATATTTAAACATGGATGGATCTAAGTAGCGACGAGTGCCTATTAATCGAAGAAGACTGGCTTCATTTGAATAGAGCGTGGATGAGAACATCGAGAATTACACACATACGAATGTTAATAATTTCAAGAAAAATATTTGTTAAATAGTAGATTCAATCCTTTATATTTAAGATTGAGTAGGAGCTGTATTTAGGATTCATGTCCATTTTGTAATCCGGAACGGTTTAATCTACTTAATTCTCGATGGTAATAGCCTGTCACTTCATATTTACACTGAATTTTTACCATGTGCATTCCATTGATTAAATCGCAAATATCTATTAAAGAATATATACAATATTCAATATGAATAGACTTAGTTCCAAAAAACACATAGGTTTTAAAAAAGTATAAAAAAATTAAAAACTTTTCATGTGCTATATTTCATTTAGAGGTGTTTCGTCATTGGTGATAGATTTGATGCGCAAAAAGTACAACCTCATTTTTTTCAAAAGTAAAGTCACAACTCTCTCGATTGGAGTATGATTGCTGCTGCTTTCTACTCCTAATATAATTTTCTTTTTATTTTCTGCTAGGATCTTTCCACCTATTGATTCTCGTTTCAGACTGTTTGAAATTTTCACCTTTTAGTATGTATTATGATTAAAAAATGAGAAATGATTATTTCATCCATACCTTTTGCACCTTGTCACTTGATCATGTTCTTTGTTTCATGTTATTCCACTTCAACTTATGAAAACGAAGATGTATATTGTCAGATAATTATAAGGTGATACTTTTTCATATTACGCTTCATGAACCGATGGAATATGAATTTTTAAAGTCATGAACTACCAATGCAAAGACAGCAAATGGTGCTTTGAATTCTCCATTCGATACAAGTAAAAGATTAAGATCACTTTGTGCTTACTCTATAGAATTCATGCCTTTTTCTTCAAACTCTGCTGTCTGATAAAGTTTGATTTTCATCGAAACGTGCACGACTGAAAAGAGAAAACCTGTCGGAGAATATTGTTGATTATCAAATTATGAATTTCACGACCTTACCCTGTAGCTATTCAAGTACTCAAAACCGCAACGGAGGATGAACGAATACTGACGAAAATAATATGGTAATATTTGAATGACATTAAAGGCAACTTGAATCTAAATTAATTGTGTCGCCTAATTAATTTCTATGCAATAAAAAGAGAACAGTCTGTTGAAAAGTTTGAGTCATGCTGCTGCTATTCTAATCCCAATTTATGGGTGGTTTGAACCTACCTGAGGAGTTTTATATAACGGTATCATATGTATCGCATACGCGTTTTTGACCAATGCATGTAGGAACAATATCAGATTCGGATCAACTACGAAAAAAAGGTATCATTTTTTTCTCTTCCAAAAGTGCTGTAGGCAAAGACACATTGGAACATACATGATGGCGCTTACTTCTGACGAACGAAAAACTGCAATGAAATCATGGGATATGGAAATTGATAATCATGATGATAATGAGTATACCATGACAACATTTGTCCAGGAAAAAAGAGCAACTCTAAAATCAAAGCTCCATGAATGTCGAGATTGTCTAACTGTGTCAGAGAAGAAATTTTTAGAAAATCTTGTTCAAAACGGAAGTGATAATGTTATTTCTCAAGCTATCGAAAAGCTGAATGATAAAAAATGCTTTGATGGAGTCTCAGCGATAGATACGGACTTCGCAAACAAAGTAGAAAATCACCAACCATCAAGCTTAGGTGTTGAGGAACTTCAAGGAAGACCAGGTCTCGTGAAAAACCATGGGTCTGTAAAACGAATTGAATTATTGAGAGAACGTAGCAGATCTATGGTTCATGAAAAAATGTGGAGAGCACACGAAAATGGATTGCGCATTTCCGACACATCTTCGAGGCATAGTCTTAATCTAAGAGATCTACGTTTTTCAGATTCTTTTCGTAAAAGTTCCATTAGAAGAAAAAGTATGATGGATAATGGAGATGAAATCTTTCGACCAGATGCTCCGTCAAATAGTGGTAATGAAAGTGATAGCGGAATGAGAAACAGCTTGCTATCAATTCCACCTATTGGTTTGGCTCATCGACTAAGGAGTGAATCTACTATATCCATCAGATCAGATAGCAATGAAATGGATCAAAATTCATTCATTCCTTTAGCTGATCAACTTAAGCAACTTTACCCTCCAAAAACAGACATTCGGAAAAAGGACAATTCAAAGAATATTTCAACAGAATCTACAAGTAATGAGAAAAATACGAATAGGCCACCACTTCCACATCTACCATTTGTTCGCACACGTAGTACATCATCACAAAACTTTGGGGAACGTCAACAAAAGAGATCATTGCATAGACGAGTTCTAGTGAGAGAATCATCTGTTGGAAATGGTATTGAGATAAGTCTTGATGCTGGATCTGACAAACTTCTGTCCAAACCTCCAATTGTACAAAGACGCTCCTCCTCCATTAATTCTCGTTCCTCTTCCATTAATTCTAATTCTGGAAAAATCCCTTTATTGAGAAGGTCATCTTCATCAAAAAAATTAACTCGATCATCTTCTGTCTCGTCTATTAATAGTTCCTATTTACCATCATCTTATGATGATCATGATTTGTTGGCAAGATCATTTGTTCTGGATGCAAGTATGCGTCAAAACTCATCCCATGTATTATCCAATCTGCTTCTCCAAGATAAGGGTAAGTTTCTGGTTTTCATTATTTTCCTATATTGAGTATTCTAGAGAGACCTTATCAATTTTATTTCGCTTTCATTTTTACCATCCTCCAAAGAAGCAAGTCTTTCTGACACTGAAGTACGACCAGGATTACTGGCGGATGAAAATCGATCATGGGATGAGGAGGATATGAGAATGGATAAATCGTTTGATGCATGGAATATACTCAAAGATGATTACGCTCTTGAATACGGGGGAGGAGATTCATTACCATTTTTTATTTTAGGAACAAATGCCGATGATTTGGCAGCCAAGCCACATGTTCTTTCTCCACCATTAATGGAATCTTTACAAAACTTTCTGCCATTGCGCATATCGGAAGATAATTTTTGGTTGAAATATTCTCTTATTCGAGATGGTGCATCCTTGCAGTCCTTGTTGCAATATGTGCGTGGATCAAGAAATACTATAATCGCCATTGAATCTGTAGATGGAGATGTATTTGGATCTTATACGAGCTCAAGTTGGAAAAAATCTACTGAATATTATGGAAGTGGTGAATCTTTTCTCTGGCGTATGAGGAAACCTCGTTCTACAGCATGTCATTCCATCATTGATCAGGCTCATCTAGAGAGCGAATTGGATGTATTTCCAGTAAGTTTTATGAGTTAAAAATGTTAATGCTCTTCTTGTTTTGTGGATTTTTTTAACACTTTTTGTTCTTATCACTACTACAGTGGACCGGCAATAATGACATGGTTCAATTGGTCAAAAGTGGTAATTTGATACTGGGTGGTGGTGAAATCGATATCGAAGTATTACCACCAAGTCCAAAGGGTTGGTCAATCGCTGCCAGAAACTTGGGTTTTGGATTATCATTGGATTCTGATCTTCTCAATGGATCATCAAGTCCCTGTGATACGTTTGGAAATCCATCTCTTGCTCAAAATAGTGAGGATGGTATATTTGAAATTGCAAATTTGGAAGTATGGACTTTGACTCCAAGCAATAATGAAGAAAACGCAGAAAAAATTGAGCATAGTGCTTTCTTTCTGGAGGCAAATCTTCAACAGTAAGATGCATTGTGCTGTGAATATATATTTGTATAAGTGAGGATGAATGCTGCTTTTTAAAGCTTTGTACCTATATTTAAGCTAGATAAAATTAACTATAGATGGATTAAAATGTTATATAAGAAAAACTCAATGGAAACAAATTGCCTGATTCGATTCATCGAAAGAATAATATCCTGCTTCACTCTATTTCTTCCAACCTTTTGTGAATTGTCATCCATACTTCACGATATTAATTTATCAGATTAGCTATTCACTATCTCTAGATCTTTTATCCCAAACTTGATCAATGACTCCGAATTCTAAAGCTTGATTAGGACTCATGAATGTATCACGATCCATAACACTCTCAACAATATCTAGATCCTGACCAGTGTGATGAACATATAAATCGTTAAGATTCGCACGTGTTCGAATGATTTCTTTAGCTTGAATTTCAATATCAGAAGCCATACCCTGAGCCCCACCACTGGGTTGATGAAGCATGATTCTAGAATTAGGTCTGAGAAGTAGAATATATGGACAATATTAGATGGTGTTATATATGTGCCAAATTTAAAAATAATAAAAATGTTGGGAATGTTTTCGGGAAAGATCAATGAAGATAATATATTCATTTTTTTCCCTTGGAAAGAAATATATAGCTTAAAATATTCATGCAGGAAAAAAAATACAAAAGAAGAAATACTTACAATGCTGAACGGCATCCAGGAGATCCACCTGCGAGCAATAAACTTCCCATACTAGCAGCTTGTCCTAAACAAATTGTGTGTACATCAGGACTGACATACTGCATTGTATCATAAATGGCCATACCAGCAGTAACAACACCTCCAGGGCTATTAATATACATTGAAAGCGGTTTATCGGGTGCTTCCGATTCAAGAAAAAGAAGTTGAGCCGTTACAACACTCGCCATAGCATCTGTCACCGCACCATGGACACATATAATACGTTCCCTCAAAAGTCGTGAATAAATATCAAATGATCTTTCACCACCAGCACCACTCTCAAGCACGACTGGTACCAATGAAGAAGATGTGATGGTATGTTTATTTGCTGTCAAAATTAAGGTATTGAGCTTGTGTTGAGATGTTCGAGATAACGCTGTACGGAGTAGAAAAGTCATTGTGATGTTGATTGCTAATAGTGCGGGTTGCCAAAAGAGTATAAAAATGTGCTTAGATGTAATATTTTTTCGAAGATACATTGTTGAAATTCTGATGTGTACCATAAAATTCAACGTACGTACATGATTGGCCCTCCGAATCATTTTCGAAACTTGGAACGAAAGAGCTTGTGAAAGAACAAAGCTTAATGAAGTCAGGTAAGAAAAAGATGACAGCAGGTCCAAAGTGCTCTTATCAAAGGAAATTGGAAAAAAGGCGTATACATTGCTTTTCAAACACACACATTTTTGAATGAGCTGAAATCCGAATTAATTTCATCCTTATATCCAAATGAGTCGTCTCGATCAAGGTAATATTGATCATAAGATATATTGCATGATTCACCTTAACACCTACTTTATCTCTTCTCAAAGATAGAAATTATACGTTTAGAATTAGGAATTTTTAATCATTAATTCAGCAAACAAATCTATCCTTACACTCGAATCTTCATCTTGCTTCAGCCTCTTGGAATTGACAAATTATTTCTTTTATTTAGTTTAGATGCGCAATGAACTCATCACTTTTTGTGGTACATTTCTAAAAAGATAAGATTATCGGAAATAGTTTTAGAGAGTACTTGGGAACGATCAATGCAATAAAAGAATCTTCCATACTTTCAATATTATCTCTCGGTCCACTTTCAAACACTTTCTCTGTGATTTTATCAACAAAATGATCACAGTTTCTTCCTTAAAAAGAATTGAAGCTGTGAAAAGAAATTATATTACAGAGCATCAATATGTTGAAATTCCTAACTTAATTCATGCATTTTCATAGGAACACATAAAAAGAAAATGAACATGTCAAAATTATTTTATACTGATGTCTTTTCTTCCATATCACAAAATTACAGGGTTGTATCCAATGATACGATCGTTAGTCTTACAGATAATAGCTGTTCCAGCTATAACTCATTTGTTTCTGTACTAAATACGTTCCTTCTCGTTTTCATCATCTTTGAGATCCAGCAGATTTGTATAATCACTTGCCGCAACAATACCATCACCAGTTTTAAGAGAGTTTTTTCGAAAGATCTTTGTAAAATTCCGTTTCAAATGATTACCTATACGATCCATTTTGCCATATAATTTCTTAAATGGTAATGAATTATACATGGAATGCATAGAAGATGTTGAAGGTGACGATGGGATAGGTCTAAACGCTGAGTTTACCGCCCATAACCGTCTTTTTCGAAAGTGAGTCGTGGAGTGGTGTAAATGAACAGCTCGTTTTGAGAATAGTTTGAGTGGGGGTAGTTTGGAAACGATTTTAAGCAGGCTTCCGCTACCTCCAAACATGAAATGAAATACAAAGGTTGTTGCTACTTCAATGCAAACATGTTTTATCAAACTTCCTGTTCTGGATTCATCGATGCTCAAGGGGTAACAAGTTTCTGGAGTTACGCAAAACATTGACGCAGTTGCATTTATACTTTCTTGCCTTTCGGTGTAAAAATATAGACTGTGGTTTTCTTCATTATGCAGAGGAGGCGCTATTGGGATATCAAAGTCATGCCCACTCGAGCCATATTCTAGACCATGAAAGAAAGCTACATAAAAAACGAATGCTGCTATGAGAAGAATTCCATTTGGTCGATAAAATGCATGTTTGATCTCCATGATCTCATTCATATATTTACTCTTGATAGCATAAAAGTTTGACTGTCAGCGTCATGCAATGCAGGATATACAATGTTGTATCATGGATAAAAATTACACTCATGTTCTTTCGTAGACCGCCAATAAGCCCGGATTGAATCTTCTACTTTGTACTAAAAAAAGTGCCAACGGAAAAAATGTTGACGTAGGTTTATTTTCTTCGTCTATAATTTGAATACGTGTATTTTCGAAAAGACTCGTCACGTGAATACAGCAGTCATGTAATGAAACATCAAGTTCAAGTTACCTATGAGATTTTATTTCGCCGAGTGTTTTTCAAAATAAAAACTCACCTGTAGTTGATTGATGTTTGGAAGTGATCCACCAGATACATAGATAATTAAAACGATAATGCATCACAAACAAATTGCAATTATTAAGATAAAACCAAAAAAATATGTTGATAAGAAGGGAGAGAATTATGAGCACGGTTACGGTACATAAAAACTTTTTTGCATTTATTCCTCTAAAACCATCAAAGCCATTGCACCTTG
>Ga0209092_10001776_pt1 | contig 20538 bp, 15 predicted proteins | sample FraStrMetagenome_FD_187446 | JGI IMG/M metagenome (GOLD analysis project Ga0209092, IMG submission 187446) | Marine eukaryotic phytoplankton communities from Arctic Ocean - Fram Strait ARC3M Metagenome (SPAdes) (version 2) | ecosystem: Environmental > Aquatic > Marine > Oceanic | place: Fram... | reverse complement strand
GCCAGTCCATTTTAGTAGCAAGTCCTCCGCACATTTCCAAAGAACCGGAGAAATCATAATCAACTCCTGGTGGAGCTTCCGTCCATTTGAATTCAGGGATAAGATCGTGCATAGTCGAAGGCTTTAATTCTTCTGGCTCGGCTTCCGTAAGAGGACCAGATCCGCACATGATAAGACCATCATCGGTTTCTACATTAACGATAAGGCTTGAAACTTCAACCATACTAGATCCGTCCGCGGAGCTCAACCAGTCGTAAGTTGCCAAACTGAAAACTTTTTCGTCATCGCAATCAAGTGCCTCTCTCCACGCATCGATCATTCCTTTAGCCATATCATAATCGGGAGTACCTTCGAGTTGAGATAATGTGGTTCCTGGTGGAACAAGAGGGTGATCGAGGAATGTTGTATCCTCAGAGTCCTCGGGCTTATCCATGCAAAAAACGTCTGTCGATGTCAAAACGCGAAAATAAAATTAGATCGATCAAAAATAAAGATAAAGGTCTATTTTGAAAACACTTACAATTGTCGACAGCGTCAACACACCCAGGTTGTGCCGACTCTCCCATTTTCACGGCTTCGATAGCGCCCTCAAGATTTTCTTGTGCCCTGATAACTTCAAATGCAGCGGATATTGAGGCAGACTGCGCATTCCCAATCTTAGGGATGCTCATAAGCATCGCAAAACTTAGACCAGAAAATTTCATGGTTTCCAATCTCAATAAGTAACAAAGTTATTTTAAGAGAAATTAAAATTTATGACATGATGATGATGAAGGATGAAAGGGTTTATGGTGCACCTGTATGTACATATACATAAGGACATAGCTATGGAACAAAAAAAATCTTTCGTATCTTTTGTGAAGCTATGTATGCAAAACATATTATTATTACAAAAAGAATGTCACATAGAAACGTTTTTTTTCATATGGGCTATATATTATTGGAATTGCTGACAGCTGTATCTTGTACAAACTGGTACATATGTAACGGCTAAACTACTGTATCACATATTATATATAGGCTAAAGATTTAAATATGGGCTTATGTTCTATAAAATAAATGTAGGGAAAGTCGTTCAGAATTTGGCTACGAGCTGAACCTTAGTATAATCATTTACCCAGCACACTAAGCTACATCTGGAGATATCAAAGAAAACAGATTACTCAGCAATGCAGAGTACGTATGGTATAGTACTATACAGTAGAGCATTCGAACTAGTGATTAAAGATTGAAGCCAAAATAAAAAGAATTTAAATGTACAAATGTGTTTTGGCTCAAGAGGTTCTATGTAATATTATTTTTGAATATTTGTAAATGTTTTTTCACTTTTTGATTCTAATTGTATTGTCGGACCCATGCGGTCTTAAATTGCTTAATAGTCGTGCTCGTACTATTCGTTAAACTTGATAGAAATGATGCACATAAAGAAAGAATAGAAAGCTTTGCTATATATTCTCTAGAGTAAGAGTAAAAAACTTCTGAAGAATCAAGTGTATTTTCGTTTGATTGTGTCAAGCAGAGAAGGTTAACAAAACTACAAAAGAGATAAGCCTAAAAATATTTACGTATAGTTTTTCAGGACCATTTATACAAGCGACATGTGCTTTTTTAGATTGTAAAATAGATGAATGATCTTCCCCATTGGGGTTTGCTCGTCTTATTCGTCTTCTGCTGTCTAATGTGGATAATTATCTTTAGTGATGTCATAAACCTTCATCTTCCCAAATTTCTGTTTGGCTCTAAATATCAAATGAATTAAGAGCAAATAAACGTATGCATTTATGTATGCCTTTTATGTTTAAAATCTGATTGTATTGTCGGACCCATGCGGTCTTAAATAGCTTAATGCTCATGCTCGTACTATTCGTTAAAGTTGATAGAAATGATGCAAATGAAGAAAGAATAGAAAGCTTTGCTATTTATTCTCTAGAGAGTAAGAGTAAAAAACTTCTGAAGAATCAAGTGTATTTTCGTTTGATCTGTGTCAAGCAGAGAAGGTTAACAAAACTACAAAAGAGATAAGCCTAAAAATATTTACGTATAGTTTTTCAGGACCATTCATACAAGCGACATGTGCTTTTTTAGATTGTAAAATAGATGAATGATCTCTCCCATTGGGGTTTGCTTGTCTTATTCGTCGTCTGCTGTCTAATGTGGATAATTATCTTTAGTGATGTCATAAACCTTCATCTTCCCAAATTTCTGTTTGGCTCTAAATATCAAATGAATTAAGAGCAAATAAACGTATGCATTTATGCGTGGCTTTTATGTTTAAAATCTGATTGTATTGTCGGACCCATGCGGTCTTAAATAGCTTAATGCTCATGCTCGTACTATTCGTTAAAGTTGATAGAAATGATGCAAATGAAGAAAGAATAGAAAGCTTGGCTATTTATTCTCTAGAGAGTAAGAGTAAAAAACTTCTCAAGAATCAAGTGTATTTTCGTTTGATCTGTGTCAAGCAGAGAAGGTTAACAAAACTACAAAAGAGATAAGCCTAAAAATATTTACGTATAGTTTTTCAGGATCATTCATACAAGCGACATGTGCTTTTTTAGATTGTAAAATAGATGAATGATCTTCCCCATTGGGATTTGCTCGTCTTATTCGTCGTCTGCTATCTAATGTAGATAATTGTCTTTAGTGATATCAAAAACCTTCATCTTCACGAATTGGATATGAAATCTGTTTGGCTCTAAATATCAAATGAATTAAGAGCAAATAAACGTATGCATTTATGCGTGGCTTTTATGTTCAGAATCTAATTGTATTGTCGGAATCGATCTTTTTGTCAATGTAGTTATGCAGTCGCAAATGGAACTAAATTGAGAGTCAAAGCTTTATAAAGGTTTCGATTGCCTTTCTCAAAGTTAGCATTCTAACTCGTATAAATCAGCAGAACTGGAAAATGTAGTTTTTTTCTTCCCATTACAAAATCTAATTGATTTACCGTTTTTAGTTTATGTAACTATGGTTTTTTGTTGGCAGTATACTTTTTAACATTCGAATTGGAAAATCGTAAGCGTTCAAAATATTTGAATGAATGTTGGAGGAGACTATCGCGAAGTGTTTGGTTGAAAATGGTGAAAAAAGTTGTGAATACTGAGGCGGGAAAAAATTGTCCCTAAAGAGGGAGGTGTGGAGTTCAATCAGCAGACAGCAGCAGTGGACACATTTTCATGTTCCGTAGGAAACGGAATAACTATCATGGTATAATTCAGACTGAGTCGTCTTTCGTCGCATTTTTAATCTCCCATGCAGTTTTTTAATATAAAAAAATATTGCGAAACAGCAGCAGTGAGCACGATTGATCCAATCGTGGATACAATCGACAAAACTCAGATCAGCTCGATCTTACTCTTATAAAATTAGAAACCTATCCTCATATTATCAACATTATAACATAATGATGGAAGCAACAGAAGAAATCACTCCACCAATACTAACAGAAACATCTTCCCTAAAGGATGACAATGCAGAAAGCCAATCTTCCACACACAAACGAATAGTTCGTCTCATCGTAGCACTCCTCCTATTAGGATTTATAGCATTCGTCATTGCTGATTCCTTAACCAATAAACTCATCCCAGAAGCATTACGGAACTTTTTGCAATGGGTGGAACAAGAACCCGTGGCGGGAATTTTTGCATTCATGGGAGTGTATATCATAGCTACCGTGTTGTTTATCCCCGGATCAGCATTGACTCTTGGAATTGGATTCATTTTTGCCAATGCATTAGGATTAGGTCTGGGGGTGTTATTTGCCACCATAGCAATTTTTATTGGTGCGGGTATAGGTGCTATCCTGGCCTTCCTCCTTGGTCGTTATTTGTTACGAGAACGAACAACGAAGTTAACAGCCAAATATCCACTATTTCAGGCGATTGATGTAGCATTATTACATCGAGGATTTCGTATCATGACCTTATTACGTCTTTCTCCGATTATTCCGTTTAATGCATTGAATTATATAGCAGGTGTAACAGCGATTACATTGAAAGATTATGCGTTGGCCATGTTTGCAATATTACCTGGAACGCTTTTATACGTATTTATTGGTGCTTCAGCAGGAAGTTTATTCGATATAGGTAATGAGGATAGTACTGAAACAGAAAGTTCGAGTAATAATCGAACTGTTCAAATTGTGACGATAGTGGTGGGAATTGTGTTTGGTATATTGGGAATTGGAACTGTTTCGTATTATGCGAAAAAAGAATTAAATTCGACGATCGAAACTGTTGAAGATAATAATCCAGATATTGAAATTACTCAACAAAATGATGGAGATGATTCTCAAGCATGAAAGCTTAATAATGCAAGCATATTTGTAAACTTAAAAAAAATGTTTCTGAGCTTATTTTCGGTATGTTTGAATTGATCTGAGTACCTTCCATAGCAACACGGTTAATAATAAAACATTCATACATACATACATACATACATACCTTATTTACTGACGTCACGATCCGGGGGTAACGGGAATAGCGGGTCCTCGATGGTACGAGCATCGCTCATAAACCGGCTCCTGACTCAAACGAAAGTTTGAACGCTATTCTTATGATTTCGGGACGTGAAGATTCAGCATACGTCGTAGTGCGCGCTAGATATAACACGTAAAAATATAACAAATCAAACCTTACGGATCAGCGATAAGAATAAGAGGGAGCAAACATTGAAGGAATATATTATCAAGATGAAGCAAGTACGAAAGACATCATACTTAAAATGAATTCAAGATCTTTTCACTCAAAATCCTTCTTAATTTGTTGGTAATCAAAAAATACGCACCTCTAAAAATGGGCTTCATGATTCTCGATTCTACACAGGATTTGGCATGTGAATCAAGTCATACAAACCAGAAAGAATTTTGTATGCAAGAGGTAGGGGGTTCAATTCCGGTTAGAACAAGTTTTGATAGTTTCAAATAGCTGCAGAGTAATGACATCACCGAGATCCTTAGTTCATATGTTTATGTAAAGAAATAAATGGAATAATCAACCATTACTAAAACATTATTATATTCTACCTAAATTACCTGAATCTGAAATAATATTATTATCATCCACACCACGTAAAATAAAAGAAGTCTTATCTTTTTACATCATAAAACATGATTAAGTCAATAGCATTATCACTTCGAAGAAATGAGATGTAGAATTCAAAATCTAATGGGGTGTGTTAAAAAAATTTAAACATCAAATTCTCATTAATGAATGCATTTGAGAAGGTGTGGCATTTATGTTCAAGAGGATAAAAATCAGATCCTATGCGAGATACTGCATCTGGTGAGAGACAAGATTAGAAGAAGCATCACATTATACATCCTACTTCTTACTCAGACTCGATATGCGAGATTCAATCCGAATGTATACTTTCAGTGAGACAAAGACGCATACCATCCCAGCATGCTCATGATCTAATTATTGATTCAAAATAATCTGTTCTACTTCTCTGACAAATGGGAAAACATATTTGTTTCACATACATTATGACATGATACATTCAAGTGATGATTGGGATGGACCTCAAATGAGTGAAACATGTATTCTGCTTTGGAAGACATCGTAATATTTACGTTGATGTTACCATTGAAATATTTTTGGGAGAATATATGTACAAAATAATGTCACAACGGATGAAGGGACTCCAGTTGAAAGATTACAGAAATGTTAAGGCTTTCCAAAGTGTTGGGTTGAAACATCTACAATCAAATAATATGCTCCAGGTAGGCCTTCACCTTGTTAAAAATCAGAATACTCATGTTCAAAAGACATGATCAAAAAACTCGAAAAGGACGACGATCGTCAACTCGGACGGGCAATAGTCAATGGAAAAAAACTTGTAGGAAATTTCGTACCGGAGAAATTCCATATTCAAATACATTTGCTACCCTCAGGGATACTCAAAGATCATGGCTGTTAATTTATAAGAAAAAAGTTGGACAGAAGATATCAAACACAACCATCAGGTGCGTATCAAAAAAGTTGCGAATTTACAACACCATGTCATATGACATAAAAGCTGTAAAAAATAGTCTTCAAAAAGCTGGAAAGTATAGAGCAAACAGCTCTTTCCCAAAGAAATCATTTTAATGAAGAACTCGCGACTGCAAACGCTATTGCGATGAAATTGGACAATGTGAGAATATTAGAACGAATAATATATGATGAACAAGTGAGGGAACAAGCAAGGATCAGCAGGAGATTTTTTCCAAAAAGAAATCAGGCAGGGCGTAAGGTTGATAGAGTGCAGAAGGAAGCAGACATGAACTGCCACACATGCATTGAGTATCATTTAGTGGAGATCAATATCATCATGTGAATGATGTCTCCATTGGACATGCGATGGGAATTCTTTGAACAGCTGTCTGGCCAACAGATGTCAAAGTTCTCGCCGTTGAAACCAAGCGGGTTTTGATATATATCCAGTATGGGATATATGTGTAAAATGTGATTAAAATATAAATGTAAAAGTAAACTCACAATTATCATCAAACATCTTTTTAACTACCTTTTAATCTAGATAGTCTGTGCATAAGGTATAGTAATGTTACTCCATTCAATTGTGCATTGATTCCCCCTTTCAAAGATGAAAGTAAGTACTAGCCACTACTCCCCAACTACTAATGGTCATTGTCAGACTGTTCCTATTGCCCCCCTGCAGAGGCCAGAGAAGAAAGACCTGACAAAAGGCAATTATTGCAGAAGAAAAGTCATTTCTGTTCTTGGCATTATGTCCGTGAAGGTGTTGCATCTGGAAGAGGAAAGTTAACTTTCAAAGGATCAACTGAGAATAAAAGTGATGCATTATTCAACAAGGGAATATCAGAATTATGTGACGAAGAATAATGAGAAACTATTGACGTCATATGATACGAGAATGAATCTGAATTCGGATACGCCTACAAGTGTAAAAGTATGATCTCTACGTATCAGTGACATGCGAAAATTGAATGTCATGTATTTAAACTTAATTTAGCGCCAATATTACATTAGTGATTTACAAAATAATAATAATAAAATTTATTTTTTAAGTGCTAATAACTAGTTTGCAAGCAGGGAATAATTACACCACTGAACCATATTTACGACCCACTACTCGGACTTACATCATCATGTAGTAATCTTTTTTTATTCTCATTCCTGGAAATTTTTCTGAGTCCCGTTTACGTCTTTGCAAGTCACCCGGAAATTCACTTGACTTTTGGGGTCCACCACAGGGGGGCGGCGAAGCCGCCCTAGTGATTTACAAAATATTAACACACAATTATTATATCTTAACAACTAGAAGTGCACGCCTAGTCAATATAATCAACACTCTATTTATTGTTCTCTATTTCTAATATCTTGTTATGCTTGCAAAATGTGCTCAATTTATATCAGTCACGCGGATTCAACATCGAGTAAGTACGTGATGATTTAGAATTCGTATGCATACGAAGTGCTATTATCCCTATCAAATTTGAGCCCGCTGCAAAAGGGCTATCACGTGCCCGAGGTCGAACAGTCGATCCGTACCCTAAAAGAGCATTTTCGCACGACCGTGCACGGACTCCCGTACGAGTTTTACACTAAAATTATGGTGAAATCAGCTATTTACAACGTTTATCGATTACTTAATCTATTTCCCTCTGATAATGGGACCAGTAAGGATATTAGTCCCGTTTCTATTGTTTGTGGGATTTCCGCACCGACTTTCTCCAAATTTGACATTGCTTTTGGTACTTATGCTCAGGTGCATGACAATTCTACTAAGACAAAGCTCCCGGCAGTCGTACCACCGGCACCATCGCTCTCCGTCCCTTAAACACTAATGGTGCTTGGGCTTTCACGAGTCTTGTCTCTGGTGACCAAATTGTACGCTCAAAATGGACAGTTCTACATGTTCCATCTCACGACATCAAGCGTGTCCACGACTTGGCTATGGCTAAGCGTGAATCCCGTCTGGACGTCGATAGTATTTTTACTTGGATGTCGGGAGAACCGATACACATTGATGTTGGACCCGAAGGAGCGGAAGACGACAAGAACGCCAATAAAACCGATGATAAAAACGAAAATGTATACAATGATGGTGACGAATTTACAGATGAGTTTAATGAAGATTTTAATAATTTTAATAATAATAATGCAGATATGGATACCTATGACAATGATGTCACAGAAGAAAGTGAATACCAAAATGAAAATGATGAAAGTAAAGAACAAAGGAGCGAAGAGCAAAGGAGTGAGGATCAAAGGATCGAATTTAACTCTTTGTTTGACTCCAACATAAATGAAACAACAAATGAGAGTGAGAACACGCAAACCATTCAGAATTAAAAGGATTTAAAAACAAGTGAAGACAAAGAAGTAGAAAACGAAATACAACAAATGGAACGTCCCAAAAAAGAACGCGCTCGATACAACCCGCGAAAGAGAATTGAACATGCGCGAGATCAGTCGTTTAGTAAAAAACACTACAATTTTTTAAACGTTTATCAAAATAAAACGATGAGATACAGCAAAAGAACACGAAATCACAAAGATTATCACAGGGGAGTATACAATGCTCCGATTAGGATACAAAATAATGAGGCATACGATCCATCAGCTTTGAACAGAGATTTAATTGGGTGATGTATGACTCAAATGAGTGCGAAGAAAGGAATTAGAATGTTTGGTGAGAAAGCGTTAGAAGCAATTGCGAAAGAGTATTCACAACTGGACGAACTTACCGTCTTTATACCTCGAATTGCAAACGAATTAAGCTATGCGGAGCGGAGAAATTCCCTGAATATTATTGATCTCATCAAGGAGAAAAGATGTGGGAAAATCAAGGGAAGAACAGTGGTAGATGGAAGGGGTCAGCGAGAGATGTACGATAAATATGACACGTCATCACCAGCACTTGCCATCGAGAGCTTTGTTGCCACACTCGTGATCGATTCCGCAGAAGAAAGAGATGTTGCAGTATGTGACGTGGTCGGGGCCTTTTTAAAGGCCGACCAACCAGATTTTGTGTTGCTTCGAGTAACAGGACCTGTGATTAATGCAATTGTGAGGGCGAACGAAAGCAAATACAAACCATATATCACACACAAGAGTGGAACACGTGTACTGTACCTGCAGCTGCTAAATGCAATGTATGGAACACTGACTGCAGCACTCCTGTGGTACCAGATGTTTGTAGAATATTTGTTAGAAATGGGTTTATTTTAAATGAATACGATGTATGTATGCATGGCAAATAAAATCATTAACAATAGCCAACTTACCATATGTTGGTATGTGGATGATATGAATATATCACACATAAATGAAAGCGAAGTGATAAAAATGATTGAATCAATCACGAAGAAATTCGGAAAGATGAATGTTAGTAGGGGATTGAGCCACACATATTTGGGGATTGACTTTACAAAAAGAGAAAAGAAAGTTGAAATCATTATGAAAGCTTACCTACAAGAATTTGTACTAGCCATTTGAACATCAAGTGACTTAATTATACCAATGACAAAATTCACCAAACGACACTGCACCATCGCATCTATTCTTGCAACAACTTCGCATAACAAAAAGAAAAAGAAACCAAAGTCACTATACCGAAACCTCCACACTCCTCCCAAATCTCGATCTCATTGATCACATTTACCAAACTACCCACTTTTTACCAACCAAACTCAATCCTCGACTCCAATCTTTCTCTAACAACCAATATTCTCAAATCAAAAACTTTCCTTTCTCCAACCCCAGAAGTCATGCCGGCCTCGTTATTTACCAAAGCTTATATGCATCCAAACCCGGCGATTCTAACGCAACAAAAAACAAATTGCTAAAATGAATGCACTCCGTCATTTTCCCAATAACAAAAACACAACCACGATACACATACAAAACCTCTTAACCAAAATCAACACCCATTTAAATGAAACAACACGTACCCTCCGCAACTTCAACGATTCTTTAAATAATTTTATCGCAACCGCATCATCGAAAGACCTTCACCCGAAACCAACGGCGAAAACCATAACTAATTTCATTCAAAAAATGAATGAGTCACCACATCATGAAGATACCTTTCTAAATATCAAATTTAAAAACGACTCAAGTCTATTTGTTCTTCTATCGGCACTCAGAACAAATACACAACACACAACCACATTTGTTCGTTGTTCCAAAAAAACAGCACAACCAGTGTACACAAATACAAACAACATTAAACACAAACGCAAACGTAATTCACTATACAAACGGATTCTTTTACTATTATATCACGATAATAATGTCGCTATCACCTCACTTTTTTCACTTCAGAATAAAAATGCTTCCAAAACGCAAAACAAAGTTCAACCAACTATTCAGCACTCAATTATGCCCCCATCCCCAATCAACCTATCCTTCTCCACCGACCAGCGCACGCCGGTCCTCGAACCCCTCATTCGAAAACCAAGCCCATTCGTATCGACCCCCAAGTCTGCCACCGAAAAGCTTTTTGTTTCCCCTACCAACCGCGAAAACTCAACATCACCAAAGAAAGCAACTTCCATCAACCTTGCCACTCACGAGCCTGACCCGGCTCCAGTGACCAAAGCAACGATTCCCATCTCCCATCCGCTATCGACACCTGGATTCAAAGATATCCTCAACACTATTCCCTGTTCCATTGTTTACTCCTCAGATACCATTTACTTACTCTGCCAACTTCGTCGAGGAAAAGATGACACTTTGAACAATGCACTTGCAGGCCTTCACAATGATGGATCTGCACTCCGATTCATCGAAACCCTCATCACCGCATCCTTTCTTGCCCGACCAACCACTTCCGATCTTCATGTAAACCTTCGCATTCGCCAAATCAAGTATGAACAGATCAGAAACCTGACCCCTACCTACTCGATTTCTTTCGGCTCACTCTATAATGAGACCGACAAAGACCGCACCTATGCATGCCACGGAACCCCCAAGCTTACCTGCACAACTTTGTCTTTGAATGCTGGCATGTTCAAGACAATCTGGACCTAGATGTGATGAAGGACGTACTGTCCTCCATCCACTTCACACTCCTACCCTGCAATCATCCTCGCCATCTCCACAAGTCTTTGGCAGAAAAATGTTCCACAATCAGATAATCGTGAGACATTTACACACGCTATTGAAACCACTCTTACCTGGCTCTTCTCCCTTGCACAACCTGTGCTACTTCCTTCAAGCCTTTGACCTCCAAGTGCGAAGGAACTACACCTTCAAAGAAGGCTTGCAAGAAGACGTCTACATTGCCTCTATTTCCGATGCATCCGACCACCGTCTTCTTGCAAACATTCTCTTTCCTTCCCAGTCCAACCCGTCCCCTCAGCTCCCGATCCTCAATCTTCCCGTTACCTATATTCCACTCCCAACTCGAGCTCCAAAGTCAGCCAAAGTTGCTCTCTCACGCTACTACCAAGCCGTCACAACCACTGCAACAGCAATCCGGTCTCAACGAACTATGCTGGAAACACTACCTTCCATTACGACATCCATATTCAAAGACCCAGCCTCGCCATCCTCATGCAAATTAGTCCTCGACAATGCCAATACCATCACATATGCAATACTCCATTCAATTCAAAAAGGCATCAACACACGTATATACATCACAAGTCAAGACGTACCAACAACAATAACCGACGACACCATCAGATCAAGGTTTCGTTCCAGCAATCACACCAAATTATTCTTCCCACGTGCCACCAAACATCCTCATTTATTGCAGCCATCCCCCACTATGCTGCAATCCATCGTACAACACCTCGATGCGACCATAGCCCAGTACGCGACAGCGATAGGCTTGTTCAAACAACAACAAACACATTCAAACAAAACAACAAACAACACGAACACAAACGTAACAAACAACCACACAACAGCCTCCAAGAGCAACATGACAACAACAAGTCCCATGCTACCAGAAATTCCTATCTCTTTCAACCCACCATCCATCATCAGCCCCACTACCCATAACCTCAATCCACCACAGATTCCGCTCATAACAAACTCGGATGCACCCACAACCATCATCATCCCTCGGAAACGAACTGCTATTCATTCATCATCTCAATCAAGTGAGTCCTCCTCCATATCATCCCCATCCAAAGCCAACCTAACACAGGAATTAACACCCACCCCAACCCCAACCAAGCCAACCAAACCTGAACCCAAACACGACGAAGAATCAGCCACGCTTAGCCCATCCAACGAATCCATTCCCGACCAACCTGACACGTACTCAATACGCATCGACGGCATCACTGCAACTCTAAAACATTCAATCCCCTCCACCAAACAAACATTCATCGATGAAGATGAAATTACCAATAAAGCCCTCGATGTCTATGAGGCAACCAGCCAATCAGACGCCATACTCCAAGCCAAAGCGGATCTCCTTGCCCTAGCAGATACCAAAATAAATGAATACAAAAGAATGAGAGCTAGCAAGAAGAAAACAAAAGTTAGATCTGCCAAAAAGAAAAAGAAAAGCTTAAAGGAATCTAATCCTTACCTAATCTAAGATGCCAACTACAAGACAAGCTTCACGTACCCGACCCCAACCTTCCATCACCATTCCCTGCACAGTTCCTAACTGCCCCTTCTCCCTTCTTCTCAACAAACCCAAAGTCATAGAGACCCATCTCACCGACGCCCACACAACAGATGAAATAAGTTGTGTCCCTACATCATTCTACACCAATGCATTAGTGCACTTAAATCACGACATGCACGCGAATCCTCGGAACACCCATTGGAAACACCACATTCGTTGACCACTTCCAAAATAAGAAAATTCAAAAACTACGAACTGCAATAGCATCAATCCACCAATTAGTTGAAGACCCACACATCGCGATAACGCTCTTTAAGTTCTCCCTACAACATTATATTACACACCTCCTTCCCACTGACATACTTCACCACCAAAGCACATCAACAATGCCAAAACACTACGCTACTGACTTCACCAAAATAATCAACAACATCACAAAACACTTCATTCAAGTTATAACCAACAACAACAATTGCCAACCACAACCGACCCTCCAAGACCACGCTTGGTACATTGCTACAACATCATCAGGACTTGGTGGCCTTAACTTCCATTATATAGAAGCTAAGGTCATCAGAACTTACACAGCTACATTAGCACAATCGATCAGAACCATGAAATTTGGCTTAAAACCACAATCCATACATACAAAACCAACACTACTCCACGACACTCTAATCAAACTCCCAACTCACCTTACATCCACATTCAAAGGATGGAAAACCTCCTCCCTCCAAATATTTCAAAAATACAGAACCTTATCAACCCAATATTTTGAAGGAGTAGGAATGCCAAACCAGAATAAGCATAATCAACAACTGTACACACTAGACACCTACACCCTCCAAGTTCCATTAAGAGCAGCAACAAAACAAATATAAAAAGATATATGCATCAATAGACTCAAATGGCCCACGCTTCCAAAAAAAGTCAAAAATACTTTCCATCTACCTTAAGCACCCTAACATCCATCCCATTAGGTCAATCAACTAGGACAGACACCACCAACAGATTCGGTGCAGATGAATTTAAAATCTTCCTTCAGAGAAAGCTACGACTGTCACTATATCCAAAACCACCAACAGCATGTACTTGCGGCAACCCCATTGATAAGTATGGAGACCACTTCTTCACATGCAAGCATCACGTCAAAACAGCCCTCCACCATCGCATGCGAGGCTCCCTTTACACAATATGCCAACAAGTACTACCACTAATCTCAGACACAGCATCAGACAACATCCACCTTGAACTACAAAATATATTTGACAGAGCAACACAATTACGCCCTGGAGATGTAGTTATCAAACATCCAATAAATTCCACCACAGAAGCTCATCAAACTACTTTAATAGATGTAACACTAATTGCCCCCTATAAAGCCAATAACACGAACACAACATTCTCCGAAACCGCAAACATCATGCAGAAACATCATCAGACCCAGGAATATAAAAAAATTCAAATTAAACAATCACCCATCTTCCAACTCAACATCAGAACAACTAGCACAAGAATTAGTAACAAAGCGAACCCGAATGCTACCATTCACCATTAACCACCACGGAATGCTAGGACCAATTGCCTCCAAATTGTTACTAGGACACGAAATTGGCATATTCAAAACATCACCAAACACATATGAAAACAGATCCACATCGAACGAAGTAAAAGAACTCATTCAATTATCAATGCACAAAAATAGACACAACAACATATAAAAACAAAAGCCAACAAAGCATGGAAAGAAGCATATGGTACAAAATGGTTCACAAACACCTACCACGCGCAAACTCCACGATAATGGGCGAAACAAGTAATTGGGAACACCTTCTCAATCCATAGCTCCAAACACATCATAAAAGCACTCAACAAAATAAATACCACAACATTAACTCCAAAAAAACAGAAAGCACTGTGCAGCAGCATCAATCTACGCACCCCGAGCCAATATACCGTACAAAACCTACGGTATCCCATACACACTGTAAAGTGTAAAAAACCTTAACGTAATCCTAACCATTACTTAACATTATTATTATTATTATTGATGCATATGGGGAAACAATCAATACAAATGCCTTAACCCCATCCAACAAAGACCTATTCACTTTTAATCATGACTCCGTCCCTCTTGAAGAGAGGAGAGCAAAATTATATGTGCACATTGTCTCGAAGCTTTTGCACGTGTGTAAACGCGGACGCCTCAACCTGCAGGTCGGAATCGGATATCTGTGTACAAGAGTGAAGGATCCTCAGCAACAACATTGGATGAAATTAAGACGCATGTTGCTGTGATAATACAAACACGACTAGATCGAATTTATAATTCGATATTTTAAATGATCACATATCTAGATAGAATAAATAAAATAACTTGTAAGTTTTAAAACCAGCTGTTAATGAATTATAATAGTTTATCAGATTGCTCAATTGAGGAGTTCAGGTTATCCTAACCCTTGCAAACACAATTTATTTACAAAAATATATTTGGGTAGAACACAGTGAATGAATACATTCAATCAGATCATAATTCCCTTTACAAAACATATACCTTCGATTAGCGAATATCACTAATCCAAAGGAAATTCTTTCTATTCTTGTCAGTAAGTTCAACAGAAGCAGTTATCTTCGCCTTACACAGGAATAATCCAAATCTACGATGGCAGACAGAGCGCAAAGAATTCGTCTCACAAGAGAGCTTTGACATCTTCGTCAACAATATCTTCAAACAAACCCAACTGATGATCAGCAGCTTGACTTCCTTCGCGCGCAAGATCCAAACCTTACTCAGGCGCAGGTTTTTCAAACTTTTAGAATTTTGAATAACAGAGAGCACCCAGCAATAATTCAAAATCGTCTCATATTTCAGGAAATTGAAAATTTATTCGAACCTGCAATACCAAGACAACAACCAATTCGACAACCGCCAGTAAATATGGCAGCAGCAAACATGTGGACAGACGACCTGTTTCGTGGCAATATACAACCAGGAACAACTGAAGGTCAGAAATTGTACCTCAAAGCGATTGAAAAAATTGACGATGATGACAAATAAGAAGTTAACATCGAAAATGCACAAAAATTTCTTGATGATCATGATATGTCAAAGGATGCAAACAACTTTGGTTGGGGACGTCTCGTACGGCACATCCAGGTGTCGGATACTGACTTTAAAGACCTGTTTAAAGAATTTTTAAAGATATCACTGCAGAGCACATCAAAAAGCAAGCATATCAGACATGGGGAAATCATGTAGCTGATTTTGCAACAGTAGTGCCTGGAGATTATGACTTACAACAAATTGATCCCACGAATAATCAGGACCACCAAGCGATCTTCTTTCAACGTGTTCGTTCTAGGATGATTTGCGAAACGTATCATGAACTACCTGAAATCTTCAGACTTAGAGGTGCTCAGGAACAAACAAGTCATGTATACTTGGTCAGGTAATGGGATAGTGGAACATGATGGACCTACCATTTTGTGGATAATAATAATAACGCAAAGATTAATATTTTAACTATTACCCGCAGGTTTTTGAGTCGCCAAGGATATTCCACCTGGAACGACCGACAGCTTTAGCCATCAGGTAGACTACTGTTTCGTAGACTTCCAGTACGCATCCAGGTAAGTAATCCGTGGCGCATACGTAAATTGGAATTATTCTTATTTTTGATGACACATTCACGGGCCGCTCGAACTGACAGCAACCATGATTTTCTTTCGCTAACACTTTTTTGCAGTAAGGCTTCGATTGGAATCGCAACCAGCGGTAAATCATTTCGGCTCAAATTTTGAGTGCCTTTTGCAAGTTCTTTGGTGATCGATTTGAAAAGTTTCTGGCTTTCTTTAGCATTAAGTTTATCATCCACTTTCGCATGAAGCACCGAGTTTCGGTATTCCCACAGTGAATAAGGGAAATCATAAATTTGTGAGACAAGTTGGCTAGCCCATTTATCCGCTTTTGCAACCGCCTGGGCATCTCCGATATTCATCAAATGTTCCCGTTGTGCGACCATCCATTGTCGGGAAATATGGCCCTTGAAAAAGGGATACCACCCTATGACGTCTTGGCTTTGGGAAGCTTTCGTGAGAGTTGGGGATTGATAATGGAATTGAGGGTCATAAAAACTCGTTGGGTATTTCGGTTTGAGAGAAGAAACAATGATTAAAACTAAAATTGGATCTGTGTTCACAGAAAGCATCCATGTTTCGAAACGCTTGAGTCGATTGCGATATATGTTACTGGCTCTTTCATCCGAACAAGATAAGATGTGATTAGTAGTTTCTGTGACATTTTGACATATTGGGCACTTTGTGTCATCCCAGTCTCCTCTTCCTTGCATTGCTAAAGCAGTTGGTAGGAACCCACTGGCGAACTTGGTGACCCACAGCTGTCTTGATTTAGGTAGAAGTTTTGAGGCTCTTTCTATAGCATCCCAATTGATCATTGAAGGTGCGTCCGGATGATACTTTTTCTTCTCAATTAAGTGCTTGAACATTTTTCGTTCAAAGAGAAGGTTCGTCATATTTTTTTCTAAATTTCTTGTGATAATATTTCCATTATGTGACACTGTCCATTGTTGCATATTGTGTAGGTGCGAAAATGTGTAATCCGTTTGTGTTTCAAGACGTTGTCGAAGGAGGCCCGCTCGCTTGTCCATCATTACATTAAGTCTTTCCAGTTGGGTAAGAGTCTTTTTGGTTTTATCACGATGTCCATACACATGTTCAAAAGTGATGTTAGTGTACAGCCTTTGTCGAATGTGAAAAATGGCCCACAAAATATCGTAATCTGACGCTGTGATCGGGGCTCTGTCACTGTAGGTAAAACTATTATTTAAGGCATTGATGTTATCACACACTATATGAATGGATCCTTGTTGTATTCCATAATCCTTTTCTAAATCTGACAGTACTTGTAGAATGGAGTATATGCCATACAATTCAGCCCGGTATGAGTCCATCGTCGAAAAAGAGGGGGGAACACCATGATCTCCATTAATTTGAACTGTTTCAGTGACGTCTGTTATTACCCATGATGCTGCACCTGTGTTGTTTTTGACAGATGCATCGCACACAGCAATGGCATTGCCTTCGCGTATAACTTGAGCCATAGTTTCGCCTTGAGTGAACATGTTGACACATGAGTAGAACAATTGTTTCTCGTATGAGTCGGATTTGTGGTCAATAACCAAATTTGGCACCAATGATTCTAAGACTGGCCTATGTTGTTGTTCATCGCTTACTATTGCAGGCTCGGCATCCAATGGTTTGCTGGACACTACACTTGGGTAACAGAATTTTCTGTTATCCCTAGTTGAGTCTGTCATTGGAATATAGGATATATGTAATTCACTTAAGGAAAGATTGTGATACAACTTTTTTGTGCTTTTACTGTAATACCAATCTTGTAGACTATGTGGACGAGTTTTTATAGCACCTAAGGGAGCGACTAAAATGCCTTGTTCATTAACATTCCATATTTCACTGACGGCTGTTTTCCATTGTCTCCAATCAGCCAGAGGCGGGTTTGGTTGGAAAGGCCATGTGTAGGAGCTTCTAATCTGATGAGTACTTTTTTCCATGAAAGCTGTTCGGATTCGTAAACCATCTCCTGTCACAATGTCAGAAAAATTTTGTGCACGAAGATAGATTCTGCATCGGTTGACGGAAAGCATTTCAGCTGGGGTCATCATGCCACTTTGAACGAGCTCCTCCATTAGGGAAAAATCTCCTGTTCGTATTATATTCGGTTTAACATATGAACCTGATATTTTTAAACCATATTCGCTACTCTTTTGCCATAGGTTTGTTATCCATGTAGTCTCAGCCAAGAAACCATAATCATCATAAGATAAGTCGAAAAGTGGGGTATTTATTCCCATCAATAGATGTAACGATTCCAATGTGTTGGTTATACTTTTGCCAAGTTGCGTTTCAGAATTTGCATGTTGAAGAAAATTTTTTGTTTTTAGAATAAATTGCCTTGATGATGTGTGTAGGGACCCTAGGCCTTGATAACGACTAGGGGCACTCCTGTAGGCTATGGACATTGTTCTGATGATACCAATTCTTGGAAGAAATGTCTTGTGCAGCATGGTGTCAATTTTTTTGCATTCTGCATCGGACATGGAAGTTGCCGGAAGCACATACTCAACACTCTTGAAAATTGAGTGGAAGGCAGATACGTATACATCATGTTGTTTAAGACTGCTAGAGTTTATGGAATTTGTCCACTTTGCTATTTTTCCTTCTTTTCCTGGGGTTGTGGAAATGAAAAAATCCAATAAATCATCATGGTTCCCTTCCGGAGAAATATGTACTCTTAAGCCTTTCAGCCCACATTTGGTATCTAATCGATCTATTTCACACTTCTCACCATTTGTATTTTTGAGAAATATTTTTGCAGGATCGTCGCTTACATCACAATATTTGTATTTGCCGTTTCTCCATTTAAAATTAATAAGGTACCATTTGCATTTTTCGGGACGTAACGCTCCTCCTGTTTGAATGACACCTTGTCTCCATATATGTACCGCTTTCTGAGCTCGCTGAACTATGTTGGATATGGGTTCTTCATGATTTTTAGCTGACACAAGAAGATCAGTGTCATCTACATACAATCACTGCCGCTATTGCAATGACTGTGCATGTTATTGCTGTTCTAATATTAAATCCGATAATGTAAGACTCGAGGAAGGTTAATAGCACACAACTTATTGCTATAAAAAGAGGGGAGGCAGCTCCGTTTCCTTGTATTGCTCCCTGCAAGACAAAATCTTCATCTTCACCACCGTAGTAGAAATCTGAGTCCCCGTATGCTGTACGGATGTAATGTTTCATTGACATTATTGTTCTGATCATGCTTTGTGATATATTTTTTGGTACACCTAACCGCTGTGCTGCTAGAGAAGAAACAGGGTGAGCCATGCGGTCAAAGCATTGCATGAGGTCCATAGCGCAAAATGCTCCTGGCAACCTGTGTAATCTCAGATAATCAAAAAACATAGTTTTTACTAACGCTGCTTCTATTGCTCTACTCATTGGTTTTGAGTATTGTGACTCAGGTATGGCTCTGTGCTTCATGGCATTCTTCATCATTCTTTTCCCAAAATGCAAGCTAGCCCCTTGATTGAAATCAGCTTCTAATTGGCCTATAGTTCGCATATCAGAAGGTTTTATTCGGTCTATTTTTTTCAGCAGGGTAACGTCAAGATCATATGTCCACCTAGGAATTGTCAAACCCATTCGATACGCAATGTTGACCACATCTGTTTTCATTTGGTGTATAGTTTTATTAAATGTAGCAGCTTTATAAGTACCGATGTGCATGCCTGAGAAGGAACTGGATGTCCTTTCACACTTGCGCCTCCAATATACCAGTGATTGCATGGGGGTTATAGTGTCATCAGTAGGGCCTTGTAGACGAATTGATTTTGGCATTTTGAGGCATTCAAGAAAACGACGAGTGAATTTGTTGAGAGAATTTGGTGGAGTGAACGTTCCGCTTAAAATGGAATCTGCATTGGAATTTGTGGCTGTGTGTCCAAGTTTGCTGAAAAGAGGTTTTTGTAGAAAGGGGCATTCATTATAGTGCCTTGTGTAGTCACAATACCAGATCCCACGTAACCCAGTCTACGCAGCTCTGAGAATCCAAGACTCCACAGAAAGTAGATAATAGACATTAATTAATCTAAGACGATTTATCAACAACTTACATTATCAGTCTTAGATTAATCTACAACAGCCTCTCGAACGCCCCAGTGCCTCTCGAACGCGTATTACATCATGCCATCAGATATCGACAACATCGTCGCAACCTTTCCATACCCCACCGTCCCAACCATAGAGGGTTTACCAACGTTCAGCACCATCAAGGCATTGCATCTAAAACTCAATGCCAATGCTGCATCAGTGCAATCTAATCTAGGAGATGGAAACCAAGGTCTCATCTACCTAACGGTCACAGAT
>Ga0209092_10001774_pt1 | contig 20543 bp, 9 predicted proteins | sample FraStrMetagenome_FD_187446 | JGI IMG/M metagenome (GOLD analysis project Ga0209092, IMG submission 187446) | Marine eukaryotic phytoplankton communities from Arctic Ocean - Fram Strait ARC3M Metagenome (SPAdes) (version 2) | ecosystem: Environmental > Aquatic > Marine > Oceanic | place: Fram... | reverse complement strand
TGTTTTCTGACAACACAGCTTTTGTGATATTTCCCAAACCAAGGCTTCAAAAATTTTGATATTCCCAACACGGAGGCTTCGTGATATTTTCCATTTTTCATGATCAAATATTTTGTGTTCTACGGTATATAACAATAAAGTGGAATTGTGACTGTTCATTTTGATATACATATATGTATATGTTAAGCATGATTAGTTCGTTTGAACTAAACATATCAGATAATTCTCTTTTGCTTGCATTAACTCTTTCACACAGAATCGCCCTTTCTCTTCAAAATTATAATATAGCTTCGTTGATTCTCTTCTACTCTTGAATAAAACAATTTATAAGTTCCCATCCAAATTATAATCCTAAATCAAAAGAATTTAGAATCTATAAGCTGAGTAATAAATATCAATAAGTATTTCATCGTTATTCTATACAATTTGTTTTCAACTCTGTCTAAATATGATTACAATTTATTTTATTGACTGGTGTTCTCTCACAACGTTTTTGGAAATGTTTTGCAACCTATTTATAAATCTCCTTTAAAATTTTCTCAAACCAAAACTTTCTGTGTTTCCACCATTTGAATTTCCCAATCTCTGCTGTCATGAGGTAATGATGTCGGCGGGTATATTGCGGCAACATTGGAAGATTTTTTTACTTGGCAACTCTACACAAGATTGCAATATGGTAATACCCGTTGACCATATGCACTTTTGACCTTTTCTCGGAAGCAATTACATAGGTATGTACTTTTTCCACCCTGCAGCTTCCACGTGAAAAAGTATGATAGGAAGTGATTGAACAACCACAAAATGATTTGTACAAGATTTCAACCTACGTACGTGCGTGTTTTTGATTAAGATTCTCTCCATATAGTTGAATCTGCGTACAAAATTATGTACAATGTATGAGCAGTTGAGTTGATAGCTATCATGTGCCAATCGACTTGACAGGCAAGATATGAGATATTTTTTGTTTGGCTAAAGGACAACTTAGGGATATATTATACTGTATTCGTAGGTATACACTTTAACTCTTCAACAAGGGCAATCTCGACTAATTAGTTCAAACAGCATCCACACTAGAGTGTTAAGTGGCCAAAGGCACACTTGACGAAACAAGAAGATGAATCTTAGTACCCAATTCATCACAGCATTTTTATGCTTCAGCCATGCTGGGGCATTTACTTCCCTCCCTAAGAGCAGTTCTCCTTTGATTAGTCGTTCCATCATAGACACTTTACCATTTCCATCACATCAAGTACATGAACCGAATATCCTTTTTTCGAAATTGGACACTTTTGAATATGAAGATGACAAGAAAGATGAATCTCAATTAAGCTCAGACATCAGATTCGGAAACAAGCTTAAAAAATGGCGTCGCATCTCCACCATTTCACTTGCCTTTCTTACATCCACCTTCGCACCTCTTTCTCCCCATAAATCAATCCTTCCAAAACCTCAAACTGCTTCAGCTGTGGGCCCGAACTTGTTAGCCCCTGAAATGCCCCAACAGCAAAAAACAGGTCAAGCTCTCGAAGATGAAATTCGTAACGATGCTATGCGTGATAGAATGATGAAAGATCGTAATGCATATGAGGCAGAAGCTTCTCGTATTTATCGTGAGGAGGGTAGTGATGCCCATCAAGCTTTCATGAAAAAACATAGGGAAGAAAAAACTGCAAAATTCATGAAGAGGAGAGAAGAAAGAGAAAAATTAATCGAACGTTTATTGTTGAAAGAAAATATCGATCCATTTACAAACATGAAAGGACGAGCTGTTTTATTTCATTTCGATACTGGAGTAGATCTTTACCAAACTGAAGGTACAGTTCAATATAACTTCGAAAAGTTAAAAAGAACAGATCCTGAGAAGTTTGGGAAAATGGAACAAATTCGCATAGAGTCTACTCGTGATAAAATTGCCAAACTTCGCGCAGAAGGTGTCTCAGATACTGATATTCTTGAGACATTCAAATCAGACAGTGAAGTGGTAATGACCGACAGGCAAAAGTCCCAAGCAAATTTTGAAAAAATGAAAGAACAAAGAGCTGAGATTCAAGAAAAGAGAAGGCAAGAGAAGGAACTAAAAAAGATTCAAAAACTAGAAAATAAAAACCCTGCAGTTTATGAGGAAGAAATGGCAAAATACAACAAAAAATATGCTGTTGAAAGTAAGTCTGAAGCCGAAGATAGTAAAGAACAGGGAGAGTCAGTTGTTGTGGCACCTCCAGTTGATCCAAGTGAAATTGCAAAGGCTGAAAAAGAAAAAGCGAAAGAAGAAAAAAATGCCGCAAAAGCAAAGTTAAAGGCTGAAAAACTTAAAGCGAAGGAGGAAGCTAAAGCGTTGAAACAAAAGGCCAAAGAAGAAAAAGAGAGGATCAAAGCAGCTGCAGCAGCAGCTGCCGCCGCCGCGGCCACGGCTGCCTCTGCTGCAGCTGGTGCTGCAGCTTCAACAGCCACTTCGACTGGCGCTGCTGTTGGTGATGCTATTGAAGGTGCCAAAACTATTGTAGAACGCAATATTGAAGCACCTGTTGCCGATAGTACTGAAAGTGAAACTCAATCCTCTTCAGAAGCACCAATTGTTAGTTCCACTCCTACCTCAGTTACAAAATCCCAATCTAAAAAGTCTCCTCCAATTGTTCCTGCCGTAAGCGTTATTGCTGCTATCGGAGGAGGTGGATATGGTTTTAAGTACGTCAAAGATAAGTCAGCAGCAGACGAGGAAGAACGTAAACGACAATTTGATCTAATTATGGGAGTAGATAACGATAACAGTGCTAGTCCTCAGTCCTTCCCAGAAATTGATGATGACCCAGTAGATGCACCACTACCTCCATCTCCAGCACCTGATACAAGTTATTCCTCTACAGTATCTGCTGCTGCAACAACGAATGTTCCACGCAAGAAAAAAGGAATCGGATCCATCTTTTCTAAGAAATCGGATTCTGATCGTGAAACCGATTTGTCCAATCTTCTTTCTTCTGATGCTTTGGCTCCTAATTTTGCACTGACTCTTGCTAAAGTTTTGACCTTTGGTGCACCTGGACGCTTTCCAACCATTATAAACCTCGCTGATCCTCCTGCATATCCTCTTCCATCTACTTTTGATTTGGAAGCTGCGAAAGAAGCGATTACAAATTCTCGCGAAGAGGCCAGTTTGGCAGAAGTAATGGCGGCAGAATTGTTTGCAACAGTCGTCAACTGTATGATTATTGATATTGTAGACTTAGCAAGTTCAGCTCTAAATATGAAGGGGGATGAAAAAGAGAAAGATAAAAATACTGTGGATGCTTTGAATGTAGTGTTGGATTTCATGGATCATGCAGCAAGTTTATTTGATGCTGTAGCAGAAGTGAGTATAATATGTTCTTTCTATTTATCTTTTGTTATGCGGGGTTGTTTGCTTGTTTCTCGAAATACGTTCACCGATACTCAAAATCCATTTCTTTGTTATTTACGTTTTATTGAAAATGTCTCAAAAATCAGGGAGTTACAATCACACCAGTTACATATGGTGGAAGCCTTTCTAAATCCAAACTTGAAAAACTGTTTGGTGTTTATGCAGGATCTTTAATGTCAAGTCTCATGTCAGAAGATTCTTCCACTAGCCAGGACCGCGTTGACATACTCCAACAGGTGTTTAGTATTAAAGACAAAAAAGCTGAAGGTATTGCTCAGAAAGTAATGATGAAGGGTTTGATGAGTGCTATGAAGGATGGCGAAGGAGGAGGAATGGAGGGTCTCGCAGAGATGATGGGAGGTTTAGGAGGGATGGAAGGTATGGAAGGTATGGGTGATATGCCAGGATTTGGGGATCCAAACGCCGAATTAAGTCCCGAAGAAATTAAACAGAGCGTTACAATGATGAAGCAATTAGTGGAGAGTGGCCAGATTTCAAAGGAAGAAGTTGCTTTGGTGAAGCAACAATTTACAGAGGCGTATGGGGCAAACATTGAGGACTTAATCGCCGCTGCTGATTCTGGAGATATGGAGGGTGAACTGGGAGAAGACGGCAAGGAATTACTCGAATTGTTTAAGACTGTTTTGGATGAAGATAATTAGAGGCAAATGTTCTTCATGGGAATAAAATAGAAAAACTTGTACCTTTCTGTAGGGCAAAGATTTCTAAAAAGTCATGATATCTTACATTATATTTCTCAAAAACAATAATCGATTATACATTACATGAATAAAAATATGTCATTCGAAAAACCTTCGCTTTCATGTCTATGCCTAAATTGATTAAATAAAGTTCTAAACTCAGTGTACCGTACGGCGATGAAAAAGGAATAAAAATAGATTTGACTTGAAATACTGCTCACTAAATACCATCATCTTCCTTTTTATCACAATATTACAAAATTTAGTTCACAACTACTGTCTACTGATACAAACTACTGTTAGTAGAATATGACATAAGTTTACAGTTTGATCCCTAATGAGGGTGCGGTAAAGATGTCACCTTTACCGCACTTCTGGCAAAAATTATTACGTCATCTCGTTAAAGATGAAAGTCCTCTTTGTAACAATCCTCAATGTAATTCTAACGCCACCAATTCACTATTCTTATTGTTATTGTTATTATTATTATTATTGTTGTTATTATTATTGTTGTTATTATTATTGTTGTATTATATAATAATCATAACTCGTAACAAGCAAATTTTGAAGTTGGAAACATGGCGGATCCTTATTGCGATAAATGCAAGGGTAGAGTAACATGAGAATTAGTACAAAGACCATGTAAACTCTTCGCACCATTCATAGATTTACGAAACTCAAAAAGAGCATTCCTTCTCAAATCTTTATCGTGTACACCACAGTTATCGTTCGTAAGGATGGAACATGTGTTGACTGATTTTCATTCCTCTTGTAATTTCTGTCGAATAAAAATATATATAGAACCGCATATACTCCCATGCCACATCCATCTGGTATGATTTGAGCACCACTCAACCAATCCGTCTCTTCTAGAAGTCTACGAAGTCGTGCGGATAAGATTTCATTCCTCAAATGTCGTGTTACAATCTGTTTGATCACATCCAGAATGAACGGAATCCCAAAAAGGATATTTTGGATGAATATCATTCTAATTGATAAAGAGAGGTAGGGATATCATAATCATATCAAGAGAATGTGTAATCGGATTGATAAAGTTGTTGAAATAGATCATTCGTATGCGAAGGGTACTATAGATTTCATATCCTTTTTGTTGAGTCTCTTGTAAGAAATTTCGTTCTTGATTGTAAATAGAATCTTCCTCTTCCTCCTAAGATGCTTTGCTGCTTCCCTTCGGTATCCATTTTTGATGGAAAAGTGATGGATTGATGAAATAGAATAATTATTTAAGAACTATTAAAATTATTTAGAATCATCTTTCATGTGTAACAATCAGATCAATCCGACGAAGGAAAACTTCTTCATATAACTAGTCTTTCGCTAAAGAATGTTCTACAAGAAAAGGTCTTGTATTAGTCCTAGCAGCTAAATTGAATAAGTGACGATCAATCAATAACTGATACAGTTCAACTCTAACCCTAATTTTTAATGGATTGACTAACAAACAAACATATTTATGATTTGTCTTTCAAGCCGCCAAAAAAACGAGATGACGTAATAATTTTAGCCTAGGTTGCAATACAAATGTTATCTTTACCTTACGTTTAATGAACATAATTCTAAAATTTCTTTTGAGAACGTTATTTTTTATGTTTTGTGAGAATCTCGGTTTGAGCAGTGATGACGTGTATAATCTGCACAATGATTTCTTACGTGGTCTATGTTTAGATTTCGATCATAAAGTCAACATACAAAAATACGGCTTATGCGAAGAACAAATCTTTTGAACTTCATCAATCACCTTGACAACTGCCACTTTTGATTGAAAGGTGTCTTATTTAATAGGAAATTTTTGACTGTCAACAATGGGCAAACGTCTCGTCTCTATCCTCTTCTTAATTTTTCAGTCTTATCTATCGGAAGCCTTTACAGATGCTTTCTTTTCGCTAAGTACCAAAGATGCGTTACAATGCTCAATGAGGCGAAACAGCCGCATTTTCCGAGCTCAAGTTAATAGCCACGACTTGGCCACTTCCAAATTTGGTATTCTATTCAAGGATCAAACCAGCTATAAAAGTAAAAACACATTAGACTTTTTAGAAATGAGAAAACTCATGATGGAAGAAGTCAAGCGAAAAAAAGGATTTTTATCTCTTGACGGATCTAAGCACTTCTTGAGGAAAAAATCTAAGAATCGTTCATTTGCCCTTTCATGCTTTGCATTTCTGTCTATCTGGAATACAAATGGAATAATGACGCCTTTCTGTAGTAATGTCAAAGAAGCACATGCCAAGGAGCATGGCAAAATTTCCGAAAAAGAGAAAGTTTATTCTCCCACAACTGACTCAAAGGGAGTTAGTATCAGCTCTGGTATGATAGCAGTGGGCAGTTCTGCAGCCGGTGTAGCTTTGGGCAAGCATTTCTTAAAGTCAAGAAAAAAAAAGAAGAGCACAGATGACTCGATAAAGGATGAAATAAAATTCAATGAAATCATTGGAGATACAATGTTGGATGATCCACCAGTTGAAAAAACAAATAAAGTTCAATCTATTGAAGAAGAATCTATAAAGAAAACAGAAGAAGCTGAATTTGAAAGTTTTAAGTTAGCAGCAGCTAAAAAAGCAGCAGTTGATGCTATTAGAGAAAGACAAGAGGATGCTGAGAAACAAGCTGTAGAAGTCGATACCGATAGAAAAGTAAATGTAGCATTGAAAGAAAAGGTTGAAAATATTGCAAAAGAAGTTTCAGAAGAGCTTTCAGAGACTGGGGATGCTTCCCTCAATTGTATGTTGTTTTAAATTTCTTGCAAATTCAATATTGTTTACTATGACTAACTTATTTCTCTTTATTTTTTCTAATGTAGCTCACACCATCATACACGAGATGAAACATGATAAAGTGGAACTTGAAAAAACGAAAGAATTCGAAATTGAAGAGATTACGATCGAGTCACATTCAACTTCAGATTTTGTGGAGGAGGTATTAACAAAAGAAGAGATAATTGCTAAAGCATTGAAACAGCCTAAAGCTCCCGATGAGGAAAAATCTTTATCAGAAAAATATGCTGCTTTGCCACCTGGAGAACGTGCTTTTACGATTCTCTTAGATTTGGGCATGATAGAGCTAACACCTGATCCCGATGATCCATTTTATGACAGCTCTGGAGATGATGATTCCTATTCTTAAAATATAATTGGAAAGACCTTTTGTTTCTTTGATAAATTCGTTTTGATACTTCCGCACGTTTGAAACATCTTTTTGCTATGTGATAATTTACTGTAAAACTTAACATAATCTGGTTATGTGATTTCTGGTGCTACAATAAATGAGATTAGCCGTATTATGTTTCCGGCTCATTCAGATTTTTCAATGGTAAAACTTGATTCAATTTCAGGACTTGACCATGGGCTTTTTTCCCCTGAACAGCCTTTTTTCCTATTAGTGAAGCCGCTGACTTAAATGTGTCTAATTTTGTTTTCTTATCACTAAGGATAGTTGTCCTTTTCATGATATCCCGAAGAGTCCTCTTCTGCTTTGAAAAAATGTCTTCATTTTCGAGTACTTCATGGAAAGCATCTCCGAGTTTCTGAATTAATAGAGATATTAGGGCACGAACGAATAAATCATACAATTTAAGCCACATACTTTAGCAACGACGAGGAAAAACTCACCAGTTTCGCTAGTCGTTTCGCAAGATGAGTAGCAACTTGAACAATATTCACCATGCCATCATCGTTAATCGGAATATCTAAAAGCTCGTTATCCACTGCTGCATTATCAATCCAATTTTCTTCACCTTGTATATCCCCGAAACCAAGAGGTGGGTCAAGTGTTTTCACAAATTTCTTAAGATCACAAGCACTTATATGCCAAGTAGCTTCTGGATCAAAATCAGCCCATTTGCTCGTAAAATGTTCCAAATCTTCTGGATTCAAGATTTCTCCTTCCTCATTGTTATCAAATGCCTCAAGCACAACACCCACAAAAAGGTTGAATATAACGAAACTGACTATCAAAGTAAAACTATAGAAATATATGTACATCGAAACCCTTCCCCCACACTCGTTCAGCTCTATGCAGTCATCGTCTTCGTTATCAAATGTACACCAAGGTTTATTGTCATCATTAACGGGTTCTAAAATACAGTCATCTTCACTTGCCAACATACTTCTCATGAAACCATTCCAATTCTCTCCGGTAGAAAATCTCACAAGCAGAAGCATCGCATTCCCAAATGTACGAAAGTTGGCTTGTTCATTTAAATCATCATTCAATTTGACCATACTGTATAATTGGACACCGCAAACAGAAAATATGAAGAAGAGCAGCAAAAGAAGCGAGCCTATGTTCGCGATGCTTGGAATTGATGTTACGAGAGTGTTGAATAAAATCCTGAGGCTTTTTACTGATTTAATGAGACGAAACAATCTTGCGATTCGGCACAGCCTGATTACAGATGTTATGGAGGAGAATCTTGGAAAAATCTCTGACAAACAAAGGCCAAAAAGTGTTCCACACACAATGACAAAATCGAAAACATTCCAACCATCTTGGAAGTATTTTTTGTTATGAGCAACAATTTTGATCATCGATTCGAAGGTAAAAATTAGAGTTATTATCACGCTGACATATTCCAGAAGATCTCTTTTTAATTGAGAATCTTCAAACCCCGATGCTGCGGTACATATGCTCCCAATCAAGATACACATGATTATAATTTTTTCGAAGTAAGGATTACTCCCTGGCATCACAAAATCATAGCAACGTTTCCTTATGGTACCAGTTGGTCGTCGCATCCGTCTTTCTGGTTTAATTTTCATTATAAAATTTTGTGTTGAAGCCCATTCTTTCTGCGCTTCAGTCATGAGAACTCTACCTGTTTCTTGGCGCATATGATTGAAGTTATCAATAACCACACCAACAAACATTTCGAGAATAAAAAAAGCTCCTACTAACAAAAACAGAACAAAGAAGAGTATCCATATCATGTTACTATTCTTCACTGGCTGCATATCTATACCTCGCTGATCAACAGCTGTAAACATGACATCAACCCATCCTTCAGTGGACGATATCTCAAACAGTAGCGCCATTGCAGAGAAAACATTGTTAAAATTTTGTGGAATCACCTCCGTCCAACCCCCAGGAGTTAAGCAATTACACAATTCTTTTGAAGAGGGAGTATATTGGCTTTCCCATCTAGCCACATCGCAGGTCGCATATTCTACTTGCTTTAATATCTTTTCTTGGATAATTAGCCCCCAAGCTTTAGGATATGTGATTAATGTTCTCTGTATTTCAGATAAAGAATCAAAATTATCTCCGTTGCAGTGATAGAATGTTCCTTTCAGAAAATTTACTCCAAATATGGCAAAAATAAAGAAAAATAGGACGCAACATATGGCTACATTTAACACTGCAGGCAATGAACTCAATAAAGTATCAACCACAACTTTGAGCTCTGGGAAGCGACTAATCATTCTCAAAGGACGAAGTATTCTGAGAGTCCGGAATGCACGTAAAAATTGTCCTGGCCCAAGGTTGACCAAATCTAGTACAGAAACAATCACAGCAAGAAAATCCAAAACGTTCCAAGGATTTTTTAGGTAGGATCCTTTATTGAAAACGAATCCATAGGCAAAAGTCTTAGTTGCCATTTCAATTGTAAAAATGATCGTAAAAACGATGTTGAGAATATGCAATGTCTTAACTTTCCATGTTTCCGGATCATCCAGGGGATTATCAAGAGCGAGGCATATACTGCTCGCGACAATAAAGAAAGTCATGACAGAATCAAATTTAGCATGATCTACAACATTTCGAGACCTTGTTTGTAGTGATTCTGTAAGACTGTGCCAGTAAGGGATATGTATATGGTATTTAGGAATTTTTGCATGAATCTTGTCAAAAAAAGCTCGTATTCTTTTTGCATAACTATTCGAATCAAGTTCCTCTTCATCATCGTTACTTGCAAATATTATATTGTTTCCTTCTCTTCCTTCAGATTCAAAATTTTTTAGTAATATTGCCAAAAATAGACTCATAACAATAAAAACACCAAGAACAACAAGGGAAATAAAGTATGCTACCGACATGGAAGAAGTCGCCCTTCGACCATCATACATTATTGAGTTCCAGTTCTCACCAGAGAGAACTTGGAAGACTGTTGTCATGGCCTGAGCAAATGTGTCGAAGTTGCTACGAGGAATTTCTGCTTCATCGTACCCAGGTTCTCCATATCGAATAACATTACCAGAATCCGGATGAAAATGCATTCGGTTGGCAAATATTTGCATTCCAATCAGAGCATATATGAATATGAAAATCAAAAGCAATATTGCAAAGTTTCCAATTTCCAAAATTGTGTTGTACATTGTTCTAAGAAGTCTATTCAATGATTTCCAGCTTTTAGCAAGCTTAAATATTCGAAAGATTCGCAAAGCCCGAAACACGGAAAATGCACTCTGTCCACCGTTCGAGTTCGCGTGCAGTCCTGATATCCCCATTTCTAGCATTGATATTATTACGATCGACCCATCAAATACAAGGACAGGATTCCTTTTTTAGGCATAATGACAAAACATTTGATTAGACAATTGGCACTCATAATTAAAAGTAGAGCTCTAGATACAAAGCTTACCTGCAATAATCTTTGAAACCAAATGCATAAATATAAAGGATCATTTCAATGAAAAAAATTCCATTCAAGATCAGATTGATGGTTTCCAAGATTGTTTCAGTTTGTTTTGGGAGCATAAATCTATCCATACCAAGAATGATCGTGTTCCCAATTATACATATCATCATAAAGTTTTCAAACATCCTATTTTTGATGATATTATCTTTCCAGCTACTGTTTTCATTAGTTTGCATCTTATTTGCAGTTTCTTTTTTTGACGCTACATTTTTGCCGTCATGGTCCAAATTGTCTAATGAGCCAGTGATAACCGCTAATACGAGGTTAAGAACGATATGGCCTCCAACTAATATAAATGTAACGAAAATAATGATTGTTGGTGCAATATGCCATGCATCCATTACTTGATACATGATATCGGTCCATCCTTCCATACTTATTATTTGAAATGAAGTTATGAATGCATTGAAAAATGTATCGAAGCGAGTATATCCCCAATTCAAACTTTCGATAAAAACACCGCTCTCCATTCTCGGAAATCCATACGGCTCGTCTGCATTCAAAAACCTGGGATTTCCCACATTATCAAAATTAGAACCACATATCCGTGGAAAATAACTTTGCTCATTTTTCTTGTCTATACAAGTGTGAAAACCATATCCAGAAAGGCTGCATATACGTTCGTCATCCTTATCAACGGGCCATATGCAATCCTGAGGACCATATATATTCCATGGGGATGTAGATTTAGTCCAAGATCGATTTGTGTTTGCAACCGGTAAACATCGATGTGAGTTTGGATCGAGTACTACTGAATCCATAAAATGTTGCCAACAAGGATCATGATCAGATCGACATGAACCAGGTACCTTCACAGGAAATGGAGTTAATCTGCACCTTGCATCAAGTTTCCCACTCCAAAATACAACTCCCGCAGTGCTAAAACAAAATAAAAAGAATGTCAAAAGTAGCATTACATTCCATAGATCTTCTATTGAATCCATCAAAGCTCCAATTATTTTCTTCAAACCGGGTAGTCTAGATAACGAACGCAAAGGGCGTAAAACACGAATAGTTCGAATAACAGACATATTTGATAATAAAGGTGTCAATCCAAACGCACTTGGCCAATATATATTTCATCACAAGCGGAAGTTAGAATAGTGGTTTTGTGCCAAAAATCACTTTTTTTCATGTATTGTCTAAACTCACCTGAGTACAAGAACAATAAAATCCATTTTATTCCAGTGATCGCGAAGATAAGTATTCTTTCCTTTCACAAAACCGAATGCTATTATCTTCAAAATAAATTCCAAGGTAAAGATAACGAAGAAGAAAATTTCAGCCTTTTCAATAAGGAAATTGGTTGTGGAATCTTCACTTCTTGGGTTATAATTTTCGTCAATATATCTGTAGTCTGTGCAAGCTATTGCTATTGCGTTCAATAAAATACAAATTAAGATGCCCTTATTGAAAGGAGAACCGGGACTTGTTACACCGATGATGTCCCTGCGAATTTTTGTATCAATGTCGATAAAACCAAGAGCATACTGAACATATTTTTCTAAATTGTGCGTTTCCTCATTAAGACCCGTTAGGTGGTCACTGGGAAACACTGCAGAACTCATTTTAGGCTGAATTGCTCATGCTCATATTGTTCTTTCAAGAAGATTCTAGGTTGAATATTATGAATATTCTGTGATGAAAATGTATGGAAGAATATTCTTTGCAAGAAGGAAATAAGTGTATGATGTCAAAGAAAGTGTGAAACCCTACACTGCTGCATGCATCGATAAGAGAGTTACAAAGAATTGATACTAATTTAAGTTTAAATTTGAAAAAATGAGAAAAAGTTTGAAATTTTTTAGACTGACAGTTTATTTTTCCATTGAAACTTTGCTATGAAAACGTTTGATGAAAAATGAATTTGACTTCTGTTTTATGAGTATCATAATAAGTCTTGCTATGTACCTGTTCAGAGTTGGAAAAATGAGCTGAAATGTTTTTCATGTTGCAATCTTTCAGCACATAAAAGCATTTTAGTCTAATTTGTCTACGTGTGCAAGTAGAAAAATTGATTCTTTATCAAAATTAGATCTTCAATATAGCAAGGACTATTATTTGTTCCATTTCTGAGCCTTATAGGAGCACAGATGCTTCTTGCCTGAAAGACTTGAATTTTGTGCTCTGAAAATAGTCCATGAAAATTTTGTGCTATGCAAGATGTCCTCGATAGAGCTATTTCGTCATATCTACGGACTTAATAAAAATTAAAAATGTCTTCCTGACTACACTCTTTAAAATGACGCATAATTAAAAAGGCCTAAGTCATTCTTCTCGTGATTCAAATCAGTAGGTTTCAAGATGAAATGACCAATAACAGGACATAGTCTCACGAAAAGACATTCTAATATGTTTGGACTGTCATCTTGAAGGATGTAGGCAACGACATTAGATTTTTATCTAAAAGGAATATTAATTCAGAAAGTCTGTGACTGAAGGAGATTAAAAAGCACTTGCCTTATAGACACAAATTGAATCTTCATTACATAAGGAATTATCTATTAAGATCATTTCATATTCAATAGTTGTGAGTGAATCCATCCTTTATGCCTCTCCTGTCGTTAAGTTGCGAGAAAACAGAGACGTCTTATCCGTTCATGATTTGGATTATTCAACTCTGTTGTTCTCGAATTTCTTGATTTTTTTTAGAACACATCAAACTCAATCCTTTGTTCAGCAATTAACATTCTAACACAACTGTTTTACTTTCTATTCGAAACTGCAGACAATTTTAGAGCAATCATTTAGACCGAAGGTAACAGTTACCAAACGAAACAAAAAATGATGACGAAAGTCTTAATGCCTCTTTTCATGACCTTCACGGCAGTGTTTGGTCAACTTTGCACAGATGTAGAAAGAAATGGAGATCTCGAACAAAACAGTACTTATCCAAATAACTGGCATAATGATGTAGGTGCAGGAGAAGTTACTCTATCTATTGTACCTGGACCTGATGATGTAGGTCATGCCCTCAAAGCAGTAGGTCGAACAAGATGGTGGGCAAGTCCAAGGCTCGACATCGAAACCAGTTGTTATGCACCAGGTGAACAACTGACATTCACTTCCAAAATCAAACTTTTAGACGCAAACATGCAAAATACAGAATGTACTCCAGGCCAGATCTGGGGCAGAGGTGGTGAAACATGGGTCTGTCCTACAATGGCTTTGAAGCTTACAGCACAAGATGGATCTGAAAGCTATATTGATGTAGCTTCACTTGTGGCACCCTATCAACCAGAATGGAATTCAATGTATGGAACATATACAGTCACACAAGAATTCATGGAAGCAGCAACTGTTTCTCTTATCTGGTACAAATCAGCCAAACAAATGTCGTTTATTTTGGATGACGTTTCTGTAGTTAAAGAAGAAGATGGATGTGCAACTTTGATCAAAAATGGAGGTGGAGAAGAGGGCGACACAAGGGGATGGCAATACTATGGTAATGATGGTGTTGTTCATGCTGTTGAATATGCTGAAGGCTTTACTATCGGCGATTACCATTTAGCCAGTAAAAATCGTATTTCATTTGATGATGGTATCAGGACTATGTTAGATACTGCATGTCTTGATATGGAATCTCTGTACGAAATCTCGGCAAAGATTTTGCTAGTCGATTCTAACTCAAGTACTTTAGCGACATGTGATTACTCTGGTACCGCAACAACCGGTAGAGAGATTCCACGTTGTCCCATGATTCATTTAGGAGCGAGAAATCCAGGAGGACCACGTCAATATCGTCCGATTGCTAGTATTAATTCACCCTTCGATTCTTCGACCTGGAATGAATTAAATTCTGTATTTGGATTCTTTTCAAATGAATTGACCGCCGAAGAAACTTTCCTTTTTATTAGCGGATCTCCACCAGGTATTGACATTCTTCTCGAAGACGTCTCTCTTACAAGAATTGCTAGTAATTCTCATGCACCTTCCTTGTTCCCTAGCCTTGCACCTATTTCTACTGATCCTCCTACAAGTTTCCCTTCTGATGCTCCTTCCCTGGTTGTATCTGATTCTCCTTCCCAAGGAGCAGCTGAAGAAGTAGCTGAAGGAGAACCTTAAGCTCGATTTCTTTAGTTTAGTTTCAGAATGATTAATTCGTTTTACATTCTTGAAGAAGTACAATATGATACTCAAATTATATAAAATAAAGTAGATGATTAAAAAGTGAATTCCAGCTTAGATTCATCATGTTGAGTACCACTTCATTTTATACCGGATCTCTTATTGAACATTTCCAAATTGTCTTGTTACAATAAAAAGTCAATCTTTACGAACATTACTTTCTGAAAGCATTCATATTCAATTTAAGGGAAAGAGGAAAATCTCACATAAGTCGACAAGAAAAGGGAATGCTTACATGGTTGATCACCTTCAGGTGTGATGTATCGTTCACTAATGAAAAGTTATAAACATAAATTAATTTTTTACCGAGATTGTCCAATTTCCATTACAGCAGCTGGAAATTCAATAACATCAGTAGAAGTTTCGCAACTGTGATCACCTTCTACTTTTTCAATGACTTGTTTCAATATAGTAACAATTTCATTTTTTATTGCGTTTCTGACCATACTACCTGGTGCAAGTTGATTACTAAGCAAAGACCAAGCACCATAACATCCACAAACAAGGCAAGTGAAGATCAGAATCCGTTTCTTTATTACAGAATTTCTTTCACCATGAACCCATGTCATTAGCGCAGAATTTCGTCTAAGAAGGGGGCCTAAACACACCGACAAAAAAACAAATATATAACTTGATGGTTCTAACCAATTGATGGCGCTAACTGTTGGTATTCTCAATCCTAAAAGAAGAGAGAGACAGGTAAACACGTAAATCTGAGACGGAAAAGATCGATTGATTTTTGCGATGCCCGTAATTGCGAAAGTGGAGGAAATTGTGTATGAAAAGGACTTGAAGCTGCTCGACATCTCGGACATAAATTTTGTATGGACAAGAAATGCAGAGTTAAAGCAATAAAGGAGAACACAAAGTGAAAATATCTCTTGCTCTCTCTTTTCCAATGTTTCAAGGAAAGACGGTATTTTCCACAATTTGACCAGCCCCATAGCCCACACTATTCCAAAAAAACCAATAAAAGCGTTTTCTAGCAAATATGGCTGCAGATCATTTGAGGTTATGGTCCATTTGGAAATAAGCTCATTCATGTACAAATAGCTTAAGCTCCATGAAATTTTTCGTGTCAAGATGACAAGGAAAAAAGGAACGTGCAACAGAGAGGTTTGATAGATACTCGATTGATTCTTTATTGATGAGGTATAAGAAAGTGAGCTTTGACGCATCGCCACAGATAGAAAAGCTATCACCGAGAAACAAAGCGAAAGTTGGTCTAACGTAAAGCAGTTCAGCATACGCTTTACAGTGAATTGGCTTGGCAATGTATCAACTAGAACCTCTTTAGAGATTGTCGCATCATCATTCGGGAGCATCAATAAATCTTTTGTCCTACTAAATCCATTTCTTTTTTTACAATCTTCTCCGGAACTTAATCCTTTCGTTTGAGTTCTCATAATCGGTGATGAATTAAGTGAGTGACCCATACCAGATAATTTGCTTGATATACTTGGAGTTGAAATCTTTTCATCGCAGCCACAAAAATCTAATTCTTTCTTAAGCACAAGACTATCTGAAGGTGACCCATAATCAACAATAAAATTATTTCTGGCCAATGGTGACAGCTCTTGCGTTTCCTCACTTTTGCCTTGATTGGTCAACTTTTTACGTACAGAAGATTCACCCTTTGCAGGGTGTTGCTCCTCTATGCCTTCAAGAACATCATTGTTCTGATATTCATTTTGTAACGAGATGCATTCTTTTCCCTTCACTTCTTCTCGAAACAATATTTCGATTGGTTTGAACCCATTCGTAACTTCTTTCTCATGTATTGTTTGAGAGCTAGATAATCCACCACTTCCCGACCTTTTATGCCTTCTTTTTTTGTGGCTTTTCATTAATATTGAAGTATCACTCAATCCACGTCTATGTGCCTTGCTTAAGTTTGGTATCACCCCCTTAAATTCGTTTGAGCAAAATCTTACATCAAGCGAACGATAACGCCGATGGCTATTGTTTGGTATGTTTTGAAACTTCATTGCTTTCAAAATATCACTATTTCCACTTCTACTGCTGGCTTTGCTTACTGGTGATTTGCAAAAAAGGTAGCAACTGTCGCTACTATTTTGGCTGAATGACCGTAGATGTCCTAATCCGACCATTGGAGATATCGTGCCTATAGTATTTCCAAGACTATCCCTATCTGGACTGCTAGCAGAAATTGAGTATGTCAAAAGATTCATATTAGAAAGAGATGATTCTGAACCCAAAAAAGAATTATCACGATTTCTAGCAAGAGATCCCGCATCAGATCCTGTACTTTGACTAGGAGCTTGATCAGACTTAAGTTCTTTTTGTACATCCAATGAATCTAGATCATCAGCATTTACGTTATCATTTTGTGCATTATGATCTGCTTTGCCATCTTCTTTGTCATGAAACACATCATTGCATATAGATTCAGTATTTGGTGAAGTTCCATAAGAATCCAGTTTTTCGTTAACTGCTTGCATTTCATCAGAGTCCAGATTTTCTTTATGATGAGCCTCTTTATCAAATTTTGGACATGAATCATAAATGTGTGTTGGAATCTCATCCGTATTATCTGAAGAATTACTTGACAAAGACAATGCATCATCGGATAGTTTATTGAAGTCTTCACTAGAACACGAGGAGACGTAGGAACTGTGATCTGAGAGTAAATGAGGCCGAGCAGGTTGATGTGCGAACGGAAAATCAAAGTTGAAGGCGAAATTATTGGTTGGTGACGACAGTGGGGGACGTTCGGGTATGGATGTGGGTCGCAAATGATACTGTGTCTCATCAAAAATGTTATTAGTGAATTGGTCAGCATTTGATTGTTTAGGGCTATTTTCCTCAATAAGATCACACGTTTTCTCAGCTGCGCTTTCTTCTGTACAGCTTTCTAAATGATTTTGTGTGATTGGACCACACATGCAGCATATGCTAGAGTTCCTTTGAAGTCTATTTTGGTCTGGAGACATTTCATCATCATTGCTAATAGAATTTGAAGAGTATTCTACTTTCGAACCTTGTGAAGAATTTGAACAGGAACTTGTTCGTGTTGTAGACTTGGTGTTTTTTAATTTCAATTCTGGAATAAATCTTGTTGAAATCGGATCATTGGAATATAGTTCATTGATTTCTGGTGTTTCTTGCCAACCCAAAAGTTGTGGAGCGGAGGTGGAAGTTCTATTCGATAGCGAAACAACGCTGGTTTCGTCAAAAGTCGATTTTGAATATACAGAATGTGAGCGTGGACGGGCTCCTTCTATGGTTCTATCAAAAGAATCTAAAGAAAGATCAGAAGAATCCAATGTCAAGAATGAGTCAATAGATGAGTCGGTTGAAGAAAGAGAGTTTAAACAGCTGAGGTTTGATACTGAAGCTGTCCTTGCGCGGTTTAGGTTTAATCTGACAATATCTTGTAAAGATTCTACCACTGCAGCATCTAATTGATTAGGCAATCTCATAGAAGTTGGGCGTTCTAAATCGTCATTTTTGGAGTTCGACGAATATATTTCAAAGGAATTCCTCGCATCATCTCCTGAAACAGCCGACGGATCCATACTAAGAACAGCTTGAATCAAACTACCACTACCATCAGATGCACTCCTTCGGTGCTTTTTCTTCACACTTTTGATAAATCCATTTTCGTTTTCCTCGCCATCATAGCTGCCGCTATAATTATAAGATTTTTGACAAATATCGGTATCTGAAGCTTTCCTCACACACTTTCGCCCATCATTGTAATTTGGTGTAATAGATTTATTTGCCTGAAACACATTCTCTTTTCCTTGATCAAGATATTCCAATGATTGCATCTCATTTTTTGCCGACAATTTATTTGTGTTTGTCTCAAAAGGTGATTTTGATTTATGAAAGAATTGGGTGAAAAATCCAAATATTCCATTTGGCTCTTCTTTCTCTACAGTCTTTGGGATTGGATGCTCGAAGTCGAAAGCTAATTTTCTCAAAACGTCTTGTCCTTTCACTATCAAATCTTGCTCAGTCATCTTATCTAATTTCATAGATTTTGGAATGTAAATTTCATGTTCTCTTCGCATGTTGTTAGATCCGGTTAATTCATGAGATTGTTTCGTCCTCCTAAAAACGTGATATGTCTCTTCTTTTGTATTGCATACTCTCACTGGTGATAAATGCCCATAACCTGCATCTTGTGGAGTAGCATGATTGACAGCTCCTCTCCTTTTTCTTGAATATGAAAAGCTTTTATCATCAAAGCTCGACAATGGACTTATGTTTTGACCAGGATAATTGCGGAAAAGGGAATTTTCTGGATTTAATAAAATCGTGGATGAAGACCGTGATGATCCATAAGAGAGTGGTGATTGGTGGCGTTGACTTTGAATCTTCGAAGATCCACTATTTGTTGACCGTCTTCTGTGCCCTTTAACTTGTGCATCAGTATCAGGTACATTTTTATTACGTCTATATCTCTTCAAAGGAGGTACGCTATACATTGATTTTTCGAGACTCTTATTATAAATATCCTGTGTCGTATTAGGACTGTTTGAATTGGCATGAAACGGGCTTCTTGGGGCAGCCCGATTCTCATAGGAATACATTTGATCAGCTTGATTCATAGATTCAATCCGTACAGGAGAAATAGGGCAATCCGATCGTCTTTTACTTTTTGTATTTTTTCGATGACATAGTCGATTCGTTTCATTTGATAGCATCCTCAATTTCTATCTACTGTTCTTTCAATTTTTTTCTGTTTTCTCTGTAACTCTTACTGATCAATTATGATATTTTCAAATTTTGTTGGAAGAGAATCAATTATGTGAATTCGAAAAATATGATTTAATTTGATGCTCTGTAGATGCATTTATCAAACACCTCAAAGAAATGAAGCAAGTAGATCGGCCAAGAGGGTTTACTTTAATTTTTTGCAAGATTTGTAAATTACAATACCACAACCTTAGTTGAGAATAGTTTTCAAAGAAAGTTCGGAGTATGCAGTAATAAATGCACCATCATGTGAATCCAAAATATGTGAGGATTTGACGGTTGCTTTTTAGAAGATAAAAATTACTATGGTTTAAATCTCATTAATTTCATGAAAACGTCAAAAACATATAGGGATTTTTCCTTAAGAAATTCCTGAAATTTTTCATACTTAAATAAAAGCCTAACAAATTTGAATCGTAAGGAAATAATATGAGAAGATATTGAAAAGTATAGAGCAACGGCACTTAGATAGATTTTGCACGAGTGAAAACAAATTCCGCTCACAAAAAAAGCGATTTTAGGAAGCAAGCATATTTTTCATGTCGATGCCATAAGAATGCATGTCTTCTCCGACACAAAACACTGTTCAATATAAGCAATATTTTTTTATCAACGATAAATATTACAAAAGGATGCAATCTAAGAAAAAGCCACCCTTCGGAATGCGAAATTCGATTCCTAACATATCACTAATTTAGGATCTCAAAATATGCAAACACACTTGGTGGGTAATCTTTTTATATTTTTTAATGCGTACTAAATTCATTAATAGAATACGATTGAAAAAGTTGGAATGATTCATAAGCCATTCGCAATGTCATCATAATCATATTGCTTAATATACCTCCACATGCCATTGCTTCGCCTTCTTAAGTCCCTTGAGCCATTCATCATAGTCCAATCCTTTAGCCTCAGCTACTCCCTTAAGCATAGCTTGGAT
>Ga0209092_10001770_pt1 | contig 20554 bp, 19 predicted proteins | sample FraStrMetagenome_FD_187446 | JGI IMG/M metagenome (GOLD analysis project Ga0209092, IMG submission 187446) | Marine eukaryotic phytoplankton communities from Arctic Ocean - Fram Strait ARC3M Metagenome (SPAdes) (version 2) | ecosystem: Environmental > Aquatic > Marine > Oceanic | place: Fram... | reverse complement strand
TGACTTCCTAGCTAACGTCCGTAACGCTGGCGTTCGAGGAACTGGCAACAGCCTGTTCTCTGGTTCTGCTTCGTTGATGGTTGACGGTGTAATGATCCATGAGTTCCGCCATGTGTTTAACACTTCCGGTGCAACTACTGGTACTTCCTCTAACGCTGGCGCAGCTGGCTACAAGTGGGGTGCTGACGCTGACGTTGTTGGCGGACGTGCTCTGTTCTGTGGTGCTCAGGCTCTGGCAATGGCTGACATCGGTCTGCCTGAAATGGTTGAAGACACCTTCGACTATGGCAACCAGTCAGGTATTTCTGTAGGCAAGATCTTCGGTCTCCGTAAGCCTAAGTACAACAGCGACATCAGTGGCTCTGTACAGGACTTCGGCATCATCGCTCTCGATACTGCCCAGTAAGCAAGACTAAACCCTCTCCTCCTTCGGGGGGAGAGGTTTCTTTTATATAAGGATTAATCATGAAGATTGTTAGCAGTGAAGATTTAAGAGTCACGACCCTTGGTGGTACAGCAGTTTTATTCCAAGCGGGTGTACCCCGTGAAATCGCGGATGAAGTTGGCTTATTAGCTATTCAGATGGGTGCTAAAGAATACAACGACAAATATGTCGAAGAACAGAATGCTGAAGAAGCAGTATTCGAAGAAGTCGACGATGTACAGAGTTCTGTACAGGTTGACGATGAGCTAGTCACCTGTCTTGAAAAGATGATGGACGAAGGTGACCCCAAGAATTTTAGAACCGATGGCTACCCAAAAGCAGCAGCTGTTAATAAGGCGCTGGGTAGAACGGTTGATACAGATGCCCGAGAAGCAGCTTGGGAATCCATACTTAACTCATAGGTATAAAAGATGTCAGTAACAGTCCAAAGCGTTATCGATAGAGTTCAATCTGTCTTACAAGACACTACTGGCGTCAGATGGCCTGTTACCGGAGAGCTTGTTCTGTGGGTCAATGATGCACAGCGGGAAGTAGCATTGCTAAAGCCTGATGCAAGCGCCGTGAACACTACGGTGACGCTTACCACTGGCACGAAACAAGAGATACCCAGTGCGGGTAACCGCCTGCTAAAGGTCGTACGCAACATGTCCGCTGCGAGCGGCGGTACTGGCGCACGAGCTGTAAGACTTGTGGACCTCGCCGTTCTAGATTCTCAGAGCCCTAGTTGGCACGACCCTACTGTAACTGGCGATGCGGCTCACACCAATATTGTGAAGCACTACGCTTACGAAGAGTCAAACCCAAGAAATTTTTATGTGTATCCTGGTGTAAGCGGCAATTCATATATTGAGCTAATTTACTCCGCTAATCCTGCAACAGTGACACTATCTGACAACTTATCGATCCCCGATATATTTGCTAACGCCATTATGAATTACGTGTTGTACATGGCTTACATGAAGGACGCCGAGTTCGCGGGTAATCAGCAGCGAGCTTCTAGCCACTTCCAGTTATTTACAGCTTCTGTAACCGGCAAGGGCCAGATTGACGCAGTCAGTAATCCAAACCTTGAACGCAGAGCCTCGATGGGAGCATAACGCATGGCGATTTCTTTTGAGACGCTACTCCCCGAAATACTCCCGATGGTCCCAGGGTGCCCCGATACCCTGATCGAAAATAACATTCGATCAGCAGTTATCGAGCTTTGCGAGCGAGCGGGCGTGTATCAGGCTGAGTTAGACCCTGTGACTACGGTTTCAAATATCTACGAGTACGACTTAGAAGCTCCAACAGGTACTTCGGTACGGAAGGTTTTGTGGGTCACCCATTTAGGCAAAGACTTAGAACCAATTACCACGACCCTGCTTGAACAGCGGTTGCCAAAGTGGCGCGAAGAGTCTGGAGTCCCTGAGTACTTTATCCAACACAACTCTTCAGCATTCATTCTTGCGCCGATACCTTCAAACACAGCCGTAGGTAGCACTATAGTTCGCGCAGTTCTGAGGCCCACTCACACGAGCACGGCGTGTGACAACGACGTAATGAATGATTATCGAGACACGATCGTAAATGGCGCTCTGTTTCGTTTGCTAAGAATCCCAAACAAAGACTGGTCTGACCTACAAGGCGCATCAGTCTATGGACAGTTATTTAATCAAGGTGTCGAGGATGCGGAGCGCAGAGCGCGCAATGCTGACACCGCAGTTCGCAGGAGCGTGAGATATGGCGGTACAAATGGAGCTTGGAGAACAAGGCGCAGAAGGTACGGTAACGGCGGATAAGAACCCGAAAGTTACAGACATAACGCGCAACGCCCACTGGGTAGGCCCAGCGATACAAGAGATTTTAAACGCCAACCCAATGTTGACGTTCACTGCAGGCGATGTTTATGCAGCTTGTGAGCAAGGCGGAGCCACACTTTGGACTACGCCAGAAGGTTTTGTTGTAACCACAGGTGAAACGGACTTATTCACTGGTGATCGAACGATGTTGATATGGCTGGCTTGGGCTTATAAGCGTGGAATGAATTTAGTAGCTGAGCATCAAGATTTCTTTGTTTGTCAGGCTCGAGAAGGCGGTTTCAACAAGCTAGAAACACGATCTGCAGTTCCAGAGCTACGAGATTACTTTGTGGCACAGGGTTGGAAGATTGACACAATTGTTTATACGAGAGATGTGTAATGGGAAGTAAACCAAAGCAGGCAGACTATCAGCCGTCAGCAGCAGAGAAAGCGTCAGCAGCTGTAGCTATGGCTGAGAACAAGTACTTCAAAGAGAAGTATGACCCACTACTTCAGAAGATGCGCGACGCATCAAAAACTGATGATTCAGCGGATGTTCTGCGTGGTCGCGCCAATGCCGACACAATGCAAACACTTGCGGGAGGCGCGAGCTACGATCGTGCAGCTAGTGCCGCGAGCGGCGGATCTGAAGCCCAAGCATATCAAGCCCAACTTGCAGCAGCGGATAAGACTGGCTTGGGTATCAAGAACAACATGCAGCTAGGCGTATTAGGCACTGCTCGCGGACAAGCTGCTGATTCGCAAATTGGTATGGGTTCAGCGGCCAGCATGGGCGCATCGAGAGTATTGACCCAAGCTAAAGCGAAACAGACAGAACGCGAAGCGAAGATGGGAGCGCTCGGACAGGTAGCTACTTCTATGGTTTTGCAGGGCGGTGAGAATATGAAGTCTGAGAAAGGTGTGACAAATAAAAACGGCACGCCAGTGCTAAACAAGGACGGCTCTCAGAAAATGCAGAAAGGCTCTTTCTTTAAAAACGCTAACTCAAGCTCGTTCTTCGGGAGTTAATAAGTATGTATTCAGGTATTGGAAACATTGGGAACTTCAACGGCCAAGGTGGTGATTACGTAAGCCAACTACCAGGCGTAAGTGACCCAGACAAAGCGTACGCATCTATTACACGTAACGACTATATCGACTACGTTAAAAACTACCGTGACTTCGAAGAAGATCTACTAGACCGAGCCCAAAACGATACATCGCTGATCGATGATGCGCGAATTAACGCAAATAACGCACAGGGACTGATGGCTGGAGTCGCTGATCGTAACGCGGCTCGCTACGGCGTCAACCTGACCCCTGCGCAGCGTCAGCAACAAGAGCGCGGTTTGGCACGCGCTAACAACTTGGGGTTGTCGCAATCTATCAATGACGCGCGCATCGCTCAGAAAGAAGCTAACCAAGCCGCGATCGGCGACCTGATTAATATCGGGCAGGGCGTTAACCGTTCTTCATTGAGCCAGATGCAGGGTGTAGCGCAGAGCGCGACCCAACGAAAAAATGCTTATGACCAGGCTAAGGCGGCGTCGAAAGCACAAACAATGAGCACAGTTGGTGGCCTTGCTTCAGCGGCTATCTTTGCGTTCGCATTTTAAGGTGATTTGATATGAGTTTTGGACAAGGTGTTCTTCAAGGTATCGATATGTATCGAGACTTTAGTCAACAACGTCGAGCTAATGAGCGCAATGCCGCGTCTATACGGATGGCTCGCGAGCAGCAAGATATCGCCAACTATGAGCAGAAGCAGGTAGAAAAAGGCGTTAACGCGAAAGAGACAGTCGCTGCTATTGACGGATACCTCGGGGGCGAAGGCATAGGAACAGAGTGGCGAACCCGCGATTGGAATAGGCTCCAAACGGAAAAGCCTGAGTTGATAGCGAAGTTGGCGAATAGTCTGCCTGGTTTTACAAAGTTCCTTGATGAGAATGGCGACAACGTACAGGGCGAGATTGTTGGGTTTAATAAAGAAAAAGACGCGAATACAGGTGAGACAGTTTACGTTCCGCAGGTAAAAAGGTTTGATAGTGAGCAAGTTGTACCGATGACCCAAGGCCGGTCTGCTGACCCGAGTGATCCGATAGTCAAACTGTCAGAAGATGATTTTAAAGAGAAGCTCGACGGGCTTTGGCAAGTAGCTACCGCTAACGGGGGACTCGAGAACCGTAACACTTATGGCGCAACCCGTGAGATGGTTCACTCAGCAGCAGAAGAAAAAATAATCCGAGACCACGAGACGAGTTCTTATATAAAGGCTGGAGTACTGCAAACTGTTGAGAACGACGGCAGCATTACTCCCCAGGCCAGAACAGAGTTCGCGGATTTAGTAATAGGTATTAACGACCCGCAAGAGCTCATGAAAATTGCTGAATCACAGGGCATCGACGTCAGCGGTTTAGTAGTAGAAGGTCAGGCAGCAGCAGACGCTCGGATTGGGGCAACGGCCCCTGAAGGTTCTTTAGAAAAGCTGTTGTTCGAACAAGGCGTTACACGAGAGGTCTGGGAAAACTCAGATCCAGAAAAGCGTAAGTTGATAGTTGAACGTCTTAACGAAGAGCAAGACTGGGGAGCGTTCAAAGACAAGACTGTTGGGCGAGTAATGGCGCAGGTAGAAGAGCTAGTTACTTTCCCCTTTGACCAGATCGCTAACCTCGGTAATTCCATAGCTGAAAGTAGATTAGGACGCCGTGTAGGACTATCAGACCTAACTGATGATCCTGCCCCAACTCGCCAGAACAAAGCTGTTAGTGAAAAAGAACAAGAGATCAACCGCCAGAAAGGTATGAGAACTGAGGAAGAAGTTGGTAGCTCCTTCAGTACACCTGCACCGTTTGAACTAACCGCAGAGAATCTACAGAAAGCGATTCTTGAGGGGACTAATCAACCAACTGCTGAACAGCAAACCGAGATGCTGTCTTTCCTTAATAAGCAAGGCATCGAGACGATGGCTGATTTCGAGCAGCAGGTCATAGAAAACAAGATCGCAGACAACGACGCTCGCATGGTGGCATTTGTAGCAGCAATGTCTCATGACGGCACTGCGCAACAAAAAGACCAAGTAGCCCAAGGCTTAATGAATCTCATTGAACGCGGCTCGATGGACACGACCCAGGTCCAGCAAGCCTCAATAGATGATGCTAAATCAGCGCGCAGAACTGCGCAGTATTCTGCTGAAACCGCGCGAGAGCAGCTCAGGTTCGATATGCAGAAATATGATGACGGAGCCATCCCTGGTGTTTTAGAAGATGCGGAGAACTTGTACAACAAAGTCGCCAAAACAGCGGGTCTTATGGACGAAGAAGGTAATTTTACCGACGACGATTTTGATGCCACGGGCGATGAAGCGAGGATTATGGGCCGCGAGATTACAAAGTATATGGGTCTCAAAGGGTTCAAAGCTATGGGGCCTAAGTCTTTAGAGGCGCATCTCGCCGGTATGAAGGCGTCTGTCGGACTATATGTACAGGCGCTTGTAAACGACGACAAGAATGGCTTTTTCACTAAAGACAACATGCTCGACTTCTTCCGCCCCGATGCCGTTGGCGCTCAAGCATTTGACTTGAGGCAATTACGCGTTGGAAGTGTAAAAGACGGCAAGGCTCAGAGTATCGCTTATGTAGGGCCAGATGGCGTCGTGAGCCAAACCGTACCGTTAGCGGAGATTCAGAGAGAGCATCCTCAGTTAGCACGAATCGTCCTGACAGCAGCGGAAGCAAACTCGAAAGCATCTAAATAAAGGACCGCATAGTGGCGAAGTCTCCGAGCAGCGACCCGATTGCTAACCTTCTTTCACAGTCTTCACCGGCTAGCGATCCTATCGCTAGGCTGGTCACGGCAAACTTGTCTGGCGCTACTTCGGCAATAAACCGGAATACGCAGCTGTCTGAGGTCGAGCCCCTAGCACCACAGAGCCTAACAGAAGCATTTACTCGTGGTGTAAGGAGCGGCGCAGAATCCCTTGCTGCTGACCTTGACTACATGGGCGCTGCTGTCGATGCCCTCCAGGGCGACAAAGCTGAGCTAGCAGACTCAATCGAGAACGCACGTATCCGCGAAGAGTTTGCTGCTATCCCGATGGCCGGTATGCAGACTTTTGGTGAATTCGTAGATGAACCAACTCTCTATGGTTTCTTTGAGCAAGTAGCGTCTGGCACAGGCCAGATCGCACCCAGTGTAATAAGCACAATCACTGGCGCGGGTGTAGGTTCAATAGGCATGGTGCTCGGTAAAGAAGCACTGACCGCTAGTAGCAGAGCTGCCGCTAAAAACATTATCAAAGACTCAGTGCTCGCTGTTTCTAGAAAGAAGGCTTCTAAAGAGCAGGCTGATATAGCGCAAGCTGCTTTTGAAGCGACGAAAGAAGCACACGTCATTACTCGTAATAAGTTTGTTCGGAGAGAAGCGAGACGCGAAGCCGGCAAGGCTGGCGGCGTACTGGGTGCTGGTGTATCTGAGTACCTCCCGCTGACAGGCTCTAACGTAAGTGAAGCACTAGAGTCAGGGCGTGAGCTCGATGCAATTCAAGCGTTACGCGCCGGTGCAGTAGCAGCACCCCAAGCAGCTATCGGTGTATTCGGTGAGGTTGGCTTGCTAAAACTCATCGGCAACCAAGCTACTAAGAAGTCAGCTGGCCCCGAGTCTGTTATGGGCCGACTAGCTACAGCAGTTGGTACAAAATTCGCGCAAGGTGGTGCTGTTGAAGGTCTTGCTGAAGTAGCACAAGAAGAAATCGCGATCCGTAACCGTATGGATATGGATGATACCTTCACTGACGCGGAAGCTAATCTACGTAGATTGAACGCTGGCTTTGTTGGCTTCTTCGGTGGTGGTGCAGCAGCCGGTGCTGGTGCTGGTCTTGTCCAAGCAGCTAATGAGATAGGCGACGCTAACATTACTGATGGCGCAGCAGCGGTTGCAGAGAAAGCCGCTGAGATGTCTGACTCTATAAAAGAGATGATGACTCGGGCTAGGACTACGCAAGATACAGCTGATGTAGATGCGGGTCAGACTACTAAAGAGTCAGAGCGTGATATCAACGCGCAGTTAGCCGCGATGAATGACCCTACTAGCTCTAAAGAGGCAGTTTGGATAGCGGGCACTGAGCCCGACCCACGTTTCACTAAACGCTCAAAACCTAAAAAAATATTTGTAAATGGGGAAGTAGCCTTCGCTGCTTATATCCCTGGTCGCGGAACAATTATTTCCAAAGATATTGATATAGTTTCCAATGTCGTTAAGGGCCAGGCATCTGACGCAGTGCTATCTAAAGCTCTGGGTTATAGCTCAGTCAAGTCGGCAAAGGACACAGATGTTATTCGTGTCTTTGATAAAGATGGCGGGATTGTCTCAGAACAAACCTACGAACGCTCAGAACTCTTCGCAGCGATAGACGCAGCTAACAAGCTAAAACCTGAAGGCGGCAAAGTCGAGGTTATGTCTATCGACGAAGCACTTGCTGACCGCGCAAAACGTGCCGGTCCTGATATACGTAACATGGAAGATGACTACGATGACCAGTCAGATTCCCTTGAGACTGACCAGGATACAAACGAAGAAAGGTTTGATGGTGAGTTTGAGCCTGAGACTAGGACTTATACTTTTCAGCAAGATGGAAAAACTGTCGACTCTTATAAGGCCATTGAGGGCGACAACAACTTCGAAGGCGTAGAAGAAGCCCGAACAGAATACGCAGCTATGACTGGAGAAGACATCGACTTCAGCACGCCGTTCTACAAGCGTATGTCTGGCAGCATGTTGAGAAGAGCTGTCGCGCTGCAGAAAACTCTACCTGATGAAGTGGTAAATATAGCCGTTAATACGGATGGCTCGTATCGAATCGAGATCCAGACAACGGAAGGCACTGAAAAGATCCGTTTCAAAGATGGTAAAGGTAATGAAAGAGAAGTCTCTAGATCAGAGTGGATTGGCTTAGAATTAAATAAGGCAGCGAGCAGTCAGCAACGTTTCCGTACAATTAACATCACAGCGTCTGGCTCTGACAAATCTACAACGGCTAACCCAGTCGATCTTATGAATGCGGGTAAGAGATTAGTAGAGGCGGGCTCTGGAACCTTTAGCGGCCAAGGGCCTACCCAGTCAGCAAGACAGGGTCTCCTTGCGATGCTTGGCGAGTTACAGATGCAGGGCTATGAAGTAGATGTCCAAGGCGTACCTATCGCTGACATCCTCAACAACCTGGCAGATCCAACCAAAGAACTACCTAAAGAAATAAGCCGAATTACCGTGGGTTTTGACGGCGGCGGCAAGCCTATAAGTCTAGGTTACCTGTTAAAACCATACGTTCCTGGCGCACAGACTGTAACTAATTTAGAAGAGATTACAGATGAGCAAGGCAACACTATTCTTGTCAGCGACGAAGACGCTCGTGAAGCAAGACAAGACGCGCCTCCCGTAAATACAGACGAGATGGCGGAAAACAATGCCCGTACTAACGATGGTATCCCGCTTACAGATTTAAACATCCAAGACCTGCGCAACGTAGACTCCACACAGAATCGTCCAGCAGGTAGCGCACCATCGACAGGTCCAGCCAGAACAGCGAAACCTGCGGTTAATATTACATCAGGGGTTTCCTTCCCGTTTGGTCCAGTAAACGATTTGGTTGGCGCCCTCGCTAAGCGCTTATCGCGCGTATTAAAGCTAAAGACTCCAACTGCTGTAATTAGCATGAAGGGCGTAGATCAAAAGCTCCGCGAGACGATCTCTGGTTATATGATCAAGAAAACGTCTGCTAAAGGTAAAATCGCTTTACGTAAGTTGAACGGCGATACGAAAACAAAACCGTTAGATTTAAGTAACCTACAAACGTTAGCAGCCTTTGTTCGTGGCCTGAGAAAAGACGGGCTACTAACCGTGAAAATGGCAGCTTATGTAGACAACGTATCCGACCCCGCGACACTGGCTTACACTTTTTTAGAGCGTGCTACATTCGACTCATTAGGTAAGCTCGTCCCGAATCGAAAAGCAGCAGAAATCCTGGCATCAAATCTAGCTGGGCAGTTAATATCAAAATCAAACAAAGGCAGATTTATAGGGTTTGAGGGCGGCAACATTATCCTTATTGATGACCTAAAAAATGTAAATGAAGCTGGCTTGGCAATGGTGGTCGCTCACGAATTTGGGCACGCCTTGTTTAAAGAAGAAATCGCTGGCGTAATTTCCAATAAAGCGCTTTATAAACGTCTCATAGCTGCGTTTAATCGCGATCGTAAGAAAGCACGTGACGAAGGTAAACCTGTTAAGCAGTGGGAAGAAGTTGGTTTTGAAGAGTGGTATGCAGACCAAGTCGCGGCATGGGCTAAGAAAGATATGCAGACTGATAAGGCTGGCGCTAAGAACGCAGCTGATAGTCACTTCAAGAGCGTAGTCAAAAAGTTTAAAAAGCTCTGGCGAGAACTAAGCAAAAGCTCAGGTTCAATATTCCGCCGGATGGATAAGGTCAAGCCTTCGTTTGCTAAGTATATGGACGGGGTGACCGAAGCGCGTCAATCGAATCGCGAAACAGTGGCCGCCCCCATGTACAACGAAAGAGGTGAGGTCATTGCCTTCTCTTCTGCCCTCGGTGCTATCAGAGTAGACGAACCTGTACCGGCACCTGAAGCAGAAGCAGCACCCGAAGCAGAAGCAGCACCCGAAGCAGAAGCAGAGGCTGATGAAGGTGGCGCAGGCAATACGGCGCCTCCACCACCCCCGCCAAACGAAGGTATGTCAGAACCTAATGAGCCTTCGTGGGAGCAGAAAGCGGTTGTCGCGGCAATTAAGAACGAGATCAATATTCAGACTGGCGCTGCTGCGAGAGCAGAAAACTGGAGACGCTACTTCAACAAGGTGAAGAGCGAGTTCCTAGCTAAGAACCCTAATGCTCTGAAGATCCTCGGTCTCATCTACGGGGCAGATTCTATCCTGCGTATCGCCGCTGGTGACAAAGTAGCTGATATGTTTTATGTGCAGTCCAATACTAAGTCAGGTCTGGGCTTCGTTCAGGCACGACAGTTAGCTCGTGATAAGTGGCGGTCAGAGCTATTTAAAGTGCTTGGCTATGATTGGACTACACAAGAAGTTCAGGATGCTTTGAAAGAGGCACAGGGTTCGACACCTACTGCGGAGCTGCAAAACCGCAAGGCCAAGCAGTTGCGTGAATATTTAGAGCGCTTCCATCGCGAGTATATAGAACCTTCCAATAGCGACATCGGGTTCCGCTCTGACTACTTCCCCGTTCTGCTTAACTTGCAGGAGGTCATGAATGATCCTGAAGCGTTCATACAACTAATCCTGGAGAACGACGGCCAGGCAAATGAGAAGTCAGTCAGGCGAACCGTTCGTAACCTCGTGAAGTATCAGAAGATAGTTGAGAGCGATAAGCAGCAAGAGGCAGACGAAGATGCGGAGCAAGAAGAATTAATATTCAGCCCTGCAGAAGCTGTCGAGGCCAAGATACAGTTAACCGCTAACGTTAGTCCTAGCGTATTGCGGGACGCGATGTATATCCAAGAGCCTGAAGTCGCTTTGATGAGTTACCTCGATAACGTTACCAAGCGCGTTGAATGGAACAAGGCGACTAGAACCAAAGATGGCAAAGACATGCTGGCCGCAGCGCTGAAAGACTTACCGCCGCAGGAACGCGAGCGAGCGGAAGCTGTGCTTAATGCATACTTGGGGAACGTGACGCACCTGTCCCCATTCTGGAGATCAGTCAACAGTTACGTGCAAGCGATCAACCTTGTAACTCTACTCCCATTTGCCGCCTTTGCGTCGATACCAGATTTCGCTGGATCAATTGTGCAGACTAAAGAGTTCAACGGATTCACGATGTTCGCTAAAGAAGTCGTGCGCCAGTACAAAGACAGGGAAGCTGCAAAGCGTTTCGCAAACGACATTGGTGTTGTTATGCCAGAAGCCGCAGCGAACGCCTGGATGTCGCAAGCAGATAGCGACATGCTTGACCCTAAAGTGCGGATGGCAACCGACAAGTTCTTCCAGTGGACAGGGCTGTCATACCTTACAACTCTTTCCAGAGAGTTCGCTTCTGGTATGGCGAAGCGGTTCCTGATTGAGCACGCCAACAACCCTACAGAAAGATCAGAGCGTTATCTCCAGCAGCTAGGTGTAACTTATGATCAGGTACGACGATGGCAAGATAGCGGATTCTCGTTTGAAGGCGAAGACGGTGCAGCAGTAAAAGCCGCATTATCACGCTTTGTTGAGAGCTCTGTATTACGTCCGAACGCTGCTGAGAGACCTGTATGGGCATCTGACCCACGTTTTGCTGTTGTATGGCAGTTGAAGTCTTTCATCTACGCATTCAACAAAGTAATTCTTGAGGGCGTGGAGCGTGAGATCGGCCAACGTATCTTGAACGGCACCGGCATTACGTCATCAATGGCACCACTGCTGCTCCTTACAATGGCAGCGTTTATGCCTCTAGCTGCTCTAGGTCTAGAGCTCAGAGAGTACGCTAAAGTTGGGTTGTCCTACGCTATCCCAGGTATCGACGGCAGCTTGAAGTACCTGCGCACTGACTCAATGGACTACGGAACTTACTTCGGTGAGATATTCCAAAGAGCCGGACTTGATGGTCCGTTAGCTTTGATCTCTATGGCGCAACGATCAGGAGATTGGGGTGGATCTGCATTGGCATCATTAGCAGGTCCAACCGCAGAACTCCTAGAGAAAACTGTGCGCGAGGGCCCTTTTGACGCAGCCTACAGCCGCGCGAATTCTCCTCAAGAAGTAGCCGGAACAATCCTTGGGGTTGGCGCAATAGCGAGGACAATATTATGAGCATATTCACCGCATTACTTGGCCCAGTGGCCGATATTGGCAAAACATACCTCAGTAACAAAGCGGCTGAGAAGCAGGCTAAGCACGAAGCCAAGATGAACGTTATCCAGAACGACGCAGACTGGGAAGCGAAGATGGCAGACGCTTCTGGCAGCTCGTGGAAAGATGAGTTTTGGACTATAATATTAGCTGTACCAATATTCATGGTTGGCTACGCAATCATAGCTAACGATATGACAGTTGTAGATCGTGTGCGGCAAGCATTCTCAACGCTGAACGATCTGCCAGAGTGGTATCAGTACTTACTATTTATTGCGATCTCGAGTTCCTTTGGAATCAAGGGCGCATCGAAACTTATGGGAATGCGCAAATGACCGACCCCGAAACAAACCGCCGTTTTGATCGTCTTGAACTGAAGATAGACAAACTGACTGAGGTGTTGACCCACATTGCACGAATCGAAGAAAAGCTGGTTGGTACAGATGCTCGCCTTAAACGCCACGAGTTTCGACTCGATGAGGGTGAAAAGAAGCTGGAAGAAGTTGCTGAGCAAGTAGCTACCAATAGTCAGGTCGTGAAGGTTGGCCAAGGGCTTGTGGCATCTATATGGGCGGCACTGCTCGGCTTTGTTTTTTACCTATTTAGGGAATGACAATGACAGAATTTAAGTACTTTAAACTTAGTGACTTTGACTGCCAGGAGACTGGCAATAATGAAATGGAAGAGGGATTTATTAAGAAGTTAGACCACCTGAGACAGGTTTGCGGCTTCCCGTTTCATATCACATCAGGTTATCGCGACCCTGAAGGCCATAGTATTGAAAAAGCTAAGCAAAATCCTGGCACCCATGCACAGGGAATCGCTGCTGACATACGAGTACAAGGAGGCGTGGAGCGAAGAGCCATTGTGAATCATGCTCTAGCAATGGGGATGTCCGTTGGTGTTGCAAAGGGCTTTGTACATGTAGATATCAGAAAGACCACGCCGGTCCTCTGGTGCTATTAAAGGTATACATATATTAGCGATGCTAATATAATCAACAGACCTATAGGTAGATGAAATGGCGTATTCTCAAACACTCAAGCTGGTAACAGGTGACACACTCCCAGAACTGACTTTTACATTAAAAGATAGTCAGACTGCGGCGTCGGGGAAAACTCTCGATGCTAATGATAGTACAACTTGGGCACCAATCAATGTCTCCGGTGCGTCAGTAAAACTGCGTTTAAGAGAGCTTGGCAGTACTTCAGTAAAAAGTACTCTTACGTGTTCTGTAACCGATGGCTCTAACGGAAAAGTGGCTACTGATTTTCCGACAGGCACTTTGGATACGGCGGGTACATTCGAAGGAGAGCTTGAAGTTACATTTGCCGCGGGTGGAATTCAGACCGTACACGACCTGATCAAATTTAAGGTGCGGAGCGATTTTGATTAATGGTCAAAAAAGTCGACGTTACATTTTTAGAAATCGAGAGCGAAGCTAGTTTTACGTCGGTTTCTGTCGAGTCGGCTTTACAGAAAGCTCAGGCTAATGCTGCATTTGTAGAGCCTCGCGCCAGTATTTCTGTTGTGCAGATTGAAGCCCAAACGGCGTACCAGCTAATAAAGGGCGATATCTCTTGGGTAGAAGCTCAAGCTACAGAGATTGTCCTAGATCCTGAAACTCTTAATCGCTATTTGCGTGGAGACTTGTTTGCAGTCTCCGACCAGGTATCGCTTCACTTAGAAAAAGTAGCACTAGATTCTTTTGATTTTAGCGAGCAGCAAATATTTGATGTTGCTAAAGGTATTTCGGATCTAGTCTCGTTCAGCGATAACGTAGATATTTTGCTAATTATCGAGCGCGTTTTTTCTGATAACTACACGTTACCAGACGTTAGCGTGCTAGCAATAGATAAAGCTGTTTCAGACACGCTATCGTTTTCAGAGCAAGCAATTTTTTCCGTTGAAGCGTTTAAGACTGAATCGATATCGATATCGGAGTCTGCGGCCTTATCACTTAACAAACCAGAGACTGATGGTTTATCGATAAGCGATACGTTTAGTCGGGTAGCTACTTTCAGCAGAGTCTTCACAGACGCATTCACACTTGATGATGCAGCTACCGTAGATGCATTTACCAAAGACACTAACGCTTCAAAGACAAACGTAGTCGATTTTACAGATGTACAAACATTTACCGTCGTTAAACCTGTTTCTGATAGCACCACTCTTTTAGATAGTGTGACGTTTACTACCGAGCTATCTGCAAGTGACTCAGTGGCTTTATCAGACAGCATTGAAATTAATTTAATTAGCTCAAACTCAGCCGTGCTGAACACGTCAGCACTTAACACTTTTACACTTAACTCCTAGAGGAATCTGAAATGTTGAACTCAGAATTCAAATTAGTCGGCCATGTCAGCGTCGCCATTAATAATGAAGTGGTTCAAGAGATCCCGAACCTCGTCGTCACTACAGGCAAAAACTACGTTGCATCCCGCATGAAAGATACAACTGAAGGCGCGATGAGCCACATGGCTGTTGGCACAGGCTCTACAGCCGCAGCAGCAGGTGATGCCGCTCTTGGTTCCGAAGCTGCTCGAGTAGCATTAACAAGTACTACTGTTACGAATAACGAAATTACTTATGTAGCTACTTACCCATCAGGAACTGGGACAGGTGCTTTGACTGAGGCTGGAATATTAAACGCTTCGTCAAGCGGCACTATGTTGTGCCGTACAGTGTTCAGCGTGGTTAACAAAGGCGCATCCGATGCGATGACCATTACCTGGACTATTACCGCTTCCTAAGAGAGGTTTTAGATGTCCGTTAAGTTTTCGAATAACGCCAAGACGACGTTGGCGTCGGGTGTCACCAACTCCGCTACATCAATTACGGTAGCGGATGGCTCTGTATTTCCGTCTATTTCTGGAAGTGAATACTACTATGTGACATTAGAGGTATTTGCTGATAACACTTTGCTAGAGATAGTTAAGGTAACAGCGCGTAGTGGTAATACATTAACCATTACTAGGGGACAGGACGGTACATCTGCACGAGCGTTTAGCGCAGATGATAAGTGCGAGCTTCGTCTTACGGCGGCAGCGCTCAATGACGCTGTTCTTGGTGGTAACACTACCGAGATGTCGTTGAATCAGTTTACAGGTGATGGCTCTACCACAGCATTTACTCTGAGTAGCGCTCCCGATGAGAACCTTACTAATGTTTTCTTGAGCGGTGTGTATCAAAGTAAATCGAATTACTCACTGTCTGGAACCACACTTACATTCTCTACTGCGCCACCAAACGGTTTAGCCATAGAGATTATGGTGGCAGAGATCGTTGAGTTTGCGGTAAATGTCATAGTCGACGATTCAGTCACAACCGCAAAGATTGCCGACGATGCGGTGACAAGCGATAAGTTATCTAACGCTCTGTCTACAAAGATAGCGGGTATAGAAGCCTCCGCAGACGTAACAGACGCTACTAACGTCACAGCGGCTGGTGCTTTGATGGATAGCGAGGTTACTAACCTTGCTGAAGTTAAAGCGTTTGCTTCTTCTGACTATGCTACAGCGGCACAAGGAACAACTGCTGACGCGGCACTTCCTAAGTCTGGTGGTGCAATGACAGGCGCAATAACCACTAACAGCACTTTTGATGGTCGTGACGTTGCTACAGACGGAACTAAGTTAGACACTGTTGAAACCAACGCAGACGTAACTGACGCTACAAACGTCACAGCCGCTGGTGCTTTGATGGATTCTGAGCTTACTTCAATTGCATCTGTTAAGGCTCTTGATCAAGGCGTAGCTACTAGCGATAGTCCTACGTTTGCAGGGGCTACATTAACCACAGCAGACATCAACGCAGGTTCTATTGACGGCACAGCCATTGGCGCATCTTCTGCATCCACAGGCGCGTTTACTACGCTGACTGCTACAGGCATAGACGTTACTGGCAACATGATTGCCAGCGGTAATGTGGGTATTGGTCAAGCTCCTTCGGCTTTTAGCAACTGGAAGATTTTAGAAATCAAAGGTGGCACAGCAGGGGCGATGCTGAACTTTGAAAACAGCGCAAGCACTAGAGTTTCCACTCTTGCTTATGATGACGGCAGTGACTCGCTGAGAATACAAAACTTCTTGGCTAACCCTATTACGTTTGAAACTAACAATACAGAACGCATGCGCATAGACTCATCAGGGAATGTTTTGGTGGGTACTACCTCTGCATACTCAGGCGGCAAACTTTCTGTAAATGGCGGCATTGTACAGCCAAGTGGCGTGCAAAATGTAATGGGCGTATTTGGCACTAGCGGCTTACAGATGATTGGCGTTACTGGTGGCGACAATGTCATAGGCACTATGGGTGCTAACGAGCCTCTTGTTTTGCGCACAGGGTCAGCAGAACGCATGCGCATAGACTCCAGCGGTAACTTGCTTGTGGGTAAGACTGCTTCTAATACCGCTACTGTTGGGCATGAGTTGCGTACTAACGGGGTGGTCACTCACACATCTGGCGCTGTACCTACGTTGTATCTCAATCGTACAACATCAGACGGTGAGATAGCAGTATTCCGCAAAGACAACACAACCGTAGGTAGTATTGGTGTTACTGGTGGTTCAATAATATTTGGCAGAGGAGACACCGCGTTAGCCGTTAATGATGGTTTAGATGCTGTATATCCTATACAAGCTAACGGCACACTAAGAGATGGAGCAATTGACTTAGGGCGTTCTGGAACATCAGGTCGCTTCAAAGACCTCTACCTCTCAGGCGTAATGGCCGCAGGTAACGGCAGTGCATCTGCCCCGTCCGTAAGAGGCACAGACACTAACACTGGTTTGTTTTTCCCAAGTGGAGGCGTTACAGCTATTACTCGTAACGGTGTCGAAGGCATGCGTATGGACTCCAGCGGGAACTTGCTTGTGGGTAAGACTGCAGCAGACAACACTACAGCAGGCACTAGAATACACCCTGCTGGTTACGCCTCATTCACAATTGCCAACGATTACCCAATAATTGCAAACCGTTTAAGTTCTGATGGCGACATTGCAGTATTCCGCAAAGACGGCACAACCGTAGGTAGTATTGGTGCTGCTAGTGGCAATCTAAACATAAACTCTGCTTCTAATGGAATACTATCTACAGTAGGTACGCGAAGATTGAACTGGGATGCTGACCAACTTTATCCGCAGGTAGATAACACTTATAACTTGGGGCTTCCCTCATATCGCTACGATGACATCTACGCCACCAACGGAACAATCCAAACCTCTGACCGCAACGAGAAGCAGGACATTGCAGAACTCTCTGATGCAGAGCAACGTGTCGCTGTAGCCTGTAAAGGTTTACTACGCAAGTTCAGATGGAAAGACTCAGTAGCTGAGAAGGGTGACGAAGCTCGTACACACTTTGGAATCATCGCTCAAGACCTACAGGCCGCCTTTGAAGCTGAAGGCTTAGATGCGGGTGACTACGCAATGTTTATGAGCGATACGTGGACTGATGAAGAAACCAACGAAGAAAAGACAAGGATGGGTGTTCGCTACAGTGAACTACTCGCCTTCATCATCTCAGCAATTTAATTAGAGGAATAAAATCATGGCAGTAACTTGGACAATCTCACAACTAGAACGTAACACAGACGGCAATGGCGTAGTAGTAGCACATTGGCGTGCATCAGATGTAGACGGTGACCACTCAGGCAGCAGCTATGGCACTTGTGGCTTTACTCCTGACAGCACTGCTGATGGCTACACAGCCTATGCAGACATTACCGAAGCTCAGGCTATTGGATGGGTGCAAGCTGACGTAGATGCTGACGCTATTGAAGCAAGCATTGCAGCACAGATAGAAGCGTCTAAGGCTCCTGCTGTAGCCACTGGGACTCCTTGGTAATTAACTAAACAATCAGCGGCAGAACGAAACGCAGAAGCTGAAAATAAACCTGTGTAATTAAAGGTATTACTAATGGCACTAACTAAAGTTACGCATCATCTAGTAGACGGCATCGAAGCAGGTGCTGACGTTACCGATTCGACAAATGTCGCGTCAGCGATGTCAGGTTTCCCCACGGGGACAGATGCGGTTAGCTCTGACCTGATCGCGTACTACGATGAGTCTTCAAGTACCTGGGAACTAGGAACTATAGCCAATGTTGCCCTGCAAGGGCCGCAAGGTGCTGCGGGTAGTGATGGTGCTGACGGTTCCGATGGTTCTACTGGCCCACAAGGTGCTACCGGAGCGGCAGGTGCTGATGGTGCAGATGGAGCTACAGGGCCGACAGGTGCGGCGGGTGCAAATGGATCAACAGGCCCACAAGGTGCTACCGGAGCGGCAGGTGCTGATGGTGCAGATGGAGCTACAGGGCCGACAGGTTCTACGGGAGCAACGGGAGCTACCGGAGCAGCGGGTTCTCCCGATACGGCAGCACAGGTGCTGACTAAAGTTAAGACTGTAGATGGCTCAGGCTCAGGCTTAGACGCTGATCTGCTTGATGGTCAGCATGGGTCTTACTATGCAAACGAATCCGCACGGAAGAGCGTTCCTAGTAGTGGCAACTATCAAATAACCAATTCAACTTCGCCTCAAACTTTAGGTACTGGTTACTTGCGCCATGACTTTTTAAATAGTTCTGGGCCTCCAGGAAGTTCTTACAGGTCAGTACTAAGCATTTCTAGTTATACAGGCGGATCTCAGTGGACACAGTTATCCTTTAACTATAATCAAGGAATTAACACGCCTATATATTTCCGTCAAAATCAATACAACGGAAGCACTTGGGGTTCTTGGCATCAGCTTTGGGATAGTGCCAACGATGGCTCAGGCTCTGGCTTGGATGCTGATACTGTAGATGGCATACAAGCATCAGGTTTTGTAAATACTACTGGCGATCAGAATATAGACGGCATCAAGATATTTACTGGCGCTAATGTAACTCTTGATAATCCAGTAAACGCATGGAAATACATTAGGCTCCAATCAAGCAATTCAGCAAAGTGGGACATAGCCACTAAAGAGAATGACACAAGTGGAGCATTGCAGTTTAGGGTAGGTGGAGGCTCTGCCAACACTGCCTACGTCACTACTGCTGGTAATTACGTCAGTGATACCCAAGGAACGCTGTGGGGTAGTTCAAATGACGGCTCAGGCTCTGGCTTAGATGCTGATCTGCTTGATGGCATACAAGCATCAAGTTTTGTTAGAAATGATACCGGCAACACAATTAATAATAATATTGGGATTACACAAAGAGGATATTTCACTACAGGAACGTCAGGGCAGAATACTAACTCAGGGACACTTAGCTATGCCTTTGGGTACCAGATTGCAGGAGCTTGGTCACATCCATACCCCGATTTAATCTTAGGCTTCCATACAGGTGTTCGCATTGGAGGACACACAAACTATGGAGGCACTAGATTCTATGATGACCACCCAAGTAGAACAAATACTATGTTGTTCAGCGTGGGTAATGGCGACAGTCATGTAAGGGCAAATAATAATATTTATGCTTACACTTCCGATAGGCGACTAAAAGAGAACTTCAGACCCATAGAAAATGCGGTTGACAAAGTAAAATCTATAGGCGGTTTCCTGTTTGATTGGCGAAAAGACATGATGGAAAAGCATGACTTCATTCCAGATCAAGAAAAAGATGATGCAGGATTGATAGCTCAAGAAGTGCAAAAAGTGATGCCGTCGGCAATTAAAAGAGCACCTTTTGATCATGACTTAACAAAACCAAATCAAAGTAAATCTGGAGAAGAATTTCTAACAGTGCAATACGAAAAGATGGTTCCTTTGTTAGTAGAAGCTATAAAAGAGCAACAAGAACAAATTGATCATTTGAAAAAACTTTTAGAGGGCAAAGAATGAAATACTATAAAGCTACCCTGTTTAACTCCGGACCACCCATAAACTTAGAGGATACTGAGGTCGTATACTGTCAAGCAGAAAATGAAGCAGAACTTTTGACTGTTGCTTTAGATGCTCACTCAAAACCTGTTAAAGATTGCGAAGAAGTAACCCAATCTGTATTTGACGCGAATCAATAATGCGAATTTTACCCACAAGCATATTAGGAGAATAAATAATGTCTATTACATACGAGCTACTAGAAGAATACACAGGCACTCGCACTACTGAGATGCCTGACCCTGATAACGAAGGTGAGACACTGAGCGAAGAGACTGCCTGCACAGATATACAAGTGCGCTTTACCTGTGGCGACACCGCCAAAACTCACGAGCGTTCAGTCAATGTGTGCTTTGATGCTGACGGTGCATACGATGCTGAGGCTACTGCTGTACGCATTGGTGAAGTTGCTATGGGTGTCGGACACAAGATTGCGTGTGGAGTAATTAGTTAATGGCGCTACAAACGTCAGGCGCAATATCGTTTGCCAACCTACAAAGTGAGTTTGGTGGTTCTCACCCTATCACTATGGGGGAGTATGCGTCTCACCGTGTGTCTGGCTCCGGTAACACCATCAGCATGAACCAGTTCTATGGCGCTTCTG
>Ga0209092_10001769_pt1 | contig 20554 bp, 17 predicted proteins | sample FraStrMetagenome_FD_187446 | JGI IMG/M metagenome (GOLD analysis project Ga0209092, IMG submission 187446) | Marine eukaryotic phytoplankton communities from Arctic Ocean - Fram Strait ARC3M Metagenome (SPAdes) (version 2) | ecosystem: Environmental > Aquatic > Marine > Oceanic | place: Fram... | reverse complement strand
TGATGGGTTGGTGGTAGGTAATAAAGAGGGTGTAATTGAGGGTTGATCATACGGTATTGCTGATGGAAATACCGTAGGCAATGCAAAAGGTGTTATTGATGGTTGATCAGACGGTATCGAAGTCGGGCGTGTTGTTGGTACTGAAGAAGGTGTTATGGATGGTTCATTAGACGGTATCGCCGATTTGTTTGTGGTAGGTAATAAAGAGGGTGTAATTGATGGTTGATCATAAAGTATTGCTGATGGAAAAACCGTAGACAATGCAGAAGGTGTTATTGATGGTTGATCTGACGGCATTGAAGTCGGGCGTGATGTTGGTACTGAAGAAGGTGTTATGGATGGTTCATATGGCGGTATCGCGGATGGGTTTGTGGTAGGTTCTAATATATCAGACGGTATCTCAGATGGGAATACCGTAGGTAATGCAGAAGGTGTTATTGATGATATATCAGACGGTATCGATGAATGTTGTATTATATGTACTAAAGAAGGTGTTTTGGATGGTTCATCAGACGGTATCTCAGATGGGTTTGTTGTAGGTACTAAAGAATGTGTAATTGATGGTTGATCAGAAGATATTGCTGATGGGAACAGCGGTGGCAATGCAGAAGGTGTTATTGATGGTTGGTCAGACGGCATTGATGTCGGGCGTGTTGTTGGCACTGAAGAAGGTGTTATTGATGGTTCATTAGACGGTATTTCAGACAGGTATATCGTAGGTACTGAAGACGGTGTTTTTGATGGTTGATCAGAAGGTATTACTGATAGGAATTCCATAGGCAATATAGAAGGTGTTATCGATGGTTGAACTTGTATTGCGGTTGGTTGTGTTGTTGGCACTGATGAAGGTGATTTTAGTGAATTAGCAGAAGGTTTCGAAGACTGGCGTATCGTAGGTACTAAAGAAGGTGTTGTTGATGGTTGATCAGAAGGTATTATTATTTGGAATATCATTGGCAATACAGAAGGTGTTATTGATGGTCGACCAGATGGCATCTCAGATGGGTTTATTGTTGGCAGTAAAGAGGGTGTTATTGATAATTGATCGGATGGCATCTCAGATGGGTCTGTTATAGGTATTAAAGTTGTTTTTGATGGCTGCTTAGACGGTGTTGCCGATGGAAATACCGTTGATAATATTGATGGTGTTGTTAATGACTGATCAGAAGGTATTGAAGATGGGAATAATAATGGTATTAATGAAGGCCTTTTGGATAGCTGATCAGATGGTATGTCAGACAGGTATATCGTGGGTATTAGAAAAGATGTTGTTGATGGCTGATCAGAATATTTCTTATATGGAATTACCGTTGGTAATGTAAAAGGCGTTATTGATGTTTGATCAGGAGGTGTAGCAGATGGCAATATAGTAGAAAATATAGAAGGTGCTATGGTTAGATGATCAGACGATACCGAAGTTGGGTATGTCGGTGGTAATAAAGAAGGTGTTATTGATGGCTGTTTAGAATGCATTGTAGATGATTATCATAATTTATGTGATAGTCATGGTTGATCAGAGGGTATTACAAATGGGAATGTCGTAGGTAACATCGGTTGTATTATTGAATTTTGATCAAGTTATCGCAGATAGAAATGCGTTGGTAAAGGATAATATGTTATTGATGGTTATAATTTTGAAAAATGTTATGAGCATGCGCTGAACTCAAAATATTAAGCTTACCTTGTCAGATGGCAAACTTGACGGAGTTGCCGATGGCTTTGATGTAGGTTTCAAACTGAGAATCAATGATGGATTTACGGTAGAAGTTGACGTCGGAAATAAACTTGGCTCAATATATGGCTGAATACATTTCAAAATAAAATAAAATAATCTTTTTCATCGTGTGCTAAGCCCTGAAACATTGTGCTTACCTTGTCAGATGGCAAACTTGACGGTTTCATCGATTGTATCGATATAGGTTGTGAAGAGATAATTAATGATGGGCTCAAAGACTGGGCTGACGTCGGAAATAAACTAGGCTCATGTATAGGAATATAACTGAGCTGTAAACTCGGAACTAGTGATGGAATCGATGAAGGCTCCAAGCTAGATGCAAACGATAAAGTCAAGGGTGGGCTTGACATTCGTATTTCACTTGGCTCGACGGACGGCTAGATTCATTTGAAAACCAAGTCATTAAAATACCACTTATATCGTGTGCTGCACTAAAAAATATCGAGCTTACCTGATATGATGGCAAACTTGACGGTATAATAGTTGGTATATTTCTAGGCTGTAAGCTTGGTGTCAATGGTTGAGCTAAAGATGAGAATGAAGTCGGCTCGACACTTGACTCGGTCGATGGCTAAATATATGAAGCGATAATATCATTTATTGCGCTGCGCTTACATCATGTACTTCATTTAAAGATATTAAACTTACATGAAGAGACAGTTCAGTTGTTGGCGTGACAGTCAAATTTATCATCGGTATGGCACTTGGTTCACGTGATGACTACGATAATTTTCCAAAAATTAAAAACTAGCGCTTCCTTAATACTGAATCGACAAAGTTTCATCTTACCTCATAGGATGGAAAGTTTGTAGGACCGCTCGTTGGTGTCATACTCGGTTTCAAACTTGGAGGAAGTGTAGAGGTCGGCTTAGCCTCCAAAGTGGGGAAATCACTTGGTTCAGCCGATGGTATTGCCATACTCGATAAAACAACACTTGGCTTTCTTGTTGGCTAAATTATTTACAAAGTAGTGATAAATAATATGCAAATATGTAGCAGGAAAATACGTCAAAACTTACAACTTTGGACGGTTGACTAGTTGGAGCTAACGAAGGTGTAGAAGTCGTTATACTCGTCGGCAATGTACTAATGGTAGGTGTTGACGTCGAATTGTTGCTAGGAATTAATGATGGCACCGTGCTCGGATCGTTGCTACATCCAATGACTTGAAACACATCACTTCTAGCAATGATATCCGTATATGGAGCACCTGTATCATCGATTAAGAATATCTGCAGGGAATCTTCCAATCCCTGTGTCTCTGTCGTTCGAATGTTTTCTTCAAAAGTCAGGACGTTACTGCTTGTAGAGATCGAACAATTTTGAGATCCACATGCATAAGTCCAATCTATGGCTCCAGGCGGTAGTTCACCGTTCACGAACGAAGATGAAGGGTATAAGCCAATCCAATCGTTACGATCGGGACGAGCGTTTAGGAATGAAACAGTAATGATGTCGCCACACGTATAGAGCAACGCGTCGGTTTGAATAAATGATGCTGTCGAAGGAGATTCGCTAACGGCCTGTGTCGGCATCAACGATGGAGTTATGCTTGGTGCACTTATTAGATCACAAGCAGTGACAGTTGATAGTATGGCTGCGATCGCGTCTGCAAAGGTATTATTGTCATTGAAACACAAATAGTTAGTGATCACAAAATACATTGATTTCGCTGAAGCAGAAACTAAAGGGCGCGCGGAAATGTCGAAACCTATATAAAGCTCGTTTAAATTTGGAGCCTGCAACCTGCGAATCAACCGTCTCGCGAACGAGTCAATTGCGAAAGACAAGGATACATTGACAACTTCCCAATCCGGTGCTAAGAGGTCTTGGACGAAATTTAATGTAATTTGCTCCAATGCATCCTGGTACTTAAATGCATCAACAGCAAGTGCGCTATCAAACCGTAAAGTGATCGTCGTATAGACCATTGGCAATTCGTTCGGTGACAAACTCGGCGTCGAAGTTGGCATTGAAGTAGGTTTAATTGTAGGAACGGTACTCTTAGTAATTGTTGGCTTGTATGATGGAGTTTTTGTCAAATCGGAAGTGTCTTCCAGAGAAGTCGGATATGATGACGGTTCATCTAATTTTTGACGAGTTGGGGATACGGTTGGTGTTCGCATTGGCGCCGAGGTGGATGTCACGATTGGTGCATTCGTGAATGTTGCACCTATACAAAATGCTACTTCTTTGATTCCTGAACAGTCGTTTGACTGTAGGCTACAATCCGAACTTGACGGAGTAACATATGTGGCCAATTTTGAGTATCCATTGTCGAAGTTCAAACCTACGCTGCTTATTCGACACGATTCTATTGGAAAGGCGTAATAATCAAAACTAATAAGCGATTCCGTAGCAAGATGATACACGGCGTTGTACAGAGTAATAACACACAGAAAAGCTTGATTAGTCGGCCATATGATTGTAGAACTATTTTCTGGGTACTGCAACAATTCGTTCGCAAATACATAGTGACTTTCTGTACAATCTCCAAGATCCTCTTCATGGAATGCTTGATCAGATAAAATCTCCGATGTTCGAGTGGGTGTGGAGCATGTGTTATAGGCACATGTATTTGTAGGATGTGAGGATGGGATCGGCGGTGAACTTGGATCCAATGGAGGAGGCGGTTCAAGACTTGTTGTCGGTCGAAGAGATGGAGCCGATGTTGATGGTGCTGTTGGATTATTTGTAGGTAGGTCAGATGGAGACTGATTATGCTGCAATGTCGGATCTGATGTTTGAGAAGTCGTAGAAGACGTAGTAGGTAACGGTGAAGGAATCATTGTTGGAAAAGTAGCAGGCGATGACGTTGGAGGATAAGTTTCTTTCTTGCTTTTGCTGCTTTTATTTTTCTTCGATTTCTTTGGTTTTTTCTTCTTTTTCTTCTTTTTCTTCTTTGATTTCTTGGGTTTTTTCTTCTTCGACCCCTTGGCTTTCTTTAATTGTCTTCGAGTTTTGTTTCTTTCTTCCTCGTCCTGATAATTGTTATTAGAAAATAACAAAGTGATTTACAACAGCTCTATGAAAAATGATATTAACTTACACACCTTTAAACGTGCACTTGTCGTCCCAGAATTATGATCAAATGATGAAGAGGGCCAAGAGTTTGCCAAAGCTTTGTGTTTGTTATCTTTCTTTGTTTGTTCTTTCATTATTACATTCATCTTTTGCTCTTCTCCAAGCTCCTCCCGAACATAGTCCGCATATGAGAAAGATAAAAGGAGCAAGCATAGCAAGATCATCAAAGTCCTTATCATTTTTTAGAATGTAGAAAGATGAAAATAAGAGTAATACACCACAACTAAGACCGCATTACAATTTGTTTAAGAATTCTTGGAACTTGACGGTTCTTTTACTTTTGTATGATGTTTTTGGCGTTTGAAAATGTCTCTCAAGCTGTGAACCGATGACATTTCGTGTGAAGCACTTGTGTAAACTAATCGAAAATGAAACATGTATGTCCATATGAAGTATCAGATTATACACATGCAAGAGGGAAATATCATGATAAATTCCATTCATCAATGACATCCTCGATTTTGATTATTTGTGTGACTATATATCATTTGGATACGAATATTCATATATACTAACTTTAATTCAGTCTACTGTAATGTCTTGCATCGATCTTTTTCTTAGCGAAACAAATCGATAAAATTGACATACATGTAACAGAGTAACAGTTCGAATGTAGAGAGATGAAAATGAAAAATAAGCATAATGCTCGAATGAGTATGGCATCAAAGTCCTTGTCATTTTTTAGAATGTAGAAAGATGAAAATAAGTGTAATACACCACAACTAAGCCGCATTACAATTTGTTTAAGAATTCTTGGAACTTGACGGTTCTTTTACTTTTGTGTGATGTTTTTGGCGTTTGAAAATGTCTCTCAAGCTGTGAACCGATGACATTTCGTGTGAACCACTGGTGTAAACCAATCGAAAATGAAACATGTTTGTCCATATGAAGTATTAGATTATACACATGCAAGAGGGAAATATCATGATAAATTCCATTCATCAATGACATCCTCGATTTTAATTTTTTTTTAAACTGTATGCTTTTATTTTATTAACTTCTACTCTTGTACCAGGTATAAATTACTTTGTAGTTACAACTCATCCTCTTCATCAGTTACTTGTGTGACTATACATGTATATCATTTGGATACGAATATTCATACTGACTTTAATTCAGTCTATTGTAATGTCTTGCATCGATCTTTTTCTTAGCGAAACAAATCGATCTTTTTCTTAGCGAAACAAATCGATAAAATTGACATACGTTTTGCTTGTATACAACATGTAACAGAGTAACAGTTCGAATGTAGAGAGATGAAAATAAAAATAAGCATAATGCTCGAATGAGTATGGCTCTACTTAGAGTAACGAATCGATGCATTAGAGGTTCCAGGATCCCTGCGAGCAACATGTCGAATCGCTTGCGTTGGGAAGGAGGTGCAGGACTTGGACTTCTGAAAAGTGATAATTAGTTCGAGACTTTACATATCAAGCAATATTTGAAGATTCGAGTAGAGTTTCCAATACAACTGAATTAGACGAATGACTAACACAAGTTCCGAACCTCGGTTACAAAAAGAATTGTACGAATGTAGAGAGACGAAAATTAGCATAATACCTAACAACTAAATATGGAAAAAATAATACTTCAAAGTAATACATAACACAACTAAAAGATATAAAATTTGTATCATCCGACACGAGTTAGATTGTTCATTAACTTCTTTAAAAATGAATGGTGTGATGTGTGATACCCACCTGACGAAGCTACGAGTGTGTGCGATAAGAATTTTCTGCAGGTCACAATAATAAGAAAAGAAATATTATTCAGGAAAAATTTGACTCAGTTGTGATAATGGCAAATAGACCCAAATAGACCAAACCTCAAATAAATCATCTTTTATTTTATTAAGTTTCAGAAACTATCAAAATTTTAGAAGTAAATTTAGAAAATGACTAAGGAAAAATATATTAATATCGTTATTCGAAGGATCAGATTTCTCTTTTACTTTTCTTTACAGTTTCCTCTTTTAATGCTTTCGCCTTGAACATCGACATTTCTTCAAACACCTTTGTTTCGATTATTTTCTTCTGTCTCTCTTTTTCCTTGACACGAAAAAACTGGCATCGCTTGGATTTTTTTATCTCATCTTCCAGGTCATCGTTTCGACAATATTTCTTCGCAAATCTTCGATCGATAACGCCCGAGTTTGACGGATTAACCACAAGAGGAGATGAACGGGTTCTCTTTGCAGGTAGTTTTTGATCGAAATCCACCATATCAGTATCATCCTTCATTCCATTTAATTCTCTAAGTATCAAGTGATTTACTGTCATCTTCCATGATGTATGAATAATAATCACGAAATTTTCTCTTGATCTGTTTCAGTGCTGTCATCACGGTACATAATTACCTGAAGATAGATTTTACAATAGTTTTCCCTCATCCATCGTTTCTTCTTAAAACGTTTCTTCTTAAAGTTTGCTACATTGGTCATAATCATTTAAACAGTAATCCGCATTTATTGTTTCTCTACAAATTATAGAACTGTTATTTGAATAGTCACATACCTTCCTTTCATCGTTCGTCAGACCTGTCGGCTGTTCTCTTTAGTACTTCTTGCAGTATCGTAATATCTCAACGACTTTGCCTCATGAGAATATCATTTAGGTTTTAATCTCCTATGTTTCTCTATCTACGAAAAGTACTTTATAAAATATGCTGAGAACAAGAAGCCAAAACTACTCTGACTTTCGATCTGATGAAGTTTCAATTCATGTATCCATTCAAAATCATGAAAATGCTCTTCACGAATCTCTGAAGTGTCGAAAACAAAACGTGCCAAGATTTTTTGAAATTTTTGGTGAGTAAACTCGTTGGAATATACAATGTTATCTATCTTGACAAGGACATAAAGATTACAACTTAACTTCTAAAACACTAACAGGTAGGGTGTAAAAAGAATAAAACAAAACTTCAAGAAAACTTAAAAATTAAAAATTGCTATGTACAAATAAATAAGACGTCATGGAATCACGTAATCTCAATGTCGTCGTATCAAAAATTATTTCGTTCATAGATGGTGGTAAAATCGAGTAGAATCAGGCCCTCGACTGTACATATTAGATGAAGAATTATAATCATCATTTTTTTCCTCACTACCATCAAAATTATTATCATCATTTCCCGCATCGTCGCTATTTTTATCCCCTCCGTATATTGCTCTCTCATCAAATCGTCTTGATCGAGGGTGCCTTTCATCATGAGCACGAAACGTTAAGGACTTCTCCTTCCTTCTCCTTTCGCGATCACTCCCTCGTCTTCCTCTATCACCCATCCAACTATAAACAGTGCTCGAATTGTTCGTTGATTGCGAATCGTCAATGTTGTTGCTATTATTATTGCTATTGATGCCAATCATCGATGATGTATACATAGATGAAGAATCTTCCTCTTCTCCTTCGTTGTCGTTGAAAGGATCATTCTTCTCTACATAAGTTTCACTTCGTTCCTCTCCCCCTTCCCTCGACGACAGCGAACGACTTAACTTAGAACGTACCTTCCCATTACCAAGTTTTGGCGAAGTTCTAGTGTTACTCAACCAACTTGCAATTACATTGTCACCAGACGACGATAATGATTGATTGGCACCGCCCTTGTCATCATAAAGAGAAGGAGGAATCGAAGTGTTAGAGATTCGTTGTTGCTGCGAATTAAATGATCGACGACTGTGACGTGTCATTTGATTCTGCTGCTTTTTATCCTCTTCTTCCTTACGAAGAACCTTCGTACGATAATTCTTGTTCCTCCTTTTCCTACGATCCGAATTTCCAGCCACTGCCAAAGTCGTTGTATTTTCATACAAGTGATCTCTTCGAAGATTCGAAGTAACAACCCTACGGTTGGAATCGATGGTTCCGTACCTCTCATTGACGTTAATGTTATTATTATTCTTTAGTACATGTGCAGATGAATGATGATCGTTCCCTCCTCCTCCAAAATCCTTCTCTCTATCAACACCTTCGCCATCATTCCCATTGTTCTCGTTTTCATCATTATCACCATTGTTGTTTATATGCGTTGAATCATGATTCCAACCACCGGTATTCATCACACGTAATTCCGGCGCATCGACTCCACAGACAAGTCCAGCATGACCTCGTATAACCACCAACAATGATAAAACGGACGAACACATGACAATCACGCCCATGGTATTGAAGGCCGTCTTATAGTCGAATTCGCGAAATATTAAGCCAAATACAATGGCTCCAGCTGTACCACCAGCTCCTACGATACCGGCGATACTTCCTGTACATGGAGGATTAACGTAAGGAACAATGCCAAAAGTACTTCCTTCGGCAGCCTGTACGAAAATACTAAATAAGGCCATTAATATGACGGCTCCACTTAAGGTTTCCATGTATGCAAAGACACATACAAGGAAGCCTTCAATGACTAAAACGGCACACTGCCAGATAAGTCGACCGCGCATTCCAAGAGCAGCATTGCCGACATCAGAGAACAATCCGCCCATGCCGCGGGCAAAAATATTCATCAGACCGAAAGCACTAGCAATGGCCGCAGCACTTTCGGTGGATTGACCAAATTCATCCTGAAAGTACAAAGCTGCAGCGTTGTTTACGGTGAGTTCCACACCAAAGCAGCACGCGTATTGCAAACTTAGCAACCATGTATTTGCATCTGCGGCAGCGGCTCGCATGGACATTCCCATGTTCGTGTCTTGAATATATCCCAACTTCTTTAGTTTATGGTAATTTCCCTTTGGAGAATCGTCCCCATACTTAATGCACAGGATGCCAAAGAAAAATGCTGCAACAGCCGGAGCGATACAGACGGTACGCCAGGCGAAATCAGCAGCTTCTGCTTCGGACAGTTCTTCGTCATCGTAATCGAAGTCATGAATGTGTAGATAACTCGTCTTGAAAATGGGAAAGAAAACGCTGCCCATAATAATTTGGGTCAACCCGCCGCCCAAATTGCCCCAACCTGCAGCCAACGCGTTTGCAGTTCCAGCCACCTCTTTCGTAAACATGATAGTCGTCCAGTATTGGCACATGACAAAAGCGGAACCAGCGATACTTATGATACCGCGACAGATACTCAGCGAAAATAGATTGTTGCACAAGCCAACGAGGCCGACGGGAATGGAGGCGACAAGGATTATCATGCCCATACAAATTCGAGCGCCGTATACGTCACAAAAAGGGCCCATCATGAGGCGGAATATAACAGTTCCTGTGACGCCGGCGATAGAGGAAGTCCATATGTCTTCTTTACTTAGATTTAGGGATTCCTGGACTTCGCCAAGTAGTGGTGTGATGGCGTACCAGATGAAAAAGCCGACGAAGAAACCCATCCTAAATATAATGCAATAAATGAAAATTTTGCAATAAAGTTACAAAAAATCTTTGAAAACACACACGTACCAGGCCAAATGAAATCCTCTCATATGCGGCCGGTCCAAACTAAAAATGGCAATTTCACACGCACGATCTTCCTGAGTGCGATCTACATGAATAGCGTATGTTTCATACTTAGAATCGCTACTGGCATGATAGGTATAGCTAATGGTACTCATTACTGTACTTTCCGTTTCATCATCATAATCCTCATCACAGCCTTCACTGGTACTTTGAAGTTGAGAATCTTCCGTTTCCGTGTGACTATCGCCTGTTTCAAGGTTAGAATTATCAACAATAAAATCGTCGACAGCGGAAGTGTCTTCGTGTCTCACTGCTGTCGTAGCGAATGAATCTTTCGCATCTCTATAATGCATCACATTCGAAAAACTTTCTACACCATTACCATTTGGATAATCATCGTACAAAATACTTTGGACATCAGGATTCTCTTCGACGTCTGGTGAAAATCTCACCCATTGATTCGGAGGATAATGTGGCGGTCGTTGTCGAGATGATTGATGATTTCGTTTATATGCTTTATTATTCGATTTGTCCTCCTTTTCCTTATCTTTATCCTGTAACTGCAGTTGTTGGTGTGATAAATTACGGTATCTTTTTTTGTGCAATTTTTGAGGCTTTCTATAAACGCATTCGGTGCAAGTACAACTAGCGCTGTTCTCAGCAGATATTGTTGTACTCACATCCAACTCCTGCTGCTGTTCCGCACGAAGGCTATCGGCATCTAAATAATTTCGACGACTCATATCCACGCTGCCACCACACTCCAGACACATAAAATGAAGTTGACTTTGAATATCACTAAAATGATGATCTTCAAAAAATATACTATCCGCAGTGATGCTGCTCACATCACTATTCCCAGCATCGCTTCTACTTAGAAGATCATCGTTTAAGTAGTATGCGTTATTCCCACTGGAATTATTGTTATTATTATTCTGATAATCCAATCGAATGACATTCGGCACCTGCGTTCGTACGTTAGAATGAAGTGTCCTCGTACGCGTTGCTCTGTTTAAAATATCCATAAAATGACGTTGAAATTGCAAAGGATTAGACAAAAGTAAGGCAGCTCCACTATGTGAATAATTATTATTTCCTCGAGGATGAGATTGAACAAAGGATGGAAGAGAAGACGTGGCATCTTCATGACGATTCGGCGGATGACCGGACATTTCCGTTCCAGTTGCAGCAGAAGCCGTAGCTCCTCGTCCTCTTTCTCGTCCTGTAGATTTACTTGTTATGGTCATATGATTCTTACTCGCACTCGTAATGGTACTGCCACTTTTACTCTTGACACTGTATTTATCCTTAGAAATCTTATTATCAGTCTTATTATTATGTTTGTTTAGAATAGAATTCGAACCACTGTGATGATCCATATGAGGACTATTATTATTATTATTATTATTATTAGGATTAGAATTGTTACGACGACGATTTTCTTTTTCTTTCTTCCCAGCAAAATGAATGACACCAAAGCTAAAGGCTGCTCTGTGCCCGTTACTATTATTCACACTGGATTTGATACTGCCACCGTTTTTATGATTGGTCCGGCTGCTGTGATGACTGTTGCTGTTGCTGTTGCTGTTACTCCCGTTCGAGTGACAGTTGGATTTGGTAGAGGAATGAATCGATGCTGGTACCGCCGTACGTCCGTCCGTAATCGATGATGTCGTGAGGGTTGGAACGCTGTGATGATGGGTGGTAATAAAATGTGAACTGTTTAACGGAGTGGTAACAACATCCACAACATTCGTTTTGGGATGATCATTTAAATGTAAGCTGCTGCTGTTGTTGGTAATGATAAGTTCCTCGTTGGTATCCGAGTGCATGTAAGAATCGTTGTGATATGTATTGTTAGTAGTAGTATCGGTATTGGTATTGGTAGCAGTGATCGTGTGAGGAGGAGGAGGAGGAGGAGGCTTCTGTTTGTTATGCCATGGATCGATAGGTGATATCTGAAACTGCGCGGATTTTTTTCTGCTGCTGCTGTTGATGTGACTGTTGCTGCCGCTGGCAATCGTATCTGCCGCTCCTAAAGAAGAAGAAGAAGAAGAAGAAGAGGAGGAGGAGGAGGATTCGAGAGGGATTTCAGAGGTCGTCGTCTCCTCTTGGATGCGACTCATAGCAGCAGCGGCTACAACCGTAGTCATAATAGTTCCGGATGGAGAAGAGTGGTGAAGCGGGGTGTGTGTGTGTGTGTGATGGAAGAGGTGATGTAGAGCCTCAGGTGTGTGTACATGTCGATCGTATGAGGTTTGGTTGCAATTATTTTTAGTTCGTTCCGGAGTTGAGTTCTGTGTGTGCGTCGTGTGTGTGGATAATTTACGAGGCGTTGTATGGGGTATGCAGAATTCTCGTTCGATGCAAATATCTTTTGGTGTCGGGTTTCTCTGTATATGTCTACTTAGTGAATGGAGATCTAAATTAAAGTCGATGGTTTTGATATAGGAAAGGTGTTCTGATATGTTTTTCTGAAGTTTTTCTTCGTTGACTTCGGACTAATATTAGATATACTTCGAAGTACAAATGTATATGTAAATTGTCAAAAGTGAAATATTTCATTTTCGTTAAAGTAAGTTGTCAAATAATACTTATATAGTGTAATAAAGGTATATATGTGTGTGAAAAATCGTCTAGAAGAAACACCTCTGATCCGAAAATTGTGATTTCGATGAAATTTTAGTCCATGTACAGTTGTACAGTTGTACGTTGTACAGTTGTACATAGATCTTTCAAACAAGAAAATGTGAAATGATTTTGCTATTGGCAAAGGACAAAGGACAAAGGACAAAGGACAAAAACGAAAGAACACACTGCAATAGATTGACCTTATTTTTATTATTTGAATGTTTTAAAATATTCTCTAACTGTCGCTATTTCTGTGTCATGAAACGCTCAATCAAAATTCAAAGTTCATCTAAACCAAGTTCCCTAACTTTAATATCGCTTTTAAACTTAAACAGAATACTATTTAAGTGGTAAAATCAAATGAGTGTATTACGTAACAATTTTAATTTGATGTTGAAAAATTCTTTACGACTGCAACGGTCGAGTACACTCCCATAAGTTTGTGCTTTTATTGAAAATATGTACCGATAAAATATACATTACTTCAAAGAACAAAGTACAAAATAGATTTGCCATCAAAATAAATCATTTGCCTATATCTACTATTATCAGTAACTTTTGTTTGAGGAAATATACAATCCTAGTTTATGTATATGTTGAAAAATTCTTTACGACTGCAAAGGTCGAGTACACACCCATAAGTTTGTGCTTTTATTGAAAATATGTACCGGTAAAATATACATTATTTCAAAGAACAAAGTACAAAATAGATTTGCCTTCAAAATAGATCATTTGCCTATATCGACCATTATGAGTAACTTTTGTTTGAGAAAATATACAGACCTAATTTATTCATATGTTGAAAAATTCTTTACGACTGCAACGGTCGAGTACTCTCCCATAAGTTTGTGCTCTTCTTGAAAATTTATACCGATAAAATATACATTACTTCAAAGAACAAAGTACAAAATAGATTTGCCTTCAAAATAGATCATTTGCCCCTGTATCAAGTTATATCAGTAAATATTTGTTTGAGAAAATATACAAACCTAATTTTTATCAAAATTTGTATAATAAATCTTCTATAATGGAATGCCGTGCGAATCCACTTCACTCTTGGATTTTACATATATAAGTATATTGCATGTAATGAAGACTTTTAAATACTTTGTTTAAATACTTTGTTGTCTATGACTCTCATTTCTCCAATACATTCACTTTTGCTTATGAATTGCTAGCCAAGGTAAGATAATAGAATAAATAGTACTTCGCAGTATATTCTAATTATATTTATCCCGCTGCAAACCTAATGAAATCGAAATGGGCAAACGATATCACCCTTTTACGTCTGTTAATGTATATTCATGATTCACTTTCGAAGAATTGTATTCCATATTAAGGGTCATTCGAATTGTTGCGACGGAACTATGGATATTTACATAGTTAATTTTTGTAAGCGTCAAAAAAGCGTTCCGGGAATATAGGTCGTAACCGAATCTGTGTCACATAAGCATGTAGACAGCCAAACCGATCTCAAAACTAGCGAAGGAAATCAAGGTCAACGCGCATTCCGTTTATTCCGACCTTGAAGGCGACCACTGTGGACATCTTTTTATAGTCCTGACTCAAGATCAATTCAATGGGATTTTGCCATCGAGCAATATACAGTGCAGATACAACTTTAACCAGTTTGTGCAAAAGAAGGGAATTTGATCTTCCCTTTTCATCATGTCTTTCCCGCCCAGGTTACGTCATCCTTTATGCCGGTACACAGCTTTGACATCACCTCATCGACAACCGAATCATGAAATCATGAGGAATGAGGGATAGCTACATGTGGCTAAACTAGTCAGTTGGGAATCATCTACGATCTACAAGAGACACAAGCACGTCACACGACGTAGACATGAGCGTTTTTGTGGATGCCGATCATGCAGACAATAAGGTCACTCTTTCTCTCTAGAGAGAGAGAGAGAGGAGATTGCATACCGGAATAATCGTACATTGAAATCTGGCGCCGATCTTATGGTACTCCACATGTCAAAAATCAGTCGACGTTTGATTCAGAGTTCGCCTCGTTGCGTGCTACAGAAATGATCGAAGGTCTGCTTTATAAAAAAGTGAAGAATGTTTGGGGTACCAACCAAATTCATAACAAGGCTAGAGTATTTTGTGACAATGAATCGGTCGTTAAGAATAGTGTATGTCCAGAGTCAATTTTGAAAAAGAAGCACGTATCGGTAAGCCATTTTTGCCAATACTACTCTACACCGAACAAATGATGGTTTATTTTTTAGTATTCATATATTCTTTATCTTAATTAGCAAGCTGGCAACATATTTGGGGATGGACTACGCTCTCATGTTACGAGGCGACATATCGCCATTGGGATCGGTAGCCGTAACTCATCTTCATAGCCTCTTTATGTGGGCAAAAATGGCGAAAGCTACTGGAAAAGGTGTGCTTAAAGAAGAAGAGGCAAAAGCTTTTCTGGCAAGTCGAAGCAAAACTTCCTTGAGCAAATGTACTCATAATGCATTAAATGTTTTGCTATGTAATACGGATGGTGATGACGATGTACTCTAAGTTTTCGCGACAAACAGGTGAGAACACAGGAATACTGTAACTTTTTCCTAAGAATTTGGACTCAACCTTTTTTGTGTGTACAAAAGGGTTGAAGATTTGGATGCAGTAATACTAGACAGGTGCGATGTAAATATTTATTTTCTTCTGCCTGACGAAAATTGGTCTCCTTCTCCAATACTTCAGAGTGCACGTTCAGACCCTTGCCGACATCTCTACGATCACAAAGTTGGATAGTATATTTAGTTTAAAGACTTTTATTCGGAAACAATACACTACCCACAATAATGCGTTAATGATTGACAAAGATGTGATGGACGAATTTCAGTTAGAAGAGGCGGCTCGAAGCACAGAAAGATTTAGTGAGAGAAGTAGCGAAAATGATGCTATCTAAGCAAAGTTTCCTTAATACATCTTTAACCAAGAAACTTACAAGAGCAGACGCCTGGTCTATCATCAACGAAAAAGTTGAAGACCGCAATGAAAAACGAAGAATGTTGGAGGATTCAAAACCTGCTCATACTCTTGACCACGAATGCGCTACGGGAAAAGGAGACGAAGATAGTAGAATGATCTATATAGAAAAAGATAGGAGAGTAATAAAGAATACAAGACAAAAGACACGGTACTCATTTCATCGATATGAATCTTTTTCTCATTTATGAGGTATTACTTCATTGTTTTTTTCCTGGGGAGATGATCGTCGTAAACATAATAATTATAGATTTGGATCTACTTCGACAGGAAAGCCTTCGCAAGAGTGCTACGTAGCAAACAACTTATAATTTAGTACTGCGCGTCATGATGTGATCACAAATTTTGAACTTGCCTTATTCAATACACAACTTTGAATGCCAGGTCACCAATATCATCTAAAAACGGTGAAGATAGTGCCATTCCATCGTTAAACACGTAATCTTCCATGTAATGAAAACTTCTATGTCTGGATAAGGCAAGTTCTCGACCATTTCGTGCAATTGAAATGCGCAAATTCTCGTTCGATGCAAAATAAATTATCTTTTCTTTCAAGTCATTTATACTATGATAAACAATAATATTTTTCCATCCTCAAACCCTGGTACAATAGTAGAAGTTAACAAAATAAAAGCATACAGATTAAGAAAAACCCAAAGGTAAATAAACCATCGGATCCGTTAGTACCATCGCCCCGGAAATCAATGCCTCCATGAGTCGATAATGGCCTTCCCATTCGTCTCGTTGACAGACTACAACCATTTTTGAAGAAAGTAGTGCGGTAACGTACTCATCCGCGACATCATTTCGGCCTTGGACCTTACTATACCCATGTTTTCTCGCGACAGCATGAATGTTTGTGAGGCTTCTCAAAGAAAGAAGCGCTTCACTAACTCGAGATCTCAAATTGGCAAAAATATCGTTTCGTCGACATTCCAAAAATGTATGACATCAATGCTTCGAACCAAGTCAACAGGATCGTGAAGAAAACGATTGCTCATTGCATCATTTATCTTTCCTAAAAGATCAGATCGTACAGGGTAAAATGCCTTCTTCACGCTTTTTCCACTAACATACTGTGAAATGTTACGTTTTCGAAATTCAAATATGTCCCATATCCGCTCTTGGAATTGCGCATCGTCGCTGTAACAATTATGAAGCTTGTCATCAGAAAGATATTGACAGCCGTGGCATTCTAGATCACGGAAAAAGCAGGTATATGTCCTATTATAAGCATGCGTCCGCCTTGATAAGGTGACGTTATCTGCACCAACCATTGCAGCCAACAATTTCGTACAATTGGTCGAATAAGAATCAAATGCGTCGTATGTACAAGTATGCTCTTCATTATTTCTTGACCAATCACCGATATCTAAATACTCAAGTAAAATAAGGTGTAAACCGTCCATTCGGTCTCCCCGTAACCCTCGTAAACCATCCAACAAATTATCACAGTATAGAATATGGCTACCTATTCGAAGGAGATCAACCACCCAAACTGATTCCATTGGATCATCCGTTGCATTGAGGTACCTACTCTTTGCTATCCCGTCATGGATAAGGTGCTTCAACTCCCCCATAATTACCTTATCACCACTTCTCGGATAGATGAAGACATTGGTTGGATATCTTTCGAAAGGAAAATGGTTATTTACAGTTGGATTTTCACCTTGGTAGACAGCTGGAATATATAGTGGAATACGTTTGCCATGCCGATTTGAATTGTGTCCACATTGTGATAATATTCTGATCTTCGACGAACCTCTAGTGAAACATCGTGAAGCAAAATAGTATCACCGATATCACACCAAGAAGATAACATCTAAGGTAACAATTTCGATTCACAGCCAATATGCTGAGAAGATTTCAAATTGAGATCGAATCACTAGGGGAATGATTGAATAGGTGCTATCGATCGTGTAACACTCATTTAGTATTTAGGATAATATTATTACGTTCACAAGAGATGTTAATGTGAACAAACATATGGACGTAGAGGAGATGATACAAAGATAGTTTCTACCTTTTAGGACGCTTAAAATTTCTCAAATCAGAATAAGAGATTTGGATTAACATGTATTATAAAAATGTATTATAAAAAAACCAAACTATGTAGCCGAATAACCGACACTGGCACAACACCTTGTTGATTGTTGACTGTTCACATAAAGAACCGAGATATGAAAATAAGGTGTGAAATGTGCATGAAATCATGAGGAATGGAATGAGGAATAGTTAAATGTGGCTAAACTAGTCAGACGGGAATCATGTACGAGAGAGAGAACACAGACGATTCGCATCCGCATTCGCACAAAAAAAGGTTCTCCCACAAGATACAAGATGCATGCAAGATATTATTATTATTGCAATCCACGAGTACACGCCACTCCACTGTTGCTGCTCCTGCTCCTAACAATCTCCCTTGTCAACACAGCTACATCCTTTCTCACACTCGCACCAACCACAATAAAAACAAACGGAAGATTCCAGTTCTCACGTGCTCCTGAAAAGACGACGAGAAAGAATCCAGAGCAATTTTTGTCATTGGATGTTTCGAAGAATTTTCAAAGTATGACGTCACTTAAATCCGAATCCTCAAGTCTCACAATTTCACAAATTTTAGATTTGCAACGAAACGATGAAACTAAAAGTGAGAGTGAAATATCATGGCCTGCATTTGCTATTGTGATGACATTTGGTGTACCTGCATTTTTTGTTATGTTGCCGTTAAGCATCGGTTATCAGATATTTAAGAAATTTATGATGGGTGATGGTGATGGTGATGGTTCATCGACATCTTCCGATGCCATTTCAGCTGCCAAGAAAGAAGGAGTGCAAGAGGAAGAAGAATTTTTAGGAATTATCCCATTGAAGGAACGAAAGTATGATTTAGTGTTGTTGGGTGCGACGGGGTTTACCGGTTCGTTGGCTGTTGAGTATCTTATGAAGCAGTATGGGGTTGGTAAGAGCGTGAAGTGGGCCATTGCGGGGCGTAATTTGAAGAAAATAAATGAGTTGAAACGAAGCATTGCGAAGAAGGGTAATTACGATGAATCTACTATGGACAAAATCGATGTGATTATTGTGGATACGTCTAAACGCTCAACTTTGCCGGATCTAGTGCGGAATACACGTACCGTGGCAAGTACGGCCGGTCCGTTCTATGCATACGGTTCGCCTGTGGTTGAATTCTGTGCTAAGTATGGAACGTCTTATGCCGATATCACAGGTGAAGTTGACTGGTCTCAAGAAATGATTTTTAAGTATGCATCCGTGGCAGAAGAGACGGGAGCTCAGATAGTTTCCTTTTGCGGACACGATTCCGTTCCCTGGGATCTCAGTGCAGCTCAACTCAGTGAAGTGTTGAAAGATGGCCGGGACGAGGAACTTGTGAGCATCGATTTCGTTGACAAGGTAGAGGGAGGAATTTCTGGTGGGACACTTGCAACGGCATGCCTTGCAATGGATCGTTCTGGGAAAGGTACAAAGTATGATTTCGACCCCTTTCTCAGAACAAAGAGTGGAGGGAAAAGTTCGAGAAAAACAAAGATATCGAATCCGATTTTCCCATCGTCTGTTTCCTGCGGAAAGTTTAAAGGGAAATGGACAGCTCCCTTTCTAATGGCGGGTGTGAATGCTGCAGTTGTGCGTAGAAGCAATGCACTCCTGGATGAAGGCAGCTGTGAAGGTTCTAGCAAAACATACAGTGAGGCGATGCTTGCAAAAGATTTAAAACTTGCAATAGTCCAAACAATGATCCTTGTATTGGCAGTAGTGTCACTCATAAATCCGTTCAGTGGATATTTGGTAAAGAAGATAATTCCCAAGCCTGGAGAAGGTCCATCAGAAAGAACGATGGAGAAAGGATATCTCCTCATCGCTGGCGTTGGAAAGGGCTCGAAAGGATCAATTGCTGAATCTATGCTTTATTTTCCAAACGATGCAGGCTATTTTTATACATCTCGAATGCTCATAGAAAGCGCTCTCAGCCTCGCTCTAGATAGGCCCAAACTTCCAATCCAAGAAGGAGGTTTCTATACTCCAGCGACGGCACTAGGAAGTGTGCTTCTTGAACGTTTGAAAGTGATTGGAATGAAATTTGCCGTTGAAATTCAGGATAAGTAGTAAAAGAAACTGTACACGTAGAGTTAATAGTTTGGCGTAGGATTTTATTTTCTGAATCAAACAAAGTAATCTCTTCACCGCAAGGGCGTCAGTCGGCTTCCTATTTCGAGCGCCGAAACTAAAAGGTTTACTTAAAGAATCTGTATGATTATTCTTGTCTTCCTTTGGCAATAGATTGCCTAAATTTGCTCAACAGTGTAGCGTATACAAGTGACAAAAGATTTTCTTTGATTACTCAGAATATATATCCATTTGTAAGAGGGAAATGTGTCAGACTTATCAAAGAAGAGATCGAGAAATGTTACCGAAAAATATTTGAATATCGTCTTTCGACATCATAAACTTTCTAGCTGGTGAATGCGTATATAGTATCTAGTATCTAGTATCTAGTATATATATATATATAGTTAAAGCAGGAGCTATGCGAAATACTCTTTAACCCATACACATTGCTGACACCACAGTACTAACCCTAACCCAACCTGTCAAGAATCGAAAAAAATTCCTAAATGTCACAAGCTTATTTACATGCATATTACATTTCACAGTATCGTTCATTTTTTCGCCACGCTACATCATCACTGTCGCGCGA
>Ga0209092_10001768_pt1 | contig 20555 bp, 20 predicted proteins | sample FraStrMetagenome_FD_187446 | JGI IMG/M metagenome (GOLD analysis project Ga0209092, IMG submission 187446) | Marine eukaryotic phytoplankton communities from Arctic Ocean - Fram Strait ARC3M Metagenome (SPAdes) (version 2) | ecosystem: Environmental > Aquatic > Marine > Oceanic | place: Fram... | reverse complement strand
CCAACGGCCACGGGTTAACTAATCCCCTGATCAATAACCTGATGTATATCAATGAGTTGGATGATTTAGGTAGAAACTTTAGGTTCCCTAGCCCAAAAGTGACCCCGTGGGTCTAATGTATTAGGCGATTCAAAAAGACCGTTAAACCCCTTTGTTGCTATTGTTATTATTAGGCTTCTTCATGCAGAGGAGTCTCCCCCCCAAGTAACCCCTTTTAAAAGGTACACCCCATGTCCCAAGACCCATATTCAACGCACTACCACGGCATAGAGTCTCCCTCTCGGCGGTGGGCTGCTATAACCCCCCATAACACCACTGCCCTAGCGTTACTCCCGAAACAGATAGTTGCCCTTGTAGCGGGTGCTGTGACTGTAGTTGGCGATGATGGTGCTGTAGGTGTATTTCACCTAGCGGCTGGAGTCCCTCTGGCTATACGTCCTACTATCATTAAGGCAACAGGCACTACAGCGACAGGCATTGTTGCCCTTTACTAACATGCAATAGGAAACACCCCCTCATGGCACTTGAAACAGGCACTTACATCGACAGTCTGAATGCGTCTAACCCAGCCGCTACTGATGCTCTAGCGCAGGCTGATGATCATTTACGGCTAATTAAGGCAACACTGAAGGCCACGTTCCCTAATGTGACTGGGGCTGTTACGGCTACCCACGCAGAGATGAACGCCTCGTTTGGTGCTAGTGTTTCGGCTATCACCTCTAATGGCTCTGTGCCTTCCCTAGCCACTGGTATCACTGGTGCAGAAGTTAAGACCCTCATAGGTGCAGCAGATGCAGCTATTACTACCAATGGCTCTACCCCAGCCCTAGCCTCTGGCATTACTGCTGCGGAAGTACGCGCTCTTATAGGTGCATCAGCATCAGCTACAGCGGCTACCTTACTGGCTGTATACCCTGTGGGTAGCATCTATACCTCTGTGGTAGCCACTAGCCCAGCAACCTACTTTGGTGGTACTTGGGCAGTGTTTGGGGCGGGTAGGGTGTTGACAGGTTTCGATAACTCTCAGACAGAGTTTGACACTGTAGAAGAAACAGGTGGCTCTAATACCCACACGTTGACCATCGCGGAGATGCCAGCGCACACCCACAGTATTAACTTAGAGAATACTAGAGGTAGTGGTGCTGCTGGTGCAGAAGATGGCCAGAGTAGCTTTGAATCTTCAGACACTAACTCCACTGGTGGCGGCACTGCTCACCCGATACTTCAGCCTTACATCGTAGTCCACATGTGGAAGAGAACAGCTTAATATCTATAGAGAAAGAGCGAGGATATACCCACGATGAAATTGCCCCAGATTAGAGATGTAGGCGATATAGGTGTAGTCACCGACATACGCCCAGCGTCCCTCCCGCTGAATGGTTTCTCTAGGGCTAAGAACGTAAGGTTCGATGAGGGTAAGGTGGCTCGTTCCCCTGTGTTCCGTAAGATCAAAGATTCCCTGGGGTTTAACCCCCGATTCACCTATGGCATACAGGGTGTCTACGGGGGTGGATTTGCGTCCATAGTAATGGTCTCAGACACCTACCAGTTTAAGGTTTACCAGAATGGCTCAGTGTCATCTGCCCAAGGTAGTCTTTCGACAACTTCTGCTAGTAACACTCCCATGACAGGGACTAACTTAGCAGACATAACGTATATCAACAGGTCAGACAAAGTACCTGCCTATATGCTTAATAATGGTACTAACTTTGCGGTACTCCCAAACTGGGACTCCACATGGAGGGCTGAATCAGTCCGCTCCTATGGTGACTTCCTTCTAGCCCTAAACATCACGGAGAATGGTGTGGGCTACCCCTCTAGAGTACGGTACTCCAACCTAGCTTTGGCTAATGCAGTCCCTGACTCATGGGACGCAGCAGACACCACTAAGTCGGCTGGTTTCAATGACCTAGTCCAGATGCAGTCAGGTATTGTTGATGGGGCTACTTTAGGTACTAACTTCATTATTTACTCTAAGGATCAAGTTTGGCTTATGGAGTTTGTGGGTGGTACGTTCATCCATAACTTTAGAAAACTCTACAGTGAATGTGGCGTAATCAACCAGAACTGCATACTAGAAGTCGAAGGCACACACTACGTCTTTGACCACGATGACATCTATATCCATGACACCCATACACGACAGTCAATTTGTGATGAGCGCGTAAAGGCATATATCTTTGGTGGCCTAAACACAGCCAAGACTGACAGATGCTTTGCACACCACAACCCTGAGTTGGACGAAGTAATGTTCTGCTATGTATCGGGGGACGATATGGCTGAGTATAAGAGTGGCGAGAGATGTAACAGAGCCGCTGTATTCAACTATAAGAAACAAACATGGTCATTCATGGATATGCCGAATGTCTCAAGTAGTACTATGGGTACTGTAAGTTCATCTGTGACTTATTCTAATAGCCCTGCTGTCTACTCGACTACGGGCGGCACTTACTATACCCAAGAGGCAGGCTATGACCTGCACTCCCTATTTGTAGGAGAGACTAACAGCGTAGATGGTATCACTTCTGCCAAGCTATACGGCTTAGATTTAAGTGACGCTGGTAGTCTCGCTTTCCCGCTAGATACGGAAGCTAACAAGAGTCCGTTCCTAGAGAGACAGGGTATAGACCTCGATGAACTTTCTTCTTTAAATGGCTACAAAGTCATCAGTAAGATACTCCCACAGGTAGACACTAGTAACCCTAATAAGCAGTTCACTTTTACTTTTGGTGCTTCTAATTTATTAGGCGATGCTACCGTGTACGACACTAGCATTACCTTCGATGGCTCTACCGACTACAAGTTGGACACTAGAGTCGCAGGGAGATACTTGAGTTACAAAATGACTGTCAGCGATGATAAAGACTTTAGCTTCATTGGTTTCGATTTGGATGTAACAACAACTGGAAGGAGGTAGCTATGTCAGCCCTACCTATCCTTGGCTACAAGCGCCACCCCCGTCCAGTACTAGGTAAAGACCCTGCCAAAGACCTCTATGCTCTGGGTGCTTACTTAGACAGTGAACTCCAACGCCTAGAGAACTCTTTTGACACCAACTCCCAACAGACCGAAGAAGTCGATGATGGTGTCAATGAGGCGAAGCAGCAGGTCATCGCCCTGTCAGTTACGACTGGGCAGAACACCGCAGCGATTAGCCAGGAGGCCACTATAAGGACTTCGGCAGATTCGGCTCTATCGAGTACTGTCAGTTCGCTCACATCCACAGTAAACGGTGTCTCTGCTTCCGTGACGGCTGAAGCCTCGGCAAGAGTAGCAGCGGATAACACTCTACTGGCGAAGTACGGCGTTAAGCTGAACTCCAACGGATACATCACAGGGTTTTCTCAAAACAACAATGGCACGACTGGCTCATTTAAGATCATAGCTGATGAGTTTAAGATCATTAACCCCAACAACGCATCTGGGCAAGCTGGAGTGGAAGTCTTCGGTGTCTCCGGTGGTTACGCCACAATAAAAAACATTAGAAGTGCAGCCAGCGGCGCAAGACTCCAGATAGACTCAGATGTCATGTCCGTCTTTGACGCTGGTAATGTACTCAGAGTTAAACTTGGAAACCTTTCGTAATGGCTTACGGTCTGGAAGTGTTTAACGCAGCAGGCACGAAGAAAATCGTGGGCAACACTGATCGCCTTTTAAGGTTAGTGACGCATGGTACTGTGACGGTGAATCGAAACAGTTATGTGGATATCGCTATAAGCGGAATGGCTAATGATGATAGCTGGACAGTAGGTCTAAACATAGCTTTGTTTTCCGGTTTTGTTCAAGACTGGTATTACACTAAATCTACAAACAACTTGAGAATTGGATACAGCACATCAGCATCAACGCCAGCTTCTACGAGTATTTCTTACTACGTTTTTAGGAGTTAATAGAATGGCATATGGAATGCAGATTTTTAACGCTGACGGGAGAAAGCAATTAGATACGAATGAATCCTACCCGAATACTCAGCTAAAAAATGTAACGACTTCTGCATACTCAGCGATGGCGTATCCACCAAGCGGGTATGCCGCTGGTGATTTAATTCTAGCTAGGCCAGTGAATAGTCCGGTCTACACTTCGGGCGGGTATGTGCCGATTGCGATAGGTACTCTGAACAGATTTTACGGGTCACAGACTTCGACCTCCTCACAAAACTTTCAGAATACTGCTGGCATTGTGACTGCCCTGTTAAAAAATCAATCAGTTGGCATAGGCTCCCCCTCATCGGGCGAGTACGGCTTAGACATATACGATACCAACGGCTCAACACTATTGTTTTCCGCAACCAGAATGACAGGTGTCCGATTGTTGGCGGTCGGTACAGTTACAATAGGTTCTTCGGTTACTTACACCCCGCCGTCTTCTTTAGACTTCAATAAAATCTATGCGGTTGTCAATGGTTCGCTTATGAACTACATCCCCCCGATTGGTTTCCCAGTGAACTCAGCGGCACAAACATTTACCTTGGGATATCATTTTTTCTCGTCCGCAAGCACTCCATACATTGTTGTAGAACATAAATATTTATTCGGAAATGGGGCTTCAGCCACAGGAACCGGAACCTTCACATATATGCTCGTCTACGACCCAAACTAGGAGGATATCAAATGGCAGTTCAATATGCGTTTGTCTCAGCGAATGGCGAAGTACAGCATGTAATGTCGATGGGTGCTGATTCTGATTATGTTGACGGTCAAGTTTACAACGGCCTCACAGCAAAAGCTGTAGCGACAGCGGCTGATGCCCAAGACTTGATGAACACGAAATACTTCTCTGACGGCCAGTGGCTAGACAGGCAGGCCAGAGTAAATCAGTGGCAAGACTGGGTGGACAATGCCTGGACTTTTAACGCCGAAAGATTTTGGGTGCATGTTCGCCATGAGCGAGACTTAAAACTGGGACAGTCTGACTGGACTCAAATGTCAGATGTCAATTTCAATGCTGGAGTAAAAACTGCTTGGATCACTTACCGTCAAGCCCTACGCAATGTCCCTAACGACAACGCTGACTGTGTATCGATCAACGATATAGTCTGGCCTTCACCCCCTAGCTAAAACGGAGTCACACTATGGCTAACCTTAGTGTGCATGACTCCTTAAAAGCTTCAGTAACTCACCTAGAGAACACGATAGTAGAATCCGTGGCTTCCGGTGAGACTAAGTGTGCCATAGACCAAACTTCTCTGCGTCATTTCTACACAGACGCAATACCGGAGTATGGCTGTGGCATTTATACAAGAGAACTAACTGTTCCGAAAGGGATGACCTTTGTCGGCAAAATCCATAGACATTCACACATGACGTTCCTACTAAAAGGAGAGTTAATGGTTGTCTCGTCCACTGGAAAAGTACATATGAAAGCCCCCCACACATGGGTAACTCCCATTGGCGCAAAACGGGCTTTTTACGCAGTAGAGGATTCCATCCTCACCAATGTACATATCACCCAACATCTGGGTGAAGACAAATTAGAACTAATGGAGGAAGAGGTAATCGCCCCTTCTTATACATCTATGGGGCTTGATGAACCTGACCTCAAACTTTTTTTGGAGAATACATAATGGGATTTGTCTCAGCAGCAATAATAGGAGGTTCAACGATACTCGGTGGACTAGCGTCACGTTCCGCAGGAAAACAAGCCGCAGCCGCTCAAAGAGAAGCCGCAGCAATGCAAGCCGAAGCCTTCCGCTTCTCAAAGCCCTACATAGAACGTAACTATGATTCAGCAGAGGCCAACCTCCAGAACTCCCAAAGCCAAGGCGCTTACACGGGAAAGACGTATGCTGGCCCAAATGATATGCAGATTCAAGGTAACAACTATATCGGTAACATGGGCGCTGCTGGTGCAGAGGGTGCTTATAACCTTACCCAAGGTGGTCAAGCTTTTGGTCAGAATGCCAACGACATATACAACTCCTCCCAAGCTGATCGCATGGGCAATGCCCAAAACTACGCCATGAATAACTCGCAGGGGTTAGTCAATTCTGCTATGCGGGATGACAAGCGTAATCTCCAAGAGAATACCCTGACAGGCATCAATCAAAACGCAAGCGGCACAGGGAATATAAACTCTTCCCGCGCTGGTGTGGCAGATGCAATTGCTAACCGTGGCTATGATGATCGTAGAGCCGATGTTACGTCAGACATCAATCAACAGCTAATGAATCAGTCATTAGGGCAACAGAATCAACAGTTTAAAGACCAAGTTATGGCTAACAATGGTGTCTCTAATGCGTATTCCCAAGGTATCAACTCAATGGGTACGATGGGTGACTTTATGACTGGCGCTGGCGGCAATATGCAGGGCTTTGAGCAAGGTCAATATAACGACAACCTGATGAACTACAACGCCCAGCGTGACTTTGGCTTAGATCAGAACATCAAGTATCAGCAGGGAATCTTAGGTAACGCACAGTACCAATCTCCTCAGAATCCTGTGCAGGTAACTGCTAGTCCTAACGCTGCTATGTTTGGCGGTGCTATGCAAGGTGCTGGCTTTGGTATGCAAATGGCTAACGCTTATGGTGATTACCAGAACCGCATACCGCCAGCAGGAACGTCCCCCGCACCTCCTGGGTATGGTAAAGACTACAGCAATTACGCTTAAAAGGAGAAACACTAATGGCTTTTTTAAATAAAATGATGGGTGACGCTGTCAACTATGGCGCACCACTAGCCCCAAGGATGTCTCGCAAAGAACAACAGCTTAGATTGCAGCAAGAGCAGGAAGAAAGAGAAAAGAAAATACGCAGAGATGCACAATTCCAAGGGGGTCAGGATAAATACTCTCGTTTAGCTAACCCTGTACTCGACTACGCCAGTGGCGTAGCAAAAGACAGGCGAGAAAATGGCGCTCTTTCACAAAATGTAACTGCATACGGTGTTGGTGAAGGCGTAAGCGATGGTGTGCAATATTTACAGGACAATCCGTCCTTGGGGGCGCTAGGTAGAAGTCGTAATTTAGTTGGGTTAGCGGAAGGCGCGACAAACTTTGGTAGAGGCGTTTTAGGCTTAGAGGGTGAAACAGATTTCTTTGACCCAATTAATGCGCGACTTGATCAATCCTCGATACCAGAATCTGGTGTAGTTAATCCACCAATGTCGCAAGGTATTTCAGACAGGCTTCGGGCAGAGACAGGTACTGGCGCATTAAACCAATACGGTCTAGACGCTAATCAGCTACCCGAAAGAAACATGGATACTGGTGCGCTTGAGCAGTTAGGCAAAGCCCCCTATGAGCATCTGCTCCCCAAGCAGACCCATGTGATGCCAGACGGCACTGTAATGGAGGGCGCAGAACACTCAGATGATTCAGGTGTACTGTCCACAGATATTACAGATACCTCAGTTTCCACAGAGCCTTATGTAGCCGCTACTGGTACAGGTAATAGTAAGAAAGACGGTATCTTATCCTCCATTGGCGAAGCAGCCAGTGTTGACCGATCTGGTACGGCCACAGGTAACAAGAGAGATGCAACAGGACTTTCTGTTCCTCGACAAAAGATTGATATGTCAGAAATGCTCATGCGCGTAGGCGGGGCTATCTCAGGTTCTGCTGCTGACGGCGCTCTTGCGTCTATTAACTCTGGTACGAACACTTGGGGCGCTATTCAAGATGAGAACAGGGCTATGGAAATGCAGCAGTACGAAGCAGACCAAAAAGCCTATGAAAATGAAGAGAATCGAAGGGTTCAACGGATGACTTCTGGACGCTTAAATGCTGCTGCTCAGAAAGACGCTATCGAAAAGCAAGAGTCATTTTCTAAGAGAAAGCAGCGCATTGGGTCACTAGACATGCTCATTGATGACCTTACAGCAGCAGGTGACAATGTGACTGGCCTCTGGGACGGTACTGGTCGAGCTTTATTGGACAGAGCAACGGGAGACCGTAATGCTAATCTGAGGTTAAGGTTGGAAGACCAAAGAGTCGATGCTGCGCTAACGAAAGTTGAGCAGACCAAAGGTGCTATCTCTAACAGAGAGATGGACTTGTTCTTGTCCCCGATGCCGAAACTTACGGATTCGGAGGAAGTCTGGATCGACTGGATGACTATGCAGCGAAATGTTGCGGCTAAGATGAACCAAGTAGCTTCAGGAGGCTTTGATTCAACGGGGACTCGTTATTTAAACGCTGTTGATGAAGATGCTCCACTAAGCCCAGAGTTGGAAGCGTACTTAGCTAAATACCCACCAAAATAACGAGGTTACTTAATGTCCCAGCGTCTGCTTCAGATTTATAATGCACTATCTGCCGCAGACAAAGCGGGTAACACAGAGGACGCTCAGAACTTGGCTAACGCCTACAGAGCAGAGCAAGCCGCGCAGTCCCAGGCAACGACTCAGTCCTCTACGGCTATGCGCCCAATGAGACAAATTGCACCCAAGCAAGACAATGCTTTCCAGTACTCTGTAGATCAAGCGCAGAGGATGGGCGGCAAGGGTCTTGAGGCGGCAGGCCGCTTTGTGGGGTCAACCCCGTTAGAAAACTATGGAACTTCAGTAGTTGAACAGCAAGACCAAGACCTCGCCAAGGGCGGCTATGCCCCAACCCACACTAAGTCACTTCGTGATACTTTCAACCAAGATGGCGTAGCATCAGCCGTTAGCTGGTTAGGTGAAAAGACAGCAGAGAACTCTGTGTCTGGGGGTGTTGCCCTTATAGGCGGTGTTGCTACTGCCGCTGCTGCAACAGTATCTACTCCAGCCGCTGCCGTACTAGGCATAGCGACTTTAGCTGGAAGCGGAACTATGGGCGCGGGTGAAGCTGCGTTTGAACAAGAAGAGAAAGTAGGTGATTACGATGCCGCTTTAGTTGTCGGCCAAGGAATATTAATCGGGCTACTAGACAAGTTTGGTGCTGGTAAAGTTATACCTAGATCACGCCTATTGAAAATGACAGGCAAAGAAATAACTGACGAACTTACTAAAAAAGGATATGCCCAAGCCGCAGCCCAAGTCGCAAAAAGATTTACTGCGGAAGGTTTAACTGAAGCTGCTCAAGAAGGCGTATCGATGGCTGGTGCAGCTTCTAGAGGCGGCGAGTACACGGAGGATGAAGTACTAGATCGTGGCATAGAAAGTTTTGCATTAGGTGTCACTAACTCTGGTGCTGCCCAAGGTGTCATGGGAGCAGCCTCTACCACAGGCGCTCTTGTAAGAGGTCAGCCAGCAGGTCTGAGTGATCGACTTGCTCAATCTACTTTCGCACAGCGTCTAGAGGCTCTTCAGCGTGACGGGGATGTCAACGGTAACCCCTATGACATGAATGATCTTGACACTACTTCAACTAAGGGTGTCCGTGCGCTGATAGACGCAGCCCATGTAGCTATAGGATCAGATATAAAAAACCTAGAGTCTTCTCTAAAAGAATACCTTAACCCTAATGCCAAAAACCTAACTTCCCAAGAAAAGGCAGATAGGATAAAAATTAAAGCTATGTTGGCGCAAGCGCGTAACAAAACCAAATCAGTGGTTGGCTCAAGTGACTTATCTTTGCTCAAAAGCCTAGTGGGTGAAACAGCAGACGGTAAGCGTCTAATAAATTTAGTCAAAGAAAGCCAAGAGCAGACTAAAGTGTGGAACGATGGTCTAGTCGGTGGTGTATCTAAGTTCACTGATCTGGCTAACCCTATGCCGACTAATTCCAACTATTCTGGTAAAGCAGCCGTAACCAATGCTATCAAAGGTGCGACTCAAACTGGCCTTGCCGTGAGTACAGGTGGTGCATCTTTGGCTCCACAAGCAGCTATCTTTGTCGGTGGTCGTATGATCGACAAGATTACAGGTAGGCGTTCAAAAGTTAAGCGTTACATAGCGAAGAACAAAGGCGGCGATGGTTTCGGAAAAGTAACAGGCATGGGTGAGACAGACAAGAACCTAGCAGCTACTAAAAAAGCTAATGCCGCAGCCTTAGAAAAGTCTAGGCAAGCAAAAGCTGCTGAAAGAATGAAGCACTACTACAACTATAAGAACAACGCCCCCGCAAACCCAGAGTCACCTCAAGGTTACTACGAGAGATTCACTGGGATGGATAGGGCTGGTCTAGAGGCTACAATAGAGGAGCAACTTCAAGACCCTAATCTAGACCCGACTATACGCCAAGAAATGGAAGACCTAATTGAAAGTATGAAATACGGTGAGAAGGTTTCCGGTTTCGGTGCTTTAAGGCATATCAATGGACTCATCAACCAAAACCCTGACACTGTTGGTAAGCGTAGAGTAAGGCTCCCAGAAGACATAGCCACACTAAATAAAATCTTACTAGCTGGCGGGGGTGTGAAAGAATCGCCAGGATATACCCGTGGCAGGTTAGACAATATCGCAATAGTTGAGGACTTAAAGAAGCAGCTAAGTGAAGACTCCAGTGTCTCAATGATCGACAAGAAAAGGCTAGACGCTGCCCTTAACAAGATGGCTAATAATCTAGGTAAAGACCCTGTCAGCACCTTAGAGGCGATACATAAGCAGTTGCTCGAAGTAGGTGTTATGCAGATACATCTGGCTACTTATTTCTTGCCTTACAAAAATAGAGTAATGCAACAGCAAGAGAAAAGGGGCGGTCAGCCACCACCACCACCACCAGTACCACCGCCACCAGCACCAACGCCTCCACCCATGTAAAAAATTCACATAAGGAGAGTTATGTGTCAACTAAAGCAATGGACTTAGTCCAATACCTAAAGGCAATCCAAGAAGTAACAGAAAGTTCTTTCCTAGACAAAGAGCAGCGCACAAACATTCTTAAAGAAATGCGCTCAGAGTTACCACCAGAAATGATGTGTACCTCCTCTATAAACACTAGGCAGATCATAGAAAAAATACTAAAGGATAAAACGCCCGATGGAACAACAAAAGCCCCCAAGAAAAAAACGAGCAGTGTCCCCTCCAAAGGCGCTAACGCACCCCAAAAACGCGAGGCCGAACAACTACTTCAAGACCCTGATGTCAACACCGGAGGGCAGGGCGCTGCGGAAAGAGTGGTCAAACAAGCCCAAAAAAAACGCAGGTCGGCCAAAGGGAGTGCCTGACGGCCACCGTAAAGAGACCATTGCACCACTCCGTGAACAAGCCAAGCTTGACGCAAAAAAGGTAGTAGAGATTATGAGTAATAAATTCAATATTGAAGATGAATACCAAAAGGAAGCCTTGACCACTGCCGTAGAAGTAATGCGACTGGTTGGCGAGACAAGAGAGCGCCTAGCGGCTGCACGATTGGTTTTGGACTTCACAAAAAGTAAGCCTGCCAGTAAATCCGATGTCTCGATATCTAGAGCAGAAGATTTCCTAGCGACATTATTGCAAGAGGATGAGCAGCCCGATGCACCAGAAAATAGCGAAAGTACGGAAGAGACTACTAACTGATTACGGCTACTACTCTAACGCCGCACTCAAGATAAGAACCAAACTCGGCAACATATCCCCCCTAAAGTTAAACTCTGCACAAATAATACTTAACACCGCAGTCGAAGACCAACTAGCCGCCGAAGGTAAAATCCGTGTCATTATCTTAAAGGCACGGCAGCAGGGCTTATCTACCTACACAGGCGGCTATTTATATTTTGCGGTGAGTCAGAAGGCCGCAAGTAAAGCAATGGTGATCACACACCACTCCGATTCTACTCGCGCATTGTTCGATATGACAAAACGCTTCCATGAGCATTGTCCTGACATCTTAAAACCACACACAAAGTATAGTTCCAGGCGGGAGATGAATTTTGACGTACTCGATAGTAGTTTTGTGGTTGCAACGGCAGGCGGTGAAAGTATTGGACGCGGCGAAACGCTTACTCATGTCCATGCTTCTGAACTTGCGTTCTGGCAGAAGAGTACCGCACTGGATAACTGGAATGGACTCACTCAAGCAGTCCCTAATTCGGAGGGTACGGCTATTTTTGTCGAGTCCACTGCGAATGGTGCAACAGGCATTTTTGCTGACCTTTGGCGTGGTGCTATCGATGGTAGCAATGGTTATGTTCCTGTTTTTATTCCTTGGTTTACTGATGTTGATTACCGTGAACCAGTTACGAAGAACTTTGAGAGAACTCCTGACGAAGAAGACTTAGCAAAGCTATATGACTTAGACAATGAGCAGCTAATGTTTCGCCGTAGAAAGATAGCCCAGAATGGTATCGATCTATTCCGTCAGGAGTACCCTAGCGAGCCAGACGAAGCATTCTTGACCACTGGCCGTCCAGTATTTAATCCAGAGCAGATTTCTCGGAATCTAAAGACTACCCAAGACCTCAAAGAACGACTCGCTTTAGAAGGCGAGGAGTTTGTCAACAATGCGCGTGGTGAACTTAGTACTTATAGACCCCATGTGAATGGAGAAATGTACGTCATTGGGGCTGATGTCGCTATGGGAGTGCGGGGCGGCGATTATTCTGTGTGTCAGATACTTGACTCTAAAAAACGCCAAGTAGCAACGTGGCGAGGCCATGTACATCCCGACTACTTCGCAAATGTTCTGTATGCGCTAGGTGTTTACTACAACGAGGCATACATCTGTGTCGAGAATAACAGCCACGGAATTCTAACGTGTACCCGCCTGGGAAAAGATATGGCGTACCCCAATTTCCACACAGAGCAGCAGCTTGACAAAATTACTGATCGAGAAACTACAAAGCTAGGTTTCACAACGACTCAGAAGACAAAACCTTTAATCATAGACCAACTACGCGCAGCAATGCGTGGTGAAGAGTTGGAGGTGAACTGCAAAGTCACGCTGCGCGAAATGCTGAGTTATATAGTCACCGAAAGTGGCGCTATGCAGGCCGAAGCTGGTTGCTATGACGATTGTGTCATGGCGCTTGCTCTTGCCAATCACGTTCACACTGGTGCTTGGACTCCTGTCGAATCCACCGATAATTTTTATATAGAAATGGTTTAAATTTATGGCTAAGAAAAAGGACTACAAGAAACTCTCTGACGCAGAGATAGTTGCATTGTGCGATGAAAGTGTAGGACGTTCAGTTGGCTACCACGACAGCGCCTTGAGCCGTGAACGTGCAAATGTCATGGAGTACTACAGCGGCAACATGCCAAAGCCAACCCACGATGGTAATTCCAAATATGTATCTTTGGATGTCTGGAATGCAGTGGAGTCGATGCGGGCTGCGTTACTAGAGACCTTCTCTGCGGGAAATAAGATAGTCCACTTTGCGCCAGAGAACGAAGATGACGTAGAGATGGCTACCGTATGCTCTGCTTACACAGACTTTGTGGCACACAGGCAGAACGATCTTTACTCTGTAATGTCCTCAGTAATTCACGATGGCCTTACAGCCCGTGTGGGCATTGCCAAAGTGTTCTGGCAGCAACAGTCAGAAACTATATCTGAATTCTTTGAAAACCTGACTGAAGACGAACTTGACATGCTCTTGGCTCAAGACAATGTTGAACTAGGTGACACAGAAGAAGATGATCTTGGGCTGACATCCGGTGAGATACTTGTGACCCGTGATACTAGCCAAGTAGTAATAGAAAATATACCTCCAGAAGAGTTCCTGATTGAATCGCAAGCTAAGTCTCTAGATAGCGTATTGTTTTGCGCCCATCGTACTAAGAAGACACTGTCCGACTTGCGATCAATGGGGTACGAAGAAAAACTGTTAGACAAGATAGGCGATCACACTGACGTTGACTTAGACACCGACTTAGAAGTGTTGGCGCGTCACGATTCTATCAATGCTGACAGGGGCTTCAATAGTCAAGGTTACCAAGATCAAGTTAGGACGGTAATGGTACATGAAGTCTACATGGAGTTGGACGTTGAGGGGTCGGGAGTTGCAGAACTCTATAAGATAATGAAAGCCGGTAATGTGCTTCTTGAAAAAGAGAAGGTTAATAGAAAACCATTCATTGCATTTGTTCCGCTCCCGATCCCTCACGCTTTTTACGGCAATAACTTTGCTGACAAACTGGTGGCAACTCAGAATGCCAGAACAGTCTTAACAAGGTCTATCTTAGACCATGCAATGATTACCAATAACCCGCGCTATCAAGTCTTGAAGGGTGGTCTCACTAACCCTAAAGAACTGATAGACAACCGCGTTGGTGGCTTGGTAAATGTAACTCGCCCAGACGCTATCACCCCTATGCTTCAATCCCCACTGAACCCGTTTGTCTTCACCACTATAGATATGCTATCCAGCAACATGGAAGAGACCACGGGTGTAAGTTCTTTGTCGCAAGGTTTAAACAAAGATGCTGTCTCAAAGCAGAACTCGGCGGCGATGGTAGAGCAGTTGGCTACCATGTCACAGCAACGTCAGAAAATTATAGCCAGAAACTTCGCAACGCAGTTCGTCAAACCTCTGTATCAGTTTATATACCAGTTAGTCATAGAAAATGAAGAAGCAGAAAAGGTAGTTGAGATCAGCGGTAAGTACATTGAGATTAACCCTAATGACTGGGCAGACAAGCGAGATGTGACTGTAGAACTTTCTCTTGGCTATGGTGAGCAAGAGAAGGAAAGTCAAAAGTATATGGCTATGCACCAAGTTTTCCAAGGTGACCCTAATCTCGCAAAGATGTACAGCCCTCAGAACCAATTTCAATTGATGTCCAAGGTCATGGAATTGTCTGGTATTAAGAATGTTGCAGAGTATTTAACTAGCCCTGATCAGCTACCAGAGGAAAAGCCTGATCCAGCACAAGAACTTCAGTTAGAACTAATGAAGAAACAGTTGGAGGTGCAAGAGCGACAAACTGCACTTGGCGAGATGAAGGCAAAGATGGATATCCAGAACATGCAGATGAAGCTGGAACTAGAGCGTCTGAAAGCAGAGAACACCTTTGCTATACAGAGTGACAAAGTTGATCTTAGTGAAGCACAACTGAATCACAAGAAAGTCATAGATACCGCAGAACTTCTACTTGCACAACAAGCAGATGAGATCACGGCTATCGCATCACCTAACGGATAATCCGTTTACAAACCAAATGTTCTTAAAAGGAGAGCAGCAATGGATAAAGAAGAAGCTTTACTACAGCAAGGTTCGGACGCAGAGATACTACTTAATACAGACGCTTTTACTAGGACGATAAATGCTCTAGTAGATGTGTCTGTCCAGGCGTTTCTAAGTTCGGCTCCAGATCAAAACGTAAAGCGTGAAGAGGCATACAACCACTACCGCGCTTTAACCGATGTGGTCAGTACTTTAAGACAGCAAGTCGAAGTACGCGACCAAATAAATGCAAAAGAAACTAATCAAGAAGAGGAGTAGCACTATGTCTATAGATAACGTGCAAAGCGAATTTTCAGGAAGTGTGGATGATACCGCAGAAGCCATTTTAGCAAGCTGGGAAGACGCTGATGAAGATCAGCTATCTGAGAAAAGTGAGTTAGAGGCAACAGATGAATCTACAAGTGAACAAGAGACTGATGACGTAGATGAATCTGATGAAACTGAGTTAGATGAAGAAACCGAAGAAGACGAATCTGAGACTGAAGAAGACCCTCAAGAAGAAGACTCGGAAACTAAAGAAGAAGCAGAAGAAGAGACAGAAGAAGTTAGTCTGTCTGACGATACTCTTGTTGAACTTTTAGTTGACGGTGAAACTAAGCAGGCATCTTTGAAAGACCTCAAGCGGCTCTACGGTCAAGAAGCATCACTCACAAGAAAGTCTCAAGAAACAGCAAACCAAAAGAAAGAAGCCAATGAAGCAATGCAACGTGCAGATGCCTCATTACAAGTTATGTTGTCTCGCGCACAGGAGCGTTTTAAGCCTTACTCAGAAGTCGATATGTTAGTTGCCTCACGGCAAATGAACCCCGATGACTTTGCGGCACTACGCGCTGAAGCGAAACTAGCAGAAGGCGATCTTAAATTCCTCACAGAAGAGGCTAATAGTTTTTACGGAGAACTCCAAAACAAACAAGCAGAACAGCAGCGTGAAAGCGCCAAGAACTGTATTGAGGTTCTTCAGAAAGAGTTGCCCGAATGGAGTACTGAGTTATACAACGACATTCGACAACATGCTATTACAAGTGGTTTACCCGCAGAGAGTGTCAATCAATACACCGATCCTAACGTGATCATGTTGCTACATAAAGCAATGATGTTTGATAAGTCGAAGCAGGTAGCCAAATCTAAGAAAGCTAAAGCACCCGCAAAGGTTCTACGCAGTAAGAAAGCACCGCCCAATAAAACTGATCAACGCATCAGCAAGCAGAAGGCGGCGCAAGAAAAACTACGGAAAAGCCCAAGTGGAGGTAATGATTTAGATGACATTGCAGAAATGCTAATGGCTAATTGGGATGTTGAATAACCCTTTTTAATTTTTAAATCTTTTCACTTTTAACAGGATATAAATAATGACTACCTTAACCACATATGCAATGGTTGGAAAAAAAGAGGATGTTTCAAATAGTATTGCAAACATTTCTCCAAGTGCCACGCCTTTCCAAACCATGATCAAAAGCGAGAAAGTATCTGCTCGTAATTTCGACTGGCTAGAAGATTCCCTACGCGCTTCTGCTGCTACCGCACTAGTTGAAGGGGCTGATGCCTCAATGACCGCAGTTGGTCAACCCACTTCTCGTTCAAACGTCACTCAGATCATTGGCGAGTCTTTCCAAGTATCTGCAACTTCTGACGTAGTGGCTACCCACGGGCGAGCGAAAGAGACAGCCTATAATTTGGCAAAAGTTTTAAAAAGTCTCAAGAAAGACGTAGAAAAGTCGATGGTCGGTGTCTCTCAGGCAGCGGTAAATACTAACGCTTCTACTGCCCGTAAGATGGCTTCAATCGATCAGCAAATTTCTACAACTTTAGATGCGGGATCAAACAGTACCGATCCTCTGACAGAAGCCAAGTTGCTTACACTTGCCCAGACTTGCTACACCAACGGTTCTGATCCTACAGTTCTAATGATCAAGCCTGCTGATAGTCTAATCATTGGCGGCTTTGCATCAGCGACTGGCCGTGAGCGGGACATCGGCGCAAGCCAGACACTTGTCAATACCATATCGGTACTTGTGACCGCGTTCGGAACTTTCAAGGTTGTGCTTAATCGTGAAAATCTTGCGACCAATGCGTACCTGATTGATCCGACAATGTTTAAGCAATGTGTGTTGCGTCCTTTCTCTCGCACACTGTTATCCAAAAATGGCGATAGCGACAAGCACATGGTCATCGGGGAACTTTCAGTTAAGCATACAAGCTTCGCTGATAGCGGAATGATCACAGGACTTTCTTGATTTTAAGTCCTAGTTAAATAGTTGGGGGCGGGGTTGACGGTAGGGGTTTTGCTCTCCTTTTCCTGCCAGATACTCCGCTCCCTCTTTTAGTTTTTTAAGGAGACATCAAACGTGATAAAAAAAGATAATTACATTTACCATGATATTCAAAACCGCTTTATGTTTGAACACAAAGGCGATGAAAATGTCATTGAACAGACCCAGTATATTGCCCCGTCATTCTTGGACACTCTACGCAGACAGCGTGAAAACTCACTGAATCAAAAAGAAGGTGAATTTATGAGTGTTGCTGAAGTGCCTGTCTCAGTCTATGAGCAGTGGCTTCGTGAAGGTTTTGACATGATGAAAGAAGACCCAAAAGCGATCTTGATGCGACTAAAGCAACAGGATTTAGAAGCATTCATAACGACTAAAAAGCAGGTGTAAAAATGAACTACGGTCAAATCCGTACACACTTCAAAGCATTGCTTAATCGATCAGATATCACTGATGCCCTTGCTAACACTTTTATCGATCAGGGTATTGCCAGGATACAAAGAAGCCTGAGAATCCCATCGATGGAAGCCCAGCACACTTACAGTTTTACTTCTGCTACATCTAAAGTAACTTTGCCAACCAACTTCCTAGAAGCCATCGATATCTACTATTTAAATCGAGCGTTGACTAAGTTGCCGATGCGCGAAATGCAACAGAACATTGCTACTGGCGAGACAGGTAACCCACTGTTCTTCTCAAGAGAAGGCAGTAGCTTTTTGCTACACCCGAAGCCTACTGGCGGTGACTTGGTGCTTAACTACTACGCGCTCTTCACAGACCTAGTGGCCGACAGTGATGAAAACATACTCAGCCAAATTGCCCCTGACCTTTTAACTTATGCCGCCCTGACCTATGCGTCTGATTATTATTTAGATGAGCGTTCAGACATATGGGAATCTAAGTACGCAGCGTTCGGCTCAGAGATACAAACACAAGCTTTTGAGCAAGAGCAATCAGGCACTCTGCAACAAATCCGTCCAGCGTACACTTAAATAAAAAAGAGTCTCCAAACATGGCTAAATCTTCGTTCTTTGGCGGCACTGGCATCAGTGCTGAAAATACAACTGCGTTAGAAAGTTCTACAGCCGCAGCCGCAGCCAGCGAAACCGCAGCAGCAGCTAGTGCCACTTCAGCAGCTTCAAGTGCCGCATCTGCGTCTGCAAATGTCAGCACTAATGCGGCCTCGGCAGCAGCTAGTGAGGTTTCGCGGCAGGCGGCTTTGGCCGCTAAAACTGCTGCGGAAACTGCTGAGACAAATGCAGAAACCGCTGAGACAAATAGCGAAACCGCAGAGACCAATAGCGCATCGAGCGCGACTGCTTCGGCCAACTCTGCGACAGCTTCGGCTACCTCCGCCACAGCTTCTGAAGCCTCAAAAGTTACGAGCGGAAACTCAGCGACTGCTAGTGCAAACTCAGCGACTGCCTCCGAAGCCAGCAAAGTCACAGCGGCTTCCAAAGCTGCTGATGCAGAGACTGCCAGAGCCGCTGCGGTGGTTGCTAAAGATGCTGCCGCTGTCAGTGCAGCGGATGCCGCCAACTCGGTTTCAGTATCGCTACCTAAATCTGGGGGTGCGATGTCGGGAGCCATAACCACTAACTCTACTTTTGACGGTCGGGACGTAGCTACCGACGGAGCCAAGCTAGATGGCATAGAAGCTAATGCCACAGCAGATCAAACAGGCGCACAAATTAAGTCGGCTTACCAGGCAGAAACCAATGCTTTCACAGATGCACAATTTACCAAACTGAGCGGCATTGAAGCATCGGCCACAGCAGATCAAACTCCAGCACAGCTACTGACTGCAATTAAAACAGTGGACGGCGCAGGCACAGGTCTAGACGCTGACTTGCTCGATGGGCAAGAAGGAAGCTACTTTACAGGCTACACGGATACCGCTGTTTCAAATCTTGTTGATAGTTCGCCAGCGGCCCTTAATACTCTAAATGAACTGGCGGCAGCGTTGGGCGATGACGTTAATTTCTCAACCACCGTTACGAATTCTATAGCCACCAAAGCAGCCCTATCAGGAGCAGCTTTCACCGGAGCCATCACTACAAACTCTACAGTTGACGGCGTTGACATTGCTACCCGTGATGCTGTACTAACCAGTACAACCACAACAGCTAATGCGGCTTTACCTAAAGCTGGTGGCACTATGACTGGGCCGCTGATAGTTGACGAGACAACAGCAGTAACCATGTCGGCAGGAACGACTGCCCAGCGTCCGACAGGTGTTGCCGGAATGTTCCGTTACAACACCACCGAAGATAAGTTTGAAGGCTACTCAACAACTTGGGGTGAGATCGGTGGTGGTGCAGCGGATTTGAGAGTCAACTCGTTTACTGGTGATGGTTCTACTGTTGCCTACACGCTTACTACCTCACCTGACCTGTCGAACACTCTTGCATACATAGATGGCGTGTACCAAGTGAAGGCTGCTTATGCGATGTCGGGGCAGGTGCTAACTTTCACAGAGGCTCCAGACGCTGGTAGTTTGATTGAAATTACAGCGGCAACCGTTGCACCCGTTCAGGAAAGTACGGACTTCTTACTTAACAACTTTACAGGCAATGGTTCAACAACTGCTTATACGCTAAGTGCCGCCCCGACAAACGAAAATCAATGCTCAGTGTTTATTTCTGGAGTGTATCAATCGAAGGCAAACTTCTCCGTTTCTGGATCAACCCTGAGCTTCTCGACCCCGCCCCCAAGTGGCTCGGCCATCGAAGTCATGGTTGCTAGAACGGTGGTTTTCGGTGTAGGGACTCCAGATGATGGAACTGTCACATCGGCTAAATTGTCTGGTGCTTTGACTACGCCAAGTACTTTGGCAGTTACTGGTGCACTGACAGGCACTAATGCCACCTTCACAACTGCTGATAACACGACACAACTTACTCTCGCAAGCACGGACGCTGATGCTGCTGTTGGGCCAGTCCTAGACTTATTTAGAAACTCTGCAAGCCCCGCTAACTTTGACACTATTGGAAAAATTGTTTTTTCTGGTGAAGATGATGGTGGAAATAAAACAGATTATGTCCATCAAGTTGCTTACCCTCAAACAGTTACTGGCGGTTCTGAACAAGGCTATTGGGAGCTACACACGCTAGTTGGAGGAACCGACAGAGTAAGAATGGAGGCTAGCGCCACAGAGGTTGTTATCAACAATCCCGGAATAGACTCTGACTTCCGCGTCGAGTCAGATGGCAACACCCATGCGTTATTTGTTGAAGGATCATCAGGCAACATGGGTATTGGTACTAGTACGCCTAGTAGCTATTACACAGGCGCAGACAACCTAGTAATACACC
>Ga0209092_10001767_pt1 | contig 20564 bp, 13 predicted proteins | sample FraStrMetagenome_FD_187446 | JGI IMG/M metagenome (GOLD analysis project Ga0209092, IMG submission 187446) | Marine eukaryotic phytoplankton communities from Arctic Ocean - Fram Strait ARC3M Metagenome (SPAdes) (version 2) | ecosystem: Environmental > Aquatic > Marine > Oceanic | place: Fram... | reverse complement strand
TACCTTATGTTCAACCACTCTTCATTCGTTATGAGAATCAAACCTTGTACATCATCGTGCCCTTCATTCTCTTTTCTTTCATCTAAAATTGTTCAAAGTTAGAATGCATATCATGTTACTCGAAATAGTATGTCAAGTAATCCAACCTGGTTATCATTCCAATATATCCCCACTCACAGGCGCTTTCATCGCAAGAAATGACGAAGTAGCTGCGTCATAAGTAAAAACATTTATTCGTATTCTCTTTTCTTTCATCTAAAATTGTTCAAAGTTAGAATGCATATCATGTTACTCGAAAAAGTATGCCAAGTAATCCAACCTGGTTATCATTCCAATATATCCCACTCACATGCGCTTTCATCGCAAGAAATGGCGAAGTAGCTGCGTCATAAGTAAAAACATTTATTCGTATTCTCTTTTCTTTCATCTAAAATTGTTCAAAGTTAGAATGCATATCATGTTACTCGAAAAAGTATGCCAAGTAATCCAACCTGGTTATAATTCCAATATATCCCCACTCACAGGCGCTTTCATCGCAAGAAATGGCGAAGTAGCTGCGTCATAAGTAAAAACATTTATTCGTATTCTTTTTTCTTTCATCTAAAATTGTTCAAAGTTAGAATGCACATCATGTTACTCGAAAAAGTATGTCAAGTAATCCAACCTGGTTATCATTCCAATATATCCCCACTCACAGGCGCTTTCATCGCAAGAAATGACGAATTAATAATTAATGTAGATTTTATTAAAAAAGACAATAAAAATATAAGACATACCAGACTTCTTCATTCATTAGTGTGTATTTAATTAATATGCAAATTGGCAGTCCATTTCTGATCGCCTGATCGCCTGATCGATGGTCGTTGCAAAAATCTAATTTAGACGTTGTAAATTGAATTCAAAATGATTTTGAGAGTTGGAACTTAACTATCAGAATTCAGATGCATATGGAGTGACAAAAATTGTTGGGACACTTTTCGATCCTGCGGTCGGGTGGATTTGGCCCGATTATGTTTCATTAATAACCGTTGCGACAAGATATTTAGCTTTTGAATGTTGTTTTGAGCATACATTTAAAGAAATGATATGATTGGTTGTTGGACAAAATGCTTATTAAGTGCTAGTACTGAATAGACCTGGGGCAGTCGTGTCACCATCTTGTAATCCATTGGAGTGGTGGAAACAAAATGGGTGTCTTTATCCCAATATAACTTCATTTTCTCGGTAAAGGTTATGCGTTCCAGCAACCTCAACACCATCTGAACGTCTTTTCTCTGATTGTAGTTTAGCTGGAACGGCTAAACGATCGACTTTAACTTCCGATGCTCTGCTTTATTTACAATCATTTGTATAAAATCATTAATTGCCTTTTCCCGCATACTTCTCGATTTAAGGTGTGCCATTATCGGCAAATCGGTAAGCAATCTTTGCTGCTGGCCACATTTCGATTGTTCAATCTATTTTGTTTAAATTAGTGTACCGGTCTCGTGGGGTTGTGAGACAAACCTATATTTAAAAAATTGTGCGAGCTGTTTTGATTGATTTGATGAGCTTGGTTGAGGAATAAGTGAAGAAAGAATTGGTATGTTTGGTTAAATTTTTGTGAAATTATTAGTATTTAGATTAACAACTCAAACATTTTCAAATTAATTACTTATCACTAAGAAGAGAATTGCGGGTTATGCCCATGTTCATGATGGGTGGACTAAAGGTGCAGTTCACTTTTTGGGATTATACGCGTCGTTTGTGGGATGTGACGGAGAAACTTCGTCTATTGTCCATCGAGCCAATTATGACCGAGATGGTTTTCATGACCATTTTTAGACATGGCACAAGCTTAATACACTTCGAAAAGTGTTGCTTAAGGTTTGTTAACCCAGCTCTCTTGTGAACAAAAATAAGACTTCCGTCAACATTATTATCACATTCGTAAATCTTCTAGTTGCAACGGAAATAAAAGCTTCTTTTGGGCACCTATATGTCGCCAGTTGTTTCCCTGCTTTACTTGGGTCAGGTAATTTCCAATGTGTGCATATTAGGGCATAGTCGCTAGCAGTGAGCAGTGATACTGTTAGGATCCACATCAAGATTTATGATGATAACAGTTGGGTGTATAATGTGTGAATGGTGTGTGGTTTATGAGCTCGTATGGTGCTGTCAGTTTCAGAGCAGAGTTCCAGGTTCCAAGTACCATCGATTAAGCCGAATGGCCGTCACTAGCAGAGAATGTCGTTGACATAATGAACTGTACGAAAGTAAATAAACTAAAAAAGAAAAATATCTGATAATTGGATGAAAACCAAAATTATAGTCCTGATGTTGACCCAATTATTACAATTATTTTTTAGGAGAAAAACAATCAATTGTGTATACCCAGGGGTGTCCTTTTTCTATGGTAATTTACGGATTGGCCAGCTTACCTTTGATCCGTAAATTTAACATCGAAGGCAAACTAGATTGGCATATGCGGTTTCCCAATGACCGTGGCGCTGGGGCTACTTTCAACGATCTAGAAAAGTACTTTGACCTTTTCAAAGTTCTCGATCCATCCTACGGATACATACCTCAACCACAAAAATGTATCCAAGTGACGAGTGATCGAAGGTTATTATCCGCAAAGACAAAGTTTGAGCGCTATGGAATGAAAGTTGTTACTGGGAGTCGGTACCTCGGCGGTTTCATTGGATCTCCAACACTACGATCCGACTTGCTAAGGGAGAAATCCAGTTGTTGGGAGAAGGTGATGAAGACAATGGCTAGGGCAAGCAAGAAATTCGCCCAGACATCTTGCGTTGCGATGTAAAATTTCCTCCAAATGGAGTGGCAATATGTTCATCGTACAGTAAGTGATGCAGGGAAGGTCTTTGACGGAGTTGAAGAGGCAATAGCAACAGAGTTTCTACCCTCTCTTTTCGGTATTGAAGATGACATCACATGCAAATATCGAAAGTTAGCAGAGCTACCAGTCAGACACGGCGGTTTAAGTCTAACCAATCCAACAACCAACTCTAAAGAGTGTTATAAGTCGAGCCCTCTTTACTGCCCCCACGTCTTACCCGCCCTACGCGGTCGAGTTCAATACAGTTCAGTTGACAATCTTGAACGCCAATGCGAAGTTATGCCAGAATATTGGAGTCGTATGGAGGCAGCCTACAAAGCGAAGTTCATGTCCGAAGTCGATCAGTTCCCTCAGGATACGCAACGTACCTTGTAACGAGCGAATAAAACAGGGCGCTGGCTCAGTGTCATGCCTTCGCACGTTGGCGAAACTATCCTATCTTCGACTGAGTTTCGCGATGCCCTAATGCTCCGATATGCACGTATACCTTCGAACTTACCAACTTCTTGCGACGGTTGTGGCGAGTCCAAGAAGTTTGAAGTAAATCACGCCCTTGATTGTGAAAAGGGTGGATTGGTCACAGCTCGACACGACGAACTTCGTGACGAACTCAGAGATCTACTAGCACATGTGTTTAGTCCATCCCGTATCCGATGCGAATAGAAGTTAACAAAATAAAATTATACAGATTAAAAAAAATTAATCCTGCTCCGATGCGTGCCAATGGTACCAAAGCGCATGTGCCAAGTGCTTCTATCTCGTCCGACTTTCTAAATGCTGATCGCGGTGATCTATTGATTCGCAGCTTTTGGGAGGGATCGACTAATACCATTATTGATGTTCGCGTAACGAATCTTGACAGCAAGTCTTATAGGAACTTGCCACCCAAGAAGGCTCTGGAACGATAAGAGAAAGAGAAGAGAAATTGCAAGCTCTGCGAAAATCAACGTCGCCATTTCACACCCTTCGTGGTATTGACGGACGGAATGTTCGGTTTCGAAGCCCGAGCATTTCTCAAGAGGCTTGCAAAATTGCTTGCAGAACAATGGGAGAAGCCCTATCAAACAGTAACGGGTTTCATTAGTGCTCGAATGAGTATCGCTCTAGTTAGAGCAACGAATCGATGCATTAGAGGTTCCAGGATCCCGGTGAGCAATATGTCGAATCGATTTCGTTGGGAAGAAGATGCAGGACTTGGACTTCTGAAAAGTGATAATTAGTTAGAGATTTTTTTAAACTGTATGCTTTTATTTTATTAACTTCTACTCTTGTACCAGGTATAAATTACTTTGTAGTTACAACTCATTTTACATGCCAAGCAATATTTGAAGATTCGAGTAGAGTTTCCATTACAATCGAATTAGCCGAACGACTAACACAAGCGCAGAACCTCGTCGACGTAAAGATCCGTAATATGAACGTAGGAATGAAAATACAATGTAAGCGTAATTTTTATTTTTACAATTATTGGCCAAGCCCCAATTCCTATTACAATTCCAAAATTCATTACCAATTTATGATTGACAATTAATTATATCCCACCTCTGCCTACACCTGCACCTCCTTCCCAACGAAATCGATTCGGCATATGGTTCGCAGACATCCTGGAACCTTGATTACCTAGTTTCGATAATATGTGCTACCGGTCTTCCGGTAAAACAAAAATGATCCTCGCCAAGAATACAATACTTCGAAAGAATATAATGACTTTCCATTGCGCGGGCATTTTCTAGACCTGCAAGGATAACATCGAGCTGGCACCTGCTTCATAAGTCCTGCAGCATAATGAAATCTATTTTTAGAGAACATATATGTATCGGAAGGAAGCGATTTGTTTTCAATTTGAGGATTGGCCAAGGAGATTTTTTAGTGCAGGTAGTATTTAATGAAAGAAGATGTGAATAAATTTGTATTTACATAAAAAAACTAGGATATTTAGTTGTTACATACGTACGAGTATTACGCTAATTTTCGTCTCGCTACATTCGTACAATTCTTTATGTAACCGAGGTTCGGTACATGTGTTAGTCATTGTTTTACTTTGACTTTATCATAAAGATTGGCAAGTTCATATAAAAATGTTTTGTTTTAAATAATAACACATCTAGTTACACGTACTTTCTTTATTGAATTTCGTAGGGATTGGAATTTGTGCTAAAGCTACCTGAACAAATAAATCTAATGGATCAGATTTGTTTGATGACGTTGTTGCAACAGATTTGTTTGATAACATGGAATTGCTCCGTCTCTTTTCTATTGATTCATCATTTGAATTCGCATAAAAAGACGAAAGATCTTGCTCACTGTTTTGTCGACTGACTAGAATACTCTCCTTGGAAGCGGCAATGCCAATTGGAGAATCGATAAGCTTCAGAATATCAGTTGCCCCGTAAATGTAGTGACGTTTTAAAACAGCAGGCAAAGTCTTTTTTGATTTCCGTGTCCCGCTGCGATCCAGTAGATTTAAATACTCATTTCTGATGGATTCTTTGCATTTTGACTTAAAGTGCATGTTTGCAAAGCTGTTGACTGATTCATGCAATTCATTAACTGATACAGGATAAACGGAATTTGTTGCAGATTGGCAGTGAATGCAACGTATACCCACACGTCCACGCGTGACACGAGAAAATTCGTTTTTGGTTGCTTCATTGACATCATTTTTAGTAGCGCAAAAAACTTCCAAATTATCGCGTAAAAAACAATCTGCATCGCTGAGCCAATCTTTATCATCATTTACTGCCAAGAGAACTTTACTCTCGTGAAACTTGAACATTTCAGTTGAAATTGCGGGATCAGTAGTGACACTGCTTGCTATGCTAGCATCATCTGGGGCCATCTTTTGCTTCTTAATTGGAAGTGCCATATCATTACTATCCTGTGCCTCTCTCTTTGCTTTTGTGGCGTTATCGTCATCATCTTCATGAAGACGCCTCCACAATCTTCTCAAATAAACCTTCTGACTTCCACGAGGAATTTTGCTCATTTGATTAGAATGTGAAAACTTCAATGTTGCTAACTTATTCTTAACAGTAGCTGGACAATGTTTGCACTTGAGTAAATGAGAGGGAAATTCTGCTAAACTATTTGAAAGCATATCCACATTTGACCAAAAGAATTTCCGTCCACCAGTTTTACGAGATACGCAGTGACGGCATTCCAAGCCACCAAAACCAAGCGGTATGTTATTTCTTTTCCCATTTCCCTTGACCTTACGATCCGACTTACGAAATTTGGTCGCCCGAAATTGACACATTAGAAAACAAAAGTAATCTGTCAACAGAATATCGTCAACAGATTTGTGAACAATACAATCTGACTGAGATTGCAGTGGAAATAACTCAACACTTGACATATTATCACTACCCGTTCCTTCCGTAATATCATATTTATTCATCATTTCCGGAAGATTCCGATCTTTCTCATATTGTGGCATCGTCACATTAGTTACTACCATCGCACCAATACCAGCCGAACCAGAAATGCACCCCACAACGCCGTTGCTTGAATCGGCCTCACTAGCACTGACCATTCCCCCGGTACTGTTTGTCGCCTTCCAGGAAGAAACATCGGTCGCATAAGAACTGCGTTGTACGACCACGCATTTTGGAACCGACTGCTTCGGCTCATAGTGTGTACTTCCGGTGCATAACTTCAAATGCTGTTCCACCTCCTCGGCACTCGGCAGTCTCCTGGATACGGCGCCCGGAGCTCGGTAAATTAGGGGTAACATACAACAATATCGACAGGCCCATCGTCCGAGGCTATCACAGTGAAAGGCACTTCTAGTGTTGTTGGTTGGAACATTCTTACTGTTCGTTTGGAAGTTAGTAGTAGGCTGCGACGTTTGACAGATCTGAACAGGCACCACGTTGGTCGTAGGAGTGTAAATAGACGGGGGTAGCAATGCGGTGATGGTTTGCGTAGGAATGTATTGGTACGCAATTGCCTGCTGATGCTGTTGAGGGGGAGATGCTTGATGGACCGCGTAGGTAACAACTTGTTCCTGGTATTGATGTTGTGGTTGTGGTTGTGGTTGAGGTTGAGTTTGAGGTTGGTAATGGAGGCGATACATTGTGAAAAGGAGACCACTTTTTGCAATTATGAATGTTTATTAAAGAATGAGACACTCGCAAAGATGCAGGTTGCTGAGATGCGGGGTTGTACAGAAAGATTGACTCCATAGGGCATTCCGTAATTAACTACACGCTTTATTCTTGGCTCAAAACGTGTCAAGAAAGCTCTATGTCTTTGGTTAAATTAATTGCCTTTCGTTCTTATGTTTGATAATAAAAGTTTCGTCACGAATTATTGACAGATGTTTCTCGTTATGATGTCGCCCTCCGGACGAATGCGTCTTGCCTTCAATCTTGATTAAGCGAGAACACCTTCCCCACTTGGGTTCGATTACTATGTATTGAAGAAGATACTTCTGTCATGACAAAAACATTCTTGTATTATTGAAAATATATATGTAAGACAATTGAAGAAAAGGTTTCAAAGACACAATGTTCTTGATAAAGTTAAGCTCTGACATTCCTAGACGTGTGTAAACATGAGTAGACGTTTCTGGCGAATTAGTGATGTATCACACACGGGAAAGCTATGTGTGACATTATTTAGACGAAATGTTTCGTTGAGCGATACACATGTGCGAACACATGTATATAATATATGATACTTCCAGTACAAAGAATCCAAACGCTCTGTTTTTGATTGCAGTTGCAGTAACATTTGTAAACAAAATTCATCATATGCTAGGCGAATTGTGAATTGTATCGTCAGTCGGCACGGGAATCTAAGGTCAAAGATCAAAGACGATTGTGACGTTTTCTCAGTACAATATTCAAACGATCCGGTGCTATTAAAGAGTCTTCTCTTTCAGAAATGAAATTTATATCGACGCTACAGTTATTACCATTGCATATTGTGGCAATTCAAGCAGCATCGTCCGGCACTTCCTGCTCCTTGACGGAATCTGTCATTCAGGAAATCAAATCAGCTCAGATTGCGTTCGATCCTAGTTCTATTTCGCACTTAGTAGCATCAGCCGTTCGTGATTTTGATACAGCGATAGGACATTCTATAGACGATGGTAGTGAAGGGCTTGTGAAAGATGGTAAATCTCCTGGATTGCGAGGTTATTCGTTCTTCACCGGATTGGCAAAGTCGGCGACATTCTTAAATGAATTTTGGCATAAAAAGCCACTATTGCTTGGGGCAGACGATACAGCGAACTGGATAGAAAATTCGTTTACAGTCGAAAGGGATTTGAAGTTAGTGGAGGGTTCGTATATATCTGGGCATAGAACGAGTGACGTCCTTCGCAATGGCACGAGAACAGATACGTGGCTGTTTTCTTCCTTAAAAGATGATGTTGCACGGAAAACAACTTGGGCTGAAGTAGAAGATGCCCTAAATGGAGGAACAATATACTTCAACAACGCTGGAAGTTTATGGCCGGGAATAGGGGCTTTATGCCGTATGTGTATTGATGCATTTGGAATCCCGAGTAATGTGAACGTCTATGTTACGCCTAATGGAGTGAATGTATCAGTTCCGCCGCATACTGATCGACAAGATGTACTTGTAATGCAAACTACAGGCGAAAAGCACTGGAAAGTTTATGCTCCACCGAAACGATCAAAAGGAAAATCAGATGCGTTAGCAAGAGGCAAGAACGGGGATGTCTTGGATGAAGATGAGCTAGGGGAGCCATTACTAGATATAATTCTGCGAAAAGGCGATGTTCTTTACATTCCTACAGGTTATCCACATACAACAGATACAATAGATACTGAAAAAAATGACGAAGTTCCTTCGACAGAAGATACTGATTATTCGGTGCACTTGACGATGGGGTTAGTATTAGCTAATATTTCATCGTTGCTTCCGTAATATTCTATTTCTTCTAATTTTTATTGTCATGTGGGACCGATAGGCTTGATACTCATGTTTGGGCGTTGACATATGCACATTTGAGATGGAGTGTCGTAAGTTGGTGATTTACAATTTTCATTGATAAATATTGAAAGATTTTCCTAAAAACTGCGAATATAACCAATAGCTTCAAAAGAGTGGAGAGAGTAAGGCCATCGTCTATTTATATAGCTAATGAATTTTTTCAAATCGCTCATACAAAGCCGCCTTTCTACAGACTATAGATTAGATATTGATAATGATGATCATTATTGGCGAGCTATGGAAACTTTACCGATAGGTTTTGTTGGGGGAAGTAAAGGTAGGGATCACCTTTCAAATATCTTGAAGGATGGATCGATTGACTCTGAATATATATTATTTGTTCGTGAGGAGTTGAAACGTAAAATGTTGATGCTGGAAAGTGAACGCTGGGCAAGTGGCTATCCAAGTGATGAAATCTTTGATTCAGTAATTGAATATGTCCTCGTTAAGCATTTACGTTCAATTATTGACATTCATTTTGAAATGTTTACCAACGTTGATCCTCAAAGTGACGATAGTATTATAAAAGCTTATTATTCAAAACAGCGAATGGATAAAGAAATGGAGCTCTATAGGAAATTTTCAAGTTATGCAACATAAGCGAGCCTACACAAATGGAATGTGATAGGAAAGTGCTCAATTCTATCCATATATTTTGCTGTTGTCGATCGTATTTTCGAACCAAGGAATCATGAACACACTATTTTAAAATTTCAGGAATTTCAAAAAAAATAAGATGACTGTGCCTGAAATTTAGAAAATTGATTGAGGTAGTTAAGACTTTCGTTTTACCAAATTAAATAAAGTTACATACATTTCATAGCAATAAATACGTGTAGAAGGACAGGAACTATGGAAGTAACAACAAAATGGGCTGCTATAAAATCGGTAAGTTGTATGCATGTCGTCGATTTTTCCATCGATAAAATTAAGGTAGTACTGTGCTGCGTAGGACGAGCCCATCAGATCTCTTGCGCTTCATCCGAATGATGACGTTCTTGTTACAACTTCTGGCAATCATTTATTGTTATATAATACCCAGTCTGGGTCCGTGAGGCAAAAAATTGATGGTCACGAAGGATCGATATATTCTGTTAGTTTTTCACCTGATGGTAAACGATTTGCATCCGGAGGTGCCGATAGTTGCGTAATTATTTGGAACAGTGACACTGGCCGAGGCATTTCCAAATATACTCATAGTACTTCTATTCAAGTAGTATCGTTTTGTCCTGACAATTCTTCGCCAGACGAACTTGTTCTTTTCTCGGGCTCTTGCTCTGATTTTGGTTTCTGGTCATCACAACATAAAGGAGTGTCAAAAATACATTTAGAATCGAAGGTGTTATGTTGTTCGTGGACAAAAGACGGTCAGAGCATTGCGATTGGAATGCATTCTGGCTTGGTGTCGTTGCGAAATAGATCGGGATGTGAGTTGGCGAAAATGATTCGATCGGCACCTATATGGACTCTTTGTTGGATAATATTGTCAGCTGAGATTGGTGACGAATATATAGCGGTAGGGTGCTGGGATAAAACCTTATCATTTTATCAACGATCTGGAACTTCAAGCAATCTTGACGACCTTGATATTGAATTCTACCCTCTACATATAATTCAGTATGGGACCAAATCCTTATTAATATCAGGATCTAATGGAAAGGTTGCTGCATATTCTCTTAGTAGTCACCTTTTGCATAATTTGCCCCTTCCCAACAAGGATTGGAATTGGTCAATTTCAGTTGATAGTAGAAACCATGTTTATATTGGTGACAACATTGGCCGTCTAACATCAAGCAAAGTCGTATACAAGCTTGTATATACGAAAGGAAGAGATATTTTTGCAATACGAGGCTATAATCAATTTGATTTGCATATACACTCGGTACCAAATGGTCGAAGAGTGGTTCTACCATTAAAGTATATGATTACAGGATTGTCATCATGCAGTGATGTAGTCGCAGTTGGTCATTTTTTCAACCATTTTGTTGATCTATATAATGTCACCAACAATGCTGATCAGTTATCATGCACATTTTCAAGGCGGATAACATATTCAAAAACTATTAATGCAACAGAAATGACAGGATTTTTGATTTCCTCTCAATATCTATGCATATGTGGCTCTGGATTTTTGTATAGGTCAGATTTCAATTGCGATGGAACAAGGATTGATATAGAGTCAATGACGGTTAATATTTTTGATGCAACTGATGATAATATTCTTCTCGGTTTAGATGATTATTCCATTCAATCGTATTCATTTTCGGCAAAATGTTCGTGGGAGAAATTGAAGATTGCTCAAATGGATTCGAACATTACTTTGATTGAAAGCAATAGATCAAAATCAATGATTCTAGTATTGTGTGAAGACAAGAGTCTTTATCTTTACAATGGTGGTTGGAATCAAGAAATAATGAGGAAAGAAACTGTAAAATCTTTTGCGTTCAATGAAACAAATGAAAATATGTTTTGCCTCTATTCAGAATCAAAGATACATATCTATCTGGTTGACAAGGAGCTTTGTTGTTTTCTTGCAGAGTCAATCCATGTGCATTCAATCGCAAATTTTTTTGGTTCGGCATTCTGCTACATCAATTCCGTTGATTGGACCTTTCAAACCTTTTACCTTTCCACATCGTGTGCTATAGAAAAGTGTATTAGCCACAATGATTTTGAAATTGCATTTCAAGTTGCATGTTCAATGGAAACTTCTGAGAAAGGCTGGAATTTTCTGGGTAACAAGGCCATGAGAGCATTTGAATTTAAAATTGCGAAGAAAGCGTTGGGTCGAGCAGGAGATCTTCGTTTTCATGGTTATCTTGATGTTTGGCAATCCCAACTCGAGATGTGCTCGAATAACATCCAGTCACAACAAAGGCTACGATCACAACTTCAAGGAGAAATCTGTGCAATGCAGGGAAACTATGAGAAGGCAGCAGACTTTTACTTGGAGGCGGGTAAAGCTGAAAAGGCAGTGGAACTTTATGTGGACTTGAAGAAATGGGAAAAAGCTAAGCATTACGCAAGAAGTTGTGAACATAACTTATACAAAGATATTGTAAAGTCTGAAGCCAAATGGCTAAAGGAGACTTCTAATGATTGGAAAGAGGCTTCAAGGCTCTATATAGAATGCGGATTACCGAATCATGCGGCACAAGTCCTATCAGAGGCTTTGGAACATTTGAGTGATACTGATTCTCTGTGTCATCATATGGTTCAAATAGCCAATGACCTTCCTAAATCTGAAACTAAGGCATTGAGGATTCTTGCGCAGACTTTGATGAGAATGAACCAAACCCATCATGTGAAGTCCATCTATCAAAAACTTGACGACGGTCCAGAGCTTATGAGGTTGAGTATATCATCGTGCGATTGGGCTAATGCAGCCAGATATATGAATGATTATGGCAACTTATTTGATGCAAAATTACTAACGTACTATTGTGAGTCGTTAATAATGGATGATATGTTTGAAGAAGCAATACTACTTTACAGGAAAATGGGGATGAACGTTCAAAATAAAGCTCTTATTTTACAGCTTGCGGAAAATGCGATAACTGAATGTAGATATAGAGATGCTTCTTATTTTTTCTGGACAATGTGTATCGAGTTACAGCAGACTCACGCGGTAAGACTATCGTCATCGTATTGCTAGTTGATGTATCTTACTTTTATGTTTGTTGTGTAAGGGATCAGATGCCGCTGTCAATAAGGTAGAAGAGCTAAAGGATACGTTTCTCAAGGCAAAGCTTTATTTTGCATATCAACAAATATTTGACTACTGTAATGATCCATTTACCAGTGTCCGACCTGATGTACTTTTCAATCTATCCTACTATGTTGCTTCTCTAGTGGATCATGTTCAAACGTACAGAGGAATCTCATTAATTAATGTATTCTATACTTTGGCGAAACAAGCTAAAAGTGCGAAAGCGTTCAAATTGGCAAAATCTGTGTATCGCTTCCTTCAAGATTTCCATTTACCTGATAAATGGCGAAGAGTCATTGATATGGATACGTTAAAAATATATGTGAGCATTAAATGAAAAATCCAATTCATTTGATCAGCGTTGAACGATATAATTATTTTTTCACATACAATTTATCCAGGCGAAATCTAATGAAGATGACCCAGATTTGAATAACATTTGTTACCGATGTGGTTCTAGTAATGTTTTATTTACATTATTTCATGCTAACAGAAGTCATGAAAGATGTACAAATTGTGGTCACCCATTTGTTCGGTGTTTCATCAACTTTGACGTGCTACCGTTGGTAGAATTTTTCGTTGACAAAAGTTTGTCGTTGGACAACATCTTCCAGCTTCTCCATGAATCATCTTACGAGCGAAAAAAGGATGACTCATTAGGTGAAGATGAATTTAATCGCATCATTAATGATTCTCTCCAGACTCAAGTGAAGCCAGGTTCCTACAAGCCTATCACCATAACATCTGAAATCCTAAGGTCAATGAACTCACAACAAGTCTTCGTTTGTAAACCTCTGTTACCAGGCGAGCCGGTAAAGTTGTATAAAAATATGATACCTGAAATCGCAATAGTTCTTAGCCCCTGCTGTAATTTGTTCTTTCATGCGGAAGACTTTGAGTTTGCTTGCCTTCGAGACAAATGCTGCCCTTTTTCTAGGAAGAAAATAAAATACAACAGCGGTTCGTATAACGTGGAGGCGGAACAATATTTGGTTTCTTAGCTTTATAGAATCAAATAAAATTAACCATACTCCCTTTACTCGCAAGTGATAGGTCTTCATTATGATGTCAATCATAGACTATAACACTTTTTGTGAAAAAAAATAAATCAAATATCTAATAGCACATTTCTTCTTACTTATTGTCTCTTCTGATATCATTTCTCCTTCATAGAGGCTGCCAAAAGATTTGCTAATGCTCTCGTATTTGCCTTCTTAACATTCATTAAAGAATATTCACTGCCCTGATGAGCACTGTCAAGTTTTTGTACGTGGAAATGGAGGAGTATACCTGAGGACAAGAAAGCTGATTCAATATCCCTAAATAAACTTTTGTCTTCTCCATCAAGCCTCCATAAACGATCTACGTTTGAAAGCAAAGATGAAAGGTGTCCTTCACTCTGACATATCAACGTAATCAATTCAATAATCTTCTCATTGGGGCATAATATATGTTTGTTCTGATTACCACAATCAATCAGAAGGGCTATCGATTGCAAATTATTGACTAAATTAACGCCCACAAGATATCCGACAAAAACTTCTAAACTGTTCGGTATAATTATACCTCTCGAGACTCCAGCCAACAGCATAGTTCGTAGACGACCTTTGAGATTTACATCTACATCAAATGAATTCTTGATTGATTCCTCACGAAGCTTACAATTACTAGTGATAGAACTTTTTGGAGTCCATTTCATTACGGCACAACCTTCGAAATGATCAAACGGCATTATTTCTACATCGCATATTGTGAAAACACATCCTTCGCTCGTCTTACGTGATAGCTTCCACTGTCCAGAATCAGAAAAGCCATGGCAATCATCTCGTTCTAGCCGGATAATAAGACCAGACTCATCGCTGAAGTACACTAAGTTAAAAATTTTGCGAGCTGATCTTCTGATAATTGAGAGGAGTACGATACCAATAAAATCGATATCGAACGTAGACTCAAATGACTTTGAATGAACATGCAATTTTGTAAACGACAAACACGTCCTTTTCACGAATCCAGAAAGAGCAGCAGATTTCGCATTATGTGATAATTTAATTATTCTTGTTTTCGTACAATTGCATAACTGAAGTTCCGAACCGTACACTTTGTTCTTCACTGTCATCGAACGTAATCTTAAGTGCCTCCCTTCCTCTAACAAATTGAGTTGGCTTTCATTTACGTTCCAAAAAATTATCGTCGCTTCTTTAGCACTACAATTTGATGAACTTTCCGAAAGTAATGCTGCGACTTTCAGACGAAGAAAAGGTTTGCTTTCGCGGATCGGAATAACTTTTTCATTAAATGCACGATCAAGCGATTTGCGTCTACTTTCTTCGATCAACCTTAACCGCTTATCTTTCCAAGATTGGATGACTCTTCTATTCTCAATACTTTGAGACTCGTAGAATTCGAGAGGATCTGTTGCTGCAAGCATCTGCTTCCAAATTCGTGGGGCGTCTTCATCGATTCCCTAAAGTATTTAAATAAACGATTAAGAGCACAATTATCTTTTCGATTTGAGAACATAAAGCGCACCTCCTCGCACAGATTATCAATTTGCTCCATGGACATTTCTATTTCCTTTTGTCGAGATAATTCATACTCTCGTTGGGCTGCATGTTCTTGTGATTTCGTGAGTGTTCGCCCAATACATTCTGACATTTGACTAGCATTTCCATCACTTGAATAGCGCATTCTCTCATAAAAAAGTATAGGGTATTTCCTCAGAACCACTACATCCGTGCAAGGAATATTTCCTCCGTCAGGAAAGATTCCTTTAAGAGAAATATTGAGATAGCGAGTTTGAGCACAAAATCCAAGTTTTGCATGCCAAGGAGCTAGGCGTGTTCCATTTACGTGAATTTTCAATCGAATACTACACGAGTTATCACGTGGGTTGTAATTTTTATCCAACGGATCAATTCCCTCTTCGCAATTTTGTAATAATGCATCACATATTACTAGCTTCGCTCCGACGAAAATTTTCCCCGTTTCAACGAAAGCGGTGAGGCGAGCGTCGAGTACGGCTTGGATGGAGTACCAGCCATCAGTAAGTTCCAATCTCGACAGAGCACAATTATCTTCTTCGATTGTAGATAGAATCTGGCAAACACACAACGTGATTAATCGACCAGCAGATTCATCTCTATTCAATATCAAGCGTAGGGATGAACGTTCAGCACCAATGCATTCTCTTTCAAACCTGTATCTTAGCTGATTGTGAACATTCATCTTACAAAGATACCTACTAAAATGAGAAGGAAAAGAACGCTCCATAGAAGCAATTTTCCAAACGATCCATTGATAGTGATTCCTTATCCAATTAAGAGAAAGCAGAGATCGATGCTCTTGTTTTATTTCTTTTCGCAGTTCAAAATAAAAATCTTGCACACCATAATCTCCGTCGCAATCTGATGTTAGCCCACTATCAATGTGAGAAGGTAAACCATTTTCTCCAAAACGAAGATCAATTGCATTACCGCGATTCACATGGTACGAGATTGTAGACAAGAAAGCGCTATTTGAAGCATTGCCACTGGAAAGATCAACGATAGAAAGCGGCTTCAGATCAAAGATTTTGGAAAACCTGTGCAAAGATAAATTCTTGCGAGATAAACTTGTCACATCTTCCACTTCCTTCGTGACTCCCAACACATGATCGTAATTGAGAATGCGCGGTTTTGTGGGTGGCATTGGACGACTGGTAATAGACAGATGTTCTTGATTGAGAGACGATCCGAGAACTTCTTCTGCTTTTCGAAGACTAGCTGCTGACAGCGGTTTCCCTCCAAATGTCCTAGCAACATGCATAAATGGTGTGATTGGGTGAATACTTGATTTCCCTGATGATCCTAATTCATGATTGAAAGCAGATTTCTTGACCGAAGTTTGATCGATATTCGGAAAATGCTCTAACGTCGAAATCGAAGAAGTTTTTGTGTACGGATTCTTCATAGCGTTCACCGATCTCGTTACTATTCCAGTACGCGCTCTTGTAGGATGGTGAGGGGTCGAGTTACAAATGCTGGTAACCCTTTCTTCGGGCGGATCTAATTTCTTCAACACGTCTGAAGCAGATGGTAACGGTTCTTCGGAAACAAACTCTTCCCCGTCCTTCTGACTTGAACTACTTTCGACAACGTACGAAGGACGCAACATTTTAGATGGTTTGTAAGGATTCGATATAGAAAAACGCTTTGATCCGACTGGCAATTTTGAACGATTGCTAGTTGGGTTTATTACGTCAGAGCACTTCAAACTTCCTAATTCTTTCATCGGTGACCTACCCGATATGGACAAAGTTTCGTTCAAAACCTGAAAAGAAAAGTTGTCAGGCTGCAATAACTATAAACGGATGAGCAACTTACCGTAGTGTTTCGCTCAGGAACTTTTGAGGGAGAACGTTCTATTTGATATGGATTCTTTAATTGTGGGCTCGCTATTTCGTCATGAATTGATAGTTCAGCGACTTGGACAATAAAGTACCATATAAAGTCTTGGTAATTTTGTAGGCATGAAGTCATACACGAAACAAATTCGACTTACCCTGCTCTTGATGCAATATCCCGGAATTTGTTTGCTTAGTAGCATCCATTGGCGCACATTTACGATAGATTACTTCGCAACCACTAGCATCAGCAGATGTAAGAGGTGATTTCGGTGCAGAAACATTATTTGTTTTTTGTTGCAACACAGCTGACGCTCTTTTCATAGCATCCTCAGATATGCTGATAATCGATCCCTTGCCTGCTGTGGCAAAACCACTTGCGAAAGTTGATGTAGAAAGTAATTGAGATTGTTGAAATATTCTTGATGTTTTATTCGTAGAATCATCAGATACGTTAAAGATTGATCGTGCTCCAGCTGTTGTGGAAACATATTTCGAATCAGAGTGAGATACGTATTCTTTAAGTTGTTTTCGTTTCAATGTGCCCGAATCTTTCTTTATAGTGTTATTGAATGCGTTCATGGGTGATCCTTGTTCTACTGTATTAAGTTCAAAACAAGCGACACCCCTCGACGAAAGACATTTAGAAGTGACAACTTCTTTTTCGTGTAATAACATTGACGCTCTCTCCATTGCATCATCAGATACGCGAATGATTGAGCCTGTGCCGGCTGTACTGAAGCCATTTGCAGAAATAAATTTCGAATTCGAGCTAGGTGCGTTCAAGTTACTTGCTGGTGGTTGCAAAATGTCTGATAAATTTTTCCTAGTATGATCAGTTACGTTGGTAGCTGATCCTTTAGGATCTGTTATATAACCACGACCAGAAGCGCTATCCGACAAAAGAGGGGGCATGGAGCTTCTACTGTCTTTCCGCTGTAATATAACTTTCGCTCTCTCCATGGCATCATCAGATACACTTATGCTTGAGCCTGTACCGGCTGTTATGAAACCGATTACGGAAGTAGATGCAGTCACTTTAGGTCTGTTCAATCTATTCACATAAGTATCAGATACATCGACGATAGGTCCTGATTTTGCTGGTGTGAAGTCACTAGAAGAAATATCATCCAAAGACGAAAGATATGTGGGATTGTAAATATCTTTTTGCTGTAATATTCCTGATACTCTCTTCGGAACATTGTCCGCCACCTTCACGGTTGAGTCTGTGTCTGTTGCACTGAAATCGCCTGAGGGAACAGAAAAAGAGTTAGACGGAACATCATTACCTTCCTTAAATTGGTCAGATGCATTTACAATTGAGCATTTACTGGCTGTAGTTAAGCATGAAGACGAGGAAGATGCAGTAACCTTTGGTACTTTGCGTTGTCGATTGAGATAAGCGCTTCTGACAGCATTATCAGACACGGTATTTGATAATTTTGTTGCTGCTGCACATCTAGTATATCCTTTAAGGGAAACAACATCTGAAGACAAAGGGAATCTACCACTTTTGCTATTTTTCATTTGTAATATAGCCGACGCTCTCTTTATGGCATCATCAAATACGTTTATCTTGGAGCCTGTGCCGGCTGTAGTGAAACCGACTTCGTTTGAAATAAGTTTCGAATACGAGTCAGATATAGTGACTTTAGATCCTTGTAATCGCGGACTGTCTGACGCTCCTTTCGTCTCAATGTCGAATACATTCGCAACTGATCCTTTTGCTTTTTTGGGTTCAAAATCCGACAACGGGAAGGATGTGACAGTTACCGTGTCTTTTTGTTGCAATATAACCGACGCCCTCTTTATGGCATCATCAGATACGCTTATGGTTGAACCTGTGCCGGCTGTAGTGAAACCATTTGCGGAAAGAAACTTTGAAAATAGGCGCGATGAAGTCATGCTGTTTCCTTTCTTGAGCAAAATACATGACGATTCTTTGTCAGCATTATGATTAATGTTGATAGCTGGTACTGGTCCTACTGTCGTAAGGCCACTACTGGTAGAAGGAGAAACATTCGACATCGAATGGGGTTCGGAAGCGCGCAAATCTGCTTGTTGCAGTACGGCCGACGCTCTCTTCATGGCATCATCCGAGACGCTTATGGTTGCGCCTGTACCGGCTGTTGTGAAACTGGCCGAGAAAGCAGATTTCGAAGACGAATGAGACGTATCAACGTTTCGTCCTTTCGGTTGTAACCTTTCAGATGCTCTTTTTAATGAATTATCGGTTTTAACTGATTCTGTGGTAAAATCAAGAGAAGAGGCTACATCCGACGAGGATGTAACGTTATTACTAATTTTGTGGTACAATATCATTGAAGCTCTCTTCGAAGCATCATCACAAGTGTTTGTGGTTGGGCTTGTACAAGCTGTAGTGACACCATTCGAGAAGAGACAAGCAGAAGACGAGTGAAATGAAACAACATTGCGCTCTCTTTGCTGCGATATTTCTGACGCTCCTTTGACAGTATTACCGTCTTCGTCCGGCGATGTGCCAGATGATCGATTTATTGCATCATGGGATACGTCTATTATTGAGTCTATACCACCTGCAGAGGAAGAGGTGAAAGAAATATGTGATTGCTGTAATATCGCTGATTGCCTTTCGTTAGCATTATCTGGTACGCTGGTGACTCCACCCTTGCCTGTTTCCACAAAACTGTTCGAAGATGCAACGTTAGAAAATGAACGAGATGAAGATGCTTCGCTACCTTTATGCTGAAATGCCCTTGATGCTCCTTTCTTGGCATAAGTTGATAAGTAAGTAGAGCCTGCGCCGAATGTGGCGGAATCACTTGCGGAAGTAATAAGAGGCGAGGATCTGGTGAAAGTTCCTCCATTTTCTTGTAAAATCTGATTTGCTCTTTTAAGTGCATCGTCGGAGACGACGATGGCTGATCCCGTGCCTGCTGTAGTAAAATCTCCAGACAAATTAGCATTTGTAGAAGCGTTTCTCTCTTGCATTCTTGACACTCCCATATTCAATTCATCGCGCACCTGATTGAGTGAAGGTTTGCTGACAGTGGTACCATGATTTGAAGAGCTTAGAAGAGGTGATTGAATTTGTTCCAATAAAGTTAAAGGTCGTCCCTTCACATTAGCGGATCTTATCGGACCTGTATCCGCTGGGGAGAAACCAGACGGAAGTGGTAACTGAGAATCGCGTAATATCCCTGACCTCTCTTTTATTGAATTTCTAGTTATGTTGCCATTTGACTCCCTATTGGCTGTGGCGAAATCACCTGCGAAAGTAGATACAGATGAAGATACGAATTGTTGCGGACTCGATAAATGTCCTAGTAACGATTTCTTGGCGTCTGGGGTTAATTTAACTCGTGCTTTCGCAGCAGTAGAAGTTCGTGGTCTAAACGAAGTAGAATTATCGCCCTCTCTGTTTTCGTAAATTTCGGAGGCTCTCCGCAAGGCCTCGTCGGAAACTTTGATGACTGACTTCGACCCTGCTGTTGTAAAGCCGCCCATGAAGTTTGAAGTAGGTATTGGGATATTTGATTGACACTTGTGTTTGGTAATAACCATTGTTGACTTTGAGGATTCTTTTGATATGTCGTCAAAACACGACAACGATCGAAAGGAATCGTTTTCTGTGATATTCAAGTTTTGAATTATTCCGTTATCCAGCTCCTTTTTGGCTGTTTTTACATTTG